>Ga0181415_1000113_pt1 | contig 20829 bp, 22 predicted proteins | sample 38SPOviralmetaG_FD_130140 | JGI IMG/M metagenome (GOLD analysis project Ga0181415, IMG submission 130140) | Marine viral communities from the oligotrophic San Pedro Time Series (SPOT) site, San Pedro Channel, CA, USA - 38 SPOT_SRF_2012-12-11 | ecosystem: Environmental > Aquatic > Marine > Strait...
CGGTATAAAGTTGTGTTTACTTGCAGCTGCCCTCTGCACAACATTCCTTTGTGCACTGACAACATTTACAACATTTGCATGTTTGTGTATCACTCATAGTATTCACCTCCTTTATTAATTAGTCATCCCTGTCATAATCATCTTCAAGCCTGACAACATCATCTAGTTCTGGTGTGCTGACTTCAGCTAGCTCAACGTTTCCATATTCTGCGCAGAAACGGTGTATAGTTCCAGGTGTGACATGAAAAGACTGACCTCTTTTTAAATTTATCTTTTCCATTTTCTCCCCCATTCCAACTTCTAATAGCAGAGTACCAGCTAAAACAAATATGGTTTCTTCTTTTTGTTTATGGTACTGTCTAGACAATTTGTGCCCTTTGTTCACACAAAGGATCTTTCCAACAAACTTTTCACATTGAGACCAGATGATTTCGTGACCCCATGGTTTAATTATTTTTCTTTGCTCTACTATCATAATTATAATCCTCTAGTAAGTCATATTCTCGAATGTATTTTACTATATCAGCTTTTTTCATCCCGAGTATTAAAGAGACTTCTTTTCTATTTGAAGCTTTTGATAGAGCAAAACGCACCACAGCTTCCTTACAAATGTCAGTAGCATACTTAAAGAAAGGGAAATTATATAATTTCCCTTTTAGGCCCTCTGTACTAACTAACAATTTTAATGTAATTAATTCTTCTAAGGATATGAAAGATAACTTTTCTAAGAACTTATTATCTATTTTCTTTTCTTTTATTAATTTATTTTTTAAATTATAATTTTTATTATCTGAAAAGAATTTAGTATCTTTTAATAAATTATCTTTTATCGCTGTTTTGCCAACCATCCTACCTAGGGTAACATGTCATGTTTAAAAATTCAAGTATTTTCTTTAGGCTGACTGTTTTGCTTGATCGTACTCTTGATTAGTTGGCTCTTCCACCGACTTGGACATTTCTCCGTCCCACTTATCAAAATAAAGCTTTATATTTGCAATTAAATAGTCATAAAACATCTCTTGATCTTCCGGATTGTCAAGCTCTGAATAATAATCAACTATTGACTTTTCTATGTTTGGATAAATTCTTTCAGCCTTATTACGACCAGTGGTATCTTCACCCGAAATCGCTTGCATCTTCTCTTCTTCCTCATCAGGTAAATCTGGAGTCTCATTTTCAGATCCATCACTAGCGTCTATGAACATACCATCATTAACACCCTCTATGTCAACTCCTACCTCTTCAGATAAGTTTGTACCACTTTCAGTGTCGTTTAATTTGACTGGTGCAAGTGTATCTTCTACCCATTTTACAATATGAGCCCTAAAAGAATTTCTTTGATTATCATCAGTTGTGAGAGTCTTGTATACTTGTCTTAAAGTTGAAAGAACATTGGTGTTATACATCATATCCTTTAAAGTATTAATTCCAGTATTATCATGAACATCTGCGTTTGGATCTTCAGCTTCGTTAAGAGTTTGTTCTAAAATTATGTTTCTTAACTGCATTCTAAGTTGGTGTTCTTCAAGTATTTTAGCAACAGAATCTTCATGTTGCTTTGATTTAACACTGAAAAATTCTTGTAAAGTAATTCTTATTTTTTTTCTAAGTTTGTTTTCTTCTTTGTTCATTATTTTTTTCCTTTTGTCAACATGTCCCATTGCCCCCACAGTAGTTACTGAAGCCATTTCCTCTATTTCTTCTTCTGCAAGAAATGCATTAGAAACATCTTTTTTCCTGTCCATTTTAAAGCCTCCGCCATGTTTTGTTAAATCTTTTCTACCCATATCTAAATAGGTTCTATGAGCCTTAGAAAGCCTTTTACGCATTTTACGCTGAAATTTACCTTTGGACGGTCCTGACTTAGGCGCCTTTTGCTTTCTAAACGACTCAACAACATTTAGCGTTTCGTGTAAAATAATCTCAGCTAACTCTTCAGTTTCTTTTGCATCAAGTTCTTCCGGATTGACTTCTGGTTCTTGCACTTGATCTTCTTCCGGCGTCTCTATAGTTTCGCTAGCTGGAACAATTCCTATTGAGTCTAGGACTGTGATCACCTTGTCTGAGCCTCCCACGAAATCAGCTAATAGTTGCATCGCCCTTTCGTCTTGCGCGGACAGGTCCAAAAGGAATCTCATATCTGAAGCGTGAAAGTACGCGATTCCAGCACCTGTTTTTTTACTTGGCATTTGTTCTAAAATATCATTGTATTCTTCGCTTTGCAGAAGTGATATATAAGACTCATCATGAGCAGCCGCCGGAGTTGGAGTGATTTCAAGATCTATATCCGGGCGTTTTTTTGCAACCTCTTGAGGCAACCCGGAATAGCGTTTGGCATCGTCTCCCTTTTCCCCAACACCTAGGATAACCTCTGCGTTTTTTGGCGCTATAAATGGATTTTCTGTATCATCTGATAGTGTAACATATTTTATTGTAGTCATCATTGGAGAAGCATCAGCACCAGTCATTACTTCAACTTTGTCTTCAAGACCAGTGCCTTCAAGCATAGCCCTCATGAGGTTCACTGCTTCTGTTGCACCAACAATCTTACCAGATAAAGGAAGTGTCCTTTGCTTCTCTAAGGGTTTGGAAACAATTACAAGCGTCTTATCAGCGTTTTTAGAGATTGCTTTGATAACCTCTAAGTGACCCCTGTGTGGAGGCTTAAAAGAGCCAGGAAAGACTGCTATCGTGTCCATAGGAGCTATTTCTCCGTGTCTCTTGAACTTTGGCATACCTAATATCTGATTCATAGGAGCAAATGCACCGGTAAACTTATAAATATCACCGTTGTAGTTAAAAACAAAACCCTCTGTTGGAGTATTAACATTTTCAATATTTTTTAATTTTTGTAATTCACCTCGCAGCGCGTCTTTTGCTGCCTCATTGTCCGACTTAACAATCTGTTTCATAACTTTGCGAAGTTGCGATCTGAGTTTACTTACTTGTTCTTCGTTGTTGGATATAAAAGAAGAATCAAAACCATCTAGAATTGTGTTGGTAAAATCGTACAAGGCCAGAGCGAGCGGTCTTCTGTACTCTCCTTCTTTCATCTTTTCCTTAAGAGCTTTTAAATTTTGTACTTCGTCCCCGGACAAGCCATCAATCAAAACTCTTATGTTTTCATTCGGTACACTGTTAGCTTTATTTTTTTTATCACTACACCTGTGAAAACCTTTTCCATCTTTTCTTCTGCAAAGTCCTAGGTATTTAATCGCGAAATCTTCTATTCTTTCTTCGCTGAGTCCCGGGGCTGCAGCGAACACATCTGCTTTCGCCTGTTCTATAACATAATCTACTAACTTTGTATCTTCCGTCGATCCAGAATCTTTCATTATGTTGTCTATAGCACCAAGAGTCCTTGGGAGAATAGCATTAGCTTTTTCGAGCCCGGGCGTAGCCAGTTGGCGCGTCTTATGAGTTTCGATGGAAAAAATAGAAGGATCTTCGGTAGCCTTACCATCTAAAGCCAATTCTAGTACTCTGTAATTGGAGTTTGCGGCACCAAGTTGTGACCGTGCCCCTGTTTCTCGATTAAGTATTTCTGTGTGCCCCACACTGTGGATAAGAATTGTTTTTTTATCGTAAGGAACAACATTTTCCGTACCTTGACCACGAGGATCTGATCTATCAAGACCCGGAGTCCCAGGGTTCATGATTTCTGTGTTAAAATAAATCGAACCGTCCGGACCGAATATTTCAAGCTGTGCTTTTTCTGGAAGTTGTCTGACAAATTCTTCAAATGTTTGAAGTGCTTCAACAAAAGAATACCTCAGTGCCTGGGCTGGATGATCAGAGAAGAAGTCGTCCAACTGTTCCGGATCAAGACCACCCGCCTTTACATGGGTCAAATTTCTGATAGCCTTAGCTCTTTGAGAGCTAACATCAAAGGAGATGTAAAGATTTTGCCCATCAGTCTTCTCGGTACCACGCAACTGCCCACCTGCTGCAGATCTCAACATATCCTTCAACTGTCTGAAAGTTAATTCGTCGTTGTCATATGGGTGGTTCATGTGGCCGCCAACGCCACCTTCTAAGAGCAGTTTGTTGTCCATAATTTTATCCTATATTATTTTGTCCACTCTTTTATGAGTTTTTTAAACAATCTGTTGTTCTTTGAAGTAAATCTCTGCTCGTAAAGAGTGTTCTCTTGCTCTGGTGTTTGAATCTTGGACTCATTTGCTTCATCTTCTGGTCCTTTGCCATCAACTGCGTAGTCAGGTACCATTTTACCGGTCTTGGGGTGCTTAACCATTTTTTTGCCACCCTCTTCGAGTTCTTCGTTTTCATTGACTTCACACTTAGGGCACCCTCCTTTCTCGCCTTTACAATCAGGACACGTCTTTTCTTGGAGTTCTTCGTTTTCTTCGAGTCCTTCCGGAACAGTTGTTGCTGTCTTTGTGGGCCCACTAGCCGCGGCTTTCCGCCGCGCCTCGCGCTTTTTCGCGAGCATTGCCTTTAATTCAGCTTCTGCTTTTGCCGCTTCTTTGGCTGCAAGTTGCTTCTCTGTCGGGGCTGATGACATAGTATCTGTCATTTTGACCCTTGTCTCTTGTTCTTGCAGTGTTTTTCTTATTGTTTCCCTTAGAAACTCTTTTGTTATTTTGGTGGTCATTGTTTTGTTCTCCTTTAAAAATTTTGACTCTGATATTGTTAATTTATGTTGATCTTCCCAATCACGAAAACACATATTACCTTGTAAATAGGCTTCTTTTTCCATATTTCTCATGTGCGGGCATTCTTGAGCATAGTTTGCACCAGTACTAGTCATTTTTTCCGGTGCAAGGTCCCCTCTAAGGTTCTGTGTATGGTGAACTAATTCATGAGAAAAAGACCTAAGAATGTCTTTTGGGTGTCTACCAACGACAAAAAGAGTGATTGATTTGTTTTGTGGGTCATAGTATGCAGTTTTCCCTAGGGTCTCTTCCGCATTCTTTGAATCACTTTTTAAAAATAACTTTGGAGGATGAGAAAAGCCCATTCTTTTTTGGGAAAAAGCGCATAGCTTACCTAGTAGTGGTTTGATTTGCTCGATCATTTTATATAAAAACCTCTAAATGTAAATAGTTTTAGGTTTTTTGTTCTCCGAGAAAAGTTTTATAGTGGTTTTGTAAAGGTTGGTGTCTTATGTTGAGTGCACCTTGTACCATAAATCGAAAAGGGATAGCTTTTGCGATGTCCGGTAAATCACCATCATACTCTTCATGCATCTCATCTGCGTGATTAATAATGTATTCGCTAGATATGTTTTTGCTTTTTATGCTCATGCTTTAAATAGTTGATTAAATAAATTCTTTATGACCAGAAAACATGACTTCTATATTATCATCTATTTCTAGCTCTAATTTTCCTTCGAGCCAAGTCTCAATATCTGACCTGGTTTCGAATTGATATAGATTAGGTCCGTCGTATAAACACCATGCATCTAGGCCATCCAGTACATCCATTTTGTTAAAGACTACTTTATTGCACCCGTTGATCCTGGTTGCCATTTTTAACATTTCATAATCTAACCAATTAATTTGCCTTGGGCGCCCAGTCGTAGCTCCATATTCTTGACCAATTTCTCTTATTGTATCAAAAATCTCATCAGGCCCTTCAAAAGATTTTGCACCAACATAAGTTTCATAAATTTTAGCGACGCCCCAAATATTCCTAATTGCTTTTGGGGGAACACCATTTAGCAGCGCAGAACCAACAGTGCAGTGTGAAGAAGTGACATAAGGATAATCACCCCAATCAACGTCGAGGCCAAATCCTTGGGCCCCTTCAAAAAGTATTTCAATTTCATTGTAGTCCTCGTTTTCGTATAGTTCATGATACATGCTTATAATGTAAGGTTGCAGCCTAGGGTCGTCCATCGCCCGGACACCTTTTCTTGCGTACTTATCACGATACGCCGGCCCGTTGCCTCTCTTCGTGGTACCAATAGCTTCGTCTTTACCATCTTCCGCCCTGTGAAAGTCAGTGATTAGGTGAGCATTTGTCGCGACGTGTACTAACTTTTTAGCAGGTATACCGGCTTTTTCTAATTCTTCCAGTTCTTTTAGAAATGTGTCTACATGAACTACGCAACCGGGGCCAATAATTGATTTGATTCCAAAAAAAACACCACAAGGAATGTGGTGTGTTACAAACTTCTTGCCATTATGATAAATGGTGTGACCAGCGTTACAACCACCATTATATCGAATAACATGAGTATACTTATTTTCTCTACAAAGCGCATGCGCAATTTTACCTTTACCACAGTCTCCATATTGGAGATCTACTACTACATCAGCAATCATTTTGTTCCTTTCAGTGATTACAGTGTAAGAGTATCAGATTATCTTCTCTCTTTTAACAACCTTTTGGCAGCTAGAGGGTTTTTCATTGTGAGTTCCAGATCCTGCTGTATTGTTTCTATTCTTTTCTCTAGTTTTCTAAATTTCCATACTGCTGAAACGGAAAAAACCAGAAAAGCTATATCTACTATCATATTCATATTCATCCAATCTATAAAATTCATTTTTTATCCTTTATGTCAATATCTATATCATCATCTTCATCATTTGTAAGATGATCCCATGGTGCCGGTCTATTTGGGTCCATAAGGGATTCAACGTCGGACAATGGGTGGTCGTCAAACTCCAAATAGTCTTCGTCTTGTTGGTTTCTAAAGTAATCTTTTATTTCTTTCAACAATTGTTCGATGGTCATTTTATTTCCCCTGATTTAAATAGTTTTTCCAAGCTTTGTTCTCATCTATTGTTTTTGTTTTCATACTTAAAGACATCATTCTGTCATATGCCTCAATTTTTAAAGCAGAGAGCTTTTCCAGGTACCCGGCGTTCCTCAACATTTTAAAAGCTAAGTTCTCTGGAGAGTAAATACCACCATCTGATAAGCCCAATCTTCTCATTCTCGCAATTTTTGTCTTTACTTTGTCTGCGTATTCATACGTCTCTTTAAACTTTTTTTCGCTAAACATTTCAAATAAGTGCTCTATTTGCATCGCGATCGCCTCTGCTTTTTTCTCCGTAGTTACGATATCAATCTCGGGTTCAAGCCTAACTGGGTTTGCGAGCCACTTTCCTAGCTCCAAAGACCATATTCCGTTTGCCTCGTGTGTCTCTGTATAGTGTTGAAAGTACAATTCAACCTCTTTGTCGTAAATAAGTATGTTATGTTTCTTGTTCCAGTTGATTCTTGTTTGATCAAGCATCTTTTTAACCAAATCAAAGTTTTTGTCAATCTTTTCGAAGTCCATCATGATGTGCAAGTCGATATCTGACATTTCATGCCAGTTGTAAGAAGCAATAGAGCCAGTAATGATGATATCTTCAATATACTCTTCAATATCCATGGATTTTACAATATTATCAGCAATTTGCATGAGCTTACGCGCTACGATCGTATCTATTTTGTTATTTTTCCATATTTTAGAGTAAAGACTGTCTTTTGGTTTCAATAGACCAGTATTGAATTCAAAATCACTTTTTTTAATCGAAAGTTTAATCATCTCTCATCTCCAATGCTTTAAGTGCTACTTTTTCAAACTTCTTAGTTGAATCTAGGTCTTTTTTATCGAAAAACCGAAATGAAGTGTGCTCGTGGCTTATTTTAATCGGTTTATCGTTATATTTGCAGCAATAAAAGTCTAAATTGTCAATTTTTTCTACAAATTTTAAGTTATCGACTTTCAAGCCAGTCTCTTCCCTAACTTCTCGCTTTAACCCATCGATAAGCTCTTCTCCTACCTTTACATGTCCACCTGGTAGGTCCCACTCTCCTGCAAACTTATCCATATAGTCAGATCTCTTCAACATAAGTACCCTATCGCTGTTGTCAACGATTACAACCTTAGCAACTTTTTTAGAATCATTCGGCACAATATTAATCTTTATCATTTCAGGTCTCCAGACCACTATTAACTAGTTGTCATGGTTCTATATTGTCCAAAACCATTTTTGCATCATCATAAAGATACATAACAGGGCAATATCCTGTGCTTTTAACTTTATCCATAACTTTTAGTGCCTCATCTACCCCCAACACCTCAATAGTCAATATCTTGTTATCATATGAGTTTAACTTGGAACAAAGAATGCCACATTCTTGCAACAGATGAAAATAATTTCCTGCATCGCATATGACCAGCACTGTTCCGAAGGGGTGAAACGACTCTATCCATATATCTACCATGTCTTCAAACGATATTGAATACACTTGTTGATAAAAGTTTTCAGATTGTTCTTTTGTTCTCATTTTGAATGTTTATCCGCTACTGTCTGTGAGGCCCATGCGTCCGGTTTAAGGCGATATTCAACTCCAAAGCCCTGCACGTACCCCTTAAGCATATCGGAGTAGCGAGAGGTACCGTTATTGGCCCCAAATGGACTGACGTCGAGGTGAAGCTCGATGTTTGAGGAGTTTATTCCATACTCATCCATGAAAAGACACGCAATCTCAACAGATCTTCTAGTCTCTTCTGTAATTCTGGAAACTAGATGCGAAAATTGTGACTTTGGTAAATTTTGCTTGTAAAAGAAATATCTTCCGTTCATCTCTCCACCATGAAGACAAACAGCTGAGGCGAAACACACTTCAGATTTAGATATAAAGGAATCGGTCCCAATAAACACTTTTGAACCTTTTTTGAGATATTGTCTAGTCAATTTCAATAAGTCATAAAAGTCAATCTGTTGATCACCACCAGTAACCCAGTCTTGTTTGACTATCTGATCCATTAAAAAAACCTTATCATATTTTTGGTTCTTTGTCAAGACTTTTTTCTTTAGCTGCTTTTAGTTGTTGTAAAATTTCTACGCCAACGGACTTATTCGATCCTGCAAGTTCTAAGACCTCGCGAAAAAGTTCAGAGTCTTTTATAAATAACTTTGCTACTTCAACTGCTGCGTCTTCAAAAGTTTTGGGATCGCCGTCAAAATTTTTCTTTTTGTTTCCACAAACCTCATCTACTAAGGAAGACCACTCAACCATATAGTCCTCGTCGGGTTCGTCTTCTGAGTGCTCGTTCGAATTGTATGGGTATTTTGCATAGCCCTCATTCAAAACTTCAGCGACAAGCTGTTTTATATCTTTTTTGTTCATATGTAATACCTCTCTTGTTTCTTGTACTTTGTTTTCATTTGGAAAAAGTGTTCCGGTTACGACTGCTTTTATTTTTCTTCTCAACTCCAACTTTGTTAGCAACGTAGGTTGATCGTTGACGAATTTATTAATTTCTTTGATATATTTGTCGTTGTTTTTTAATGATGCCTCAAATTGCTCTAAAGAACTTTGAGTATCTGTCATAAAAGAATCTTTATTTGACAATACTTTTTTCATTAGGTCTGAGAGAAGGGTGTCAACCTTTATATTATCCTCTTCGTCTGTATATTTAGAAATATCAACTTTAACAACCTGCTCGTCTATTAATCTTATGACTTCTTTTAGTTGCTCTTTGTCAGTTATCTTTTTGTCAGAAAAGAACGACATTAAATTTACACCGAGTGTAAACGCTCCGATCGGTACTGCGGCGGAAGTGAACAATGAAGTAACGGCCCCCTGCATTTTAGGTCCAAAGGCCGCGGCAAGTTTTGACAACCTGTCTCCGTTTGAATCAAGCTTGTTCCAGAAGCCTCTATATGGACTACCGACGTCACTGCTTAACCAAGCTGCTAAATCATCTTTTCCGCTGCCCCCCGACATAAGAGACTTGACAACTCCTGTTTCCTCTAAAATAGCCTTTCTTGCAAACTCAACATCAGAAATGATACCTTTCTTGGTTGTGTCAAGATTCTTAGATTGCTTGAAATGATCTAAAACAAACTCTCTCACATCAACTTGCCTGCCTCCTACGAAAGAAGTGGGAACCTGATCTAGTCCAGGAAGCGCAGCATCAACTATATTTTCTATATCGTCAAATTTTGTAGAACTATCTAAAATCTGTCTTTCGATAGTTTCAAATCCCTTTTGCCCAGATAGATCATCAATATCATCAAATAATTTTCTTGTTTGATCTCTACCCTTCAAGACCTTTTGTTGCAGACTCTTTATGGATTGAAGAGAAGATTCTAAAGATTTAGTTAAACCTTGCAAAATCTCACTAGTGTTTTGAAGAGCTTTTGAGCGAATCATCATTGGCGGCATATCGCCATACTTACTCATAGCTTTTGTGAAAGCTCTTACATTGTTATAAAAATCAGAATTTCTAAGAAAACTTAAGCTTTCACCTGACGCCGCTTGAACAGTTTGGTTGATTTCATCTGAAACGGCGGTCAGCTCATCTGATAATTTTGCGGGATCTAATACTATTTCTCCATTTACAGCATATTTTTGCAACTCCGGACCATAACCATCTGCCCGAAACCTGATTGGTGTATCTCCTAAGTTTTTAACTTTTAACCTGTTGAGCCCCGAAGATTTATCGACAACAATTTTAACTCTCCCTGGAAGGGCGCCTGACTCTTGAAGAACCTTGAAAATAATCAACTGGTCAGATTTTATATTTTTTATTGAATTTCGAAACCAATTTCTCATTTGTTGCGATTTTATAATGTCTGCCGCTACATTCCATCTTCCGTTCTTTACATTCTTTGCCATCTTCAGTAGACCGCGCGCTCCGCCTCGTGCTAGTACGCCTGCTACAACACCAGTGACAGCAGAAGCGAAAAAGCACTTCCAGTTTTGTTTACTATCATTACCTTCTATGTTTTTCTCCATAGAATCCAATATTTTGTTGGACCAGTCTGCATAATTCTCACCGTCACTATCTTTTCTCGCCTTGTTGAAGACGAAATAAGCAGCCATCACTGCAGCTACAGAGCCCCACTTGCCGGCTTTGTATCCACCTGAAATTGCACCCTTGGCAATTTTTTCTATGAAATTAGTTAGTCCGCTAGGACGTCCGCGGCGCGCAGAAACGTAAGTATCGATTTGACTTTGAAGTTTTCCTGCTTGAGTAAACGCGCTATAGGCAGCTCTTCCACCAAACTGCGCGAGCATTGGAAGTATCTTTATCGTACCTCTGCCATAAAAAAGGCCTAGGAATGAAAATACTGGATTATTCGTCACACAATCTGTTATTTCTTTGTAATCTACTCCATCTGTATATATACCCCATACAAAATCTGCAAACTTTCCTTTACTATCTAAAACGCTGCCGATTTGTTTATCTCTTTGAGGTTTTTCTTTATTGCGTAGTATGGATTTTGGAGCATTTGGACCCTCATAACCAGTAATATCTACACATTTTTTTGAAAATGGATTGTATCCATGAACTTTGTTTGGTTGATCGTCACAGCCATACATCGAGAACTCTCTCAACATAATACTTTCGTTTATTAAATCTTTTATGTCAGATTGGTTTAATAAATTTTTAATTTTTTTCTTAGACATTTTAAAACAATTCCGTTATTATATTAAGTAGTTAGCATAGCAAGGTTTAAAATAGAAACCAAATAAGCTTTGCGGCTAGCCGAATTACTAGGGTCTTCCAACCCAGAGTGAACTGTATTGACTATATTGTTAAATTTCGTAATATAGTTCTTGACATCATTCAGTATTTCGCCCTTATTGGGGTTTGCCTGTACAACAGGATCGATCTTTGAAGCAGCAGTGTTAGTTGCCTTTTTCAAGAGAGCCAACTCTCTCATAAACCTGGAGAAAACTTGGTTCCCCATTATATCTTGTCTATAAAACACTTGCGTTGATGCGTATGATACTGCAACTCTATTTATTGTGGGCTCGAAAGCAAAACTTATTTCGGGTGAATTTGAGAAAAATTTCTTAGTATCCCTAGTGTATGCAGTAACATAGAATATCGGCCTGTGATAAAATGCCATCTTTTTGTCGGCTTCCGCCTTCTTGTCCGGATCTTTAATATCGTTGTCGTATTCTTGTTTCCAAGTACTATATTTCTTTCTGTGAATCATTTTAAGATAGTTGGTTCTTTGTTTGACAAAACCGGAAATATCAGAACTGTTAAGTTGTCTCTCAGCTGAGATCATTTTTGTTAAGTTTCTTCTCGCAGAGCCAAACGACATGCCTAAAAGTTCCGAATATGCGACTGCAAAGCTGTTCAGATCGTTTGATGCTGCCAATTTAGATATTTGCTGCTCTATTGATTTTGCTTGTGTCTTGGAAGCTGTAGTGTTTACTCTACCCTTCTTTGTGGGTTGTGATGAACCTACTGCAGCACTAACCTGCCCAGAAACTAATGATCCCGCGTCACCTTCAGGTGAACCATCTTTTTTATAATATTTAAATATATCTGCATTTCCAGTAGATTTGTTCCAATATTCCTCATAAACTTCTAATTTCTTTCCGGGGTTGAATGAGTTTCCAAATGTTGATTGAGGTCTTGGCCTACGTTTTCCTGGATTTTCTCTAACATATATGTCTGCAAAAGCCTCATGCTTTCCCTGAGGCAACTTAATAAACTTCGCGCCATATACTTTTCTGGCAGAGTTTCTTAGAAACTTCTCACCTGGAGTGTGGTTTCCATCTTGCATTGACCACATGTACATCAAATATCTCGGGTCTTTCGTTTTTAAATAACCTTTTTTCGCTTCTACCCATTTATTTCCAGTTGGGCCGCCAATATTGTGACTAATCGCTAAATACCCGGCTCTTGACCTTTGGTCCATCCCTGCAGAGGCGCGCCCATTTTCTGCTTGCATTGCGGCCCAAAGTACCTCTTGAATTTGCCACATATCTTTTTTGACAATTTCTTTTGCAAATTGTTTGTAGGATAGTCTTTTTCCATATTTACTAGCTTCTTTTTTCTGTGCGCTTTTCGGGTTGTTTCTTCTATTTGGGTCTGGCTCTGCATAACCAATGTCACCTTCTGGAATCAGATCTTCAAGACCATAGTTTTTTCGGATCCTAGATAGTAGACAAGTGTACCACCAGTCTCCATTAAGTTGGTACTTGCCAATATATCCTGAAGAATTTATATACATATATCTTTTTGAATTATTTGCGGTCTCAAGGTCTGAAATGCCTTTTGCATGTAAATCAAATTGATTTGGCTCATAACCTATTGCTTTTTTGCCAAATTGATAAAAAAGATTTTCAACCCTAGGATCAACAGCTATTCCAAATGATTCCATATTTTGCTTTAATGTTGGTGCTCGACGAGCAGGCTGGCTAGTTGTTTTAGTGCTTGATCCTGCATCAGGTGCACCAGAAGGGCTAGCCTGTACGTCACTACTCACAGTTAAGCCGCCCATGGCGTCCTTGAATAGTCTTCGAGCACCAGCTGGTGTATAATGTACACCGTCACCTCTTGGGGGCCCTCCATCTTGCGTAGTTGGGTTTGGTACGATCTTTACGACACCATCTGCCAAGGGATATATAAAAGGTCTTATTAGGTCTGCATTCTTCTTATAACCTCCCTTATCTGCTCTAGGTTCAATTATCCTTATATCTTTCACCCCTCTTTGTTTGAGGGCAGATATAACATCTTTAAAATTTTGAACAGACTTTTCAGTTTTTGTATACTTTACATTATCATTATATCCCATAGATATTATAGCAACCTTAGGTACGTAAGACGTATCACGCGCTAAAAGTCTATTTAAGCTATTTTTTATGTAAGTGGTACCAGCAGCCCCGTGAGAAGCATGACCACTCCATCCTGGGAAGATCGCTCCTCCACCAGCAGCTTTGGCTGCCGCTGCGGCTTTATTATGACTTCCACCAAAATCTTTAGGATAATATCTTGTACCATCTTTGCCATAATACCCAGGCTCGCGCCCTTCTTTTTTACCTCTTCGTAAAATCTTGTTATAATCAACAATATTGTTTGAAGTACTATCACCAATTATTAATATTTCAGGGCCAGATACACCACTAGCATCTTTTCCTTGTGTAACTTCTCTATCGCTAGGTGGTTCTTCTGTGGCGGGCTTTTGTGTTACTTGTGCTGGTTTTGCGGTAGATACCTGCTTATCTTGTACGTGAGAATTAATCTCTTTTGCGAATTCTTTGAACTTGTCAGCATCAACTCCTTCAGGAACATCAGTTAAAGCAGCAACTGGGGTAAACTTTACTTGTTTTCCTTTGCTCTGAACTAATTTTCTTATCTTGTCAATGTTAGCTTTTGTAGTTTCGGGAGAAAATCCTTCTGTGCCTTTCGCGTACTCTATAGCATCTCTGTAGCCTAGATTCACAGAGATAACTTGAATCTCTTCTTGTTCTTGTATTGCACCACCCAGGGCATTTTCAATGTCAGATAAGACTTGGCCGCTTGTTTTCTCATTGGATCCAAATGATGTTTGTATATTTTTTAAAATTTGATCGCTTGTTTTTTCATCCCCACCAAATTTGCTTGTCTTCTCCGGGTCCGCGGCTTGTTTGGTCGACTTGACAGCCTTTGGTACGGCCGTAGGAGTTTGAATTATAGTAGGAACCTTCATTCCTGTGTCTGAGTTTAATATTGCATCGGCCCGGGCACTTGCTTTTTCGATGCCGGCAGTATGCTTGTCGAGAACACCAAGCTGTGAAGACAATTTCGCGACGGTCTTTTCCGTTTCTATCATTTGCCCATTAACAGCTGTTATTTTTTGATTAAGTTCTTGAATCGCCGACAAATTACAGTTAATATATAGATTTCTAAGATAAGATGGTTTTGCAATTTGTGATACAATATACTTATTATCAAAACCCGCCGCACTAAACATTAAGGCATGTTGTTTCGCAATATACCCATATGCAGATTTTACGTTTTCATCAAAAAAGGCTGCTTTTTGTTCTTTAGTATATTTATTGTCTTCACAAAGGTCAACAAATTTCTTAAATTGATCATCAATATCATTCAAATAAGCTTGTAACATATCCCAACCCATCTGGCCGAACAAGATTATCATTGGACCTGCTTGGGCTTTGAGGGTTGATAAGCTTTTTATAGTCATGCCAAACTTTTTAGCTGTTAGTGCTGCATTTGCTGCATTTTTCATCTTTGATGTACTTTTGAGAATCGCTGATCTCAACGCTTTGAAGGCAGCTGCTTTGCCCATTGCCGCTCCGACACCTACAGGGGCTGTCACTCCACCCATCAAGCTTATAACCATTATTACTGTTGTGGGAACTGATACTGCAATATCTGCGATTCCGATTAGCGCTGCTACTCCGGACTCATTAAATGTTTCAAACGAAGCTCTTGCTTTTGCTATATTTACAAGTTCTGAATTATTAATTAACTTTCTATATGCCTGTTTGAAATTTGTACCCTCAAGTCCATTGAAGTGAAGCATTATAAGCTTTTCGACAGCTTCTTGGACTTCTGGCATGCTGCGTAATTTCGTGAATTCTTCACTATACTCTTTATACATTCCGTTTTGCAAAAATCGTCTAGGGTCTTTAAATAGATTGATGAAACCAAACTTTAATGGTTCTCCCCACAATCCATCTGTCCAAGTTTTTGTAAAGTTATAATCGTCCGCTATATCAGCTAAAGTACCATCTTCAGGGCCAACATAAGCATCACGAATTTGTGACCATGAGAACACAGCTTCGACACCCGTGGCGGCAATATTCGGATCATATCCATAAGTTTTTGCTCTCAGTATTTCAAAAATAGTTTTCTTAACATCTTTGCCGCTCTGGATTGCAAGATATATTGCTTTGGCTGTATCATCTCTTAACTTTACAAGATCTTTTTGTAAGTCTTCTTTAAAAACTACATTCAACTGAGCGGCATTATCTGAAGTAATTGGGGCAGTATTTACAAATCTTATCATTTGTTGGCCCCATGGTGCTCTGGCATCAACGTTTTGCAATGGACCCAGTGTGTCTACTATTTTTTTGTAATATTTTTGAGAACCGACACCATATGTTCCAGTATCTTGAGCCCACTTGATCAAATCAGTATAAGAGCTTGGAGAGCCGAAAGGTAAAGACTTTATTATATCCCAAATCATGGGACCCAGCATGCTCGCAGCATCAACCTGTGCCCTAACTGAAGCTGAGTGGGCCTCACCAGATTTGGCTAAAGCTTTCATAAACCAGTTTTGTTCTTCTTGTTCTTTCTCGTTTATAGCTTTTTTGACTTGTTCTTCGAGGAATTTGCGATCAACTTTTTTCATAAAATAAACCTACTATACATATTATACAATATAAGTAGTTTTTGTTTTAGTAGTTTGACAATAGAAGTTAATCCCAGAGCTTAGAATACTTACTAAAGTTGAAATTATAAGACTTGTTTTCTTGTAAGACACGTTTTAAGAATTCATTAGTTGCTTTGTCTACAATTCTTACTATAGATTGTGTATCGGCACCAGAAGATGTAGGTGGCAATTGATCAAAACCAAGCGCTTTCTCTGTAGCAGTTGCCTGGCTTTTCAAAGCTTGAAGTTTAGTCATCAGCAATTGGCCCAACTTTGGGTTGCCCGTACTGTAACTCTTATTATCGATTCTGTAATTACCCATCGCGCCGAATGCCCGCAATTCAGAAAGAAATGGTTCCTGCAACGTACGCGATTTACGGTTGACGAGGTTCTTCACTCCCTTAATTCTAAGATATTCTTTTACTCTACCATTTATGGTATTCCAAACAAACATATAAGCTCGAACAGCCTGTGTCGTGTCGACATTTCCAAATCCAGATGTTTGGCCGCCTGTTTGGTCGCCTGTTTGTGTACCTGCACACTTTGAAGGAGGACCAACTAGAGTCTTTTTTATTGCATCATAAATCTTGTTCGATTGTGTTTTCTTAACTGAAACCTCTATGGCAGTACTTGTAACGTTACCCCAAACACCGTCAGCTTTTCTACCACGTAGGCCAACTGATTTTTGCAAAGCTTGAACAGCTTTTCTCGTCATGGAGTTAGATCCACCATATTTTCCGTCTACGCCATCGCCAGTGGGTCCGAAAGTTCCCAAGTTATACCCAAGTTCAACCAATGTTCTTTGAAGGTGCTTCATATCCTTTATGAAGGCCTTTGCCATGTTGTTGGGGCCCTTGGTTACCATAACTGCATAAGTGCGGCAGCGACCAAATTGGCCTTGTTGTTGTCCTGCATAAGGACTGCCAGAAGGACTTGGTTGTGGTTGTGGTCCTGGTGCACTCGTTAACAGTTTTTGAATCACTTTTAAACACGTTTTATCGAATGGAGGCTGAGGTCCGACGATGGACGGGTTTTTGACAGTTCCATCAAGAATTGCAAATAGACCGGGCCCTTTGTTGGGATCTGCAATATCCTTCACAAATTTCGCTTCAGGCACACCTAGGTACGCTGCAGCTTTTTTCATACAATTCACAGGTTTAGCTGCCGCCGGGCTTGGATCATCGAACAAGCCCATGAGATACGCGGCGAGTCCAGCAGCGCCAACCAAACCAGCCGCTCTATAAAGGTTCTTATATTTACTTGCTGGTTTTGCTGCTTTTGTTATGGGGGTTGGGGTTACCTTCTTAGTTGTTTCAGCTGCTTTGTCGAGAACTACCAGACAATCATCGATGACCCTTTGAATCGCCTTAAGACCGTTTATCGTGTTTGTGCTCGCTCCAGAACTTCCTTTGGCGACTTTCTCTGCTTCGGCCGCCTCATCGATAAGCGCTTGAATTCTTTTTCTCATTAGTGTAAGTGCACCGCGGTGACTCTTAATAACCGCCGGCAACGCGCCGGCCGCGGTGGAGTTTAACGTCTTCGTCAGTGTCGTGATATTAAGCAAATCGGCATTCTGCGCTACTCCCTTCGCAATGGCGTTAATCTTCGCACCCAGGGTAATAGACGATGATGTGATGCTCTTCAAAAGTATTCGAATTGCCTTGGGATTAACCTCTAATAAAAGTGAATTTATTTCCTGTTCTATTATTTCGGATAGTTGTTTTATAGTAAATTTAGCTGACATAATGTAGGGGCTCCTTGAATATATGTATCTATAACTAGTTTTATTATCTTAAAGAGGTATCTCTTTTTGTGTCTCTGAGCTTGTGAATAAAATCTTTCTTTAATTTCAGTAATCTTTCGAACCTAACTTTAGACTGATCGTCAATATACATGACTTGTGGCTTTTTATACTCGCCATTAATCAAAAGGTCGTCAAAATCATAAAATTTTGTCTTGGGAGTATCACAATAAGCCAAAAATGGCAAGAATATTGAAAATATTATGATTTTTTTCATTCATAAGGCCCCCAAAGGCAGTCACAAGGGTCATATCCGCACTTAGGACAGGTTGTCATGCTTTTGTTTGACTTTAAAAGTTTTTTAAAGTCGTCTTTTGCTTCCAACTTCTCGATTTTTTGTAAAACTTCTTCAAAATGTTCTTCATCTATCTCACTTGCAATCTCAATCAGCGCGGACTGTGCGTCTTTCGATGTAATTTTACTTTTTTCAAGCTCAATGCAGATTATACACATAAATTTAGTAGTTTCCTCCCTCTCCTTTAGCGAAACCCGGGTTATCTTGTTGGTCTGAAGGTAAAGGCTCTTCGTGTCTGGGATCTTTATACATATTTATCGCGTCAATCATTGCCAACATGTCATCTTCTGTTATTTCAAAAAATGCACCGCCGCCAGCCTTAGCAATTTCGTCCCCAAGTGCTTTCTGACTATCATCCCGAAGCTTTCTTATATCGACTTTAGCCGTCGGGTGCTTCATTATGTCCCAAACACTACCAAATTGGCCATTAAAAGAGTCTACAATTTCTTGCGCGACTCTTGGCGCAGCAGCATCGATCATTTCTTGCTTCTTTTTTGCCATAGCAGCTTTCGCATCCTGTTCTGGAGTGCTTTTAGGTTGGTTCTTTTCATAATCAAAATAAGGATTAGGTCCTGGGGTAAAACCTGGCTCTCCAAATTGTGCTTCTTTCATAGTTTTTCTAAAATTTTCCATTATTAGCTTCATGCTTTTCATTTTTTGTTCTCCAATATTTCAAAAAGTACTTTGCCGATTTCACCGGCACCTATAATTAGTCCAGAGTCAGGACCACCATCATCAAAAGTAACAATCATCGAGGGCACCGCACTGATATCACAAGATTTTGCAAGAAATCTTACCCACTTTTCGTCCATGTTTATGATTAAGACTCGATCTCTCCAACCAGAGCTAACAATTACATCTCTTAGAACATGACATGCTTCGCACCACTCCGCGGAAAATATGATAAAGTCAGGCCTTTGCTTGTCTGTGAGTGATTCTCTAAGGTCTTGTTCACTATTCCAGTGGGGATTGGCATGAAATTCAACCACACCGTTGTACATTGTGGTAATTTCAGCGTTTCTTTTAGGTGTTGGGCCACATGAAAGGACGAAAAGCAATGGAATCAACCATTTCATCTCATAGCACCTATCATTTTAATAACTTCATCTTCCACCAATTGACCAACAACTGCTGGGTCTGACAACATTTGCTTTATTTGTGCCATCATTTGCAAACCCGTTTGTCTATTTTTGCTCGGATTATCATTAGGAAGGGAGTTTAAGCCAGCATTTACTTCAGCCGCGACCATTTGACCCAGAGAGTCATCAACTTCAGCCTCCACATCAATATCTTCTTCGCGAATGTTTTGCAAAAAGTTGTTTTCTTTGATATATTTTTCAAGAATCTTGTTCATCGTCATTTCCCCGCAGCCGCAATTTTTTTTCGCGGTATTTTTGTTCTAACCATTAATAACTAGTCCTAAAAATGCATTAGCTCTTACGTATTATACCATATTCTCGACGAATTTTATATATCCTTGCCCTCATTAGAGCCCGGCATAGGCTTTTCTATACGCATAGCGTAAAGATCGGTATTAGAAACAATCAATTTGCGATCAGTATCAATCATATGAAACACAGTTTTGGTAGGGGTTTGACGAATAATACGGGCTCGATGCTCTCCTTTAATATAAACGATATCGTCGACATCAAAATCATGACCAAACATAAACAATAAACCGTCCAAAACATTAGACACAACGTTTTTAAAAAGAAGTACACCAAACGCCGCAATAAACATCCAGCCATAATGACCTATTATATCCGTTATAATGGTCTCTGTGGTTTCTATGATTTGCTGGGGATTGTCCATACCCTAAGTAGTCTACTCTTCGGTGTACATCTTTGGCTGGATAAATATGTTGATACGACGAAAGTTGAGTTTAAGCTTGTCGCCCACTCTAACGTTATTCTCGGTAAACCACCCGCGATTTACCTCTAGAGCGTACTGCGCAGGTCTCTCGGGCCTTACACTAGCATCAGAACCAGGTTCCATATCTTTTATTTCTATGATAGTACCTTTTTTATCGATAAATGCAATCGAAAGTGGTATGGTAGTGTTTTTCATCCAAAAGCTTATCATCTCTTCTCTTCTGTATATAAACAGCATGCCTTGATCTTGTGGAAGCACAACTGGTGGCATGCCTTGTATATTCATTAACCCGCGCTTTTGCTGCTCTGGTGTTATAGCTAAGCTTACTTTTAAGGATTTATCCCCGACTTTTATTGTTGGCATGTTTATAACTAGTCAAAAAGTTGTGGAAAATTTTTTTGGGTGTTTTTTATACCCCCCTGTTTTCAAATCCCGGAAATTCTCCTAGCCGTATTGCGTGTATCTGGCCGCGCACATCGCCCTACATGTAGTATGAGACTTACATTCGGCTACATGTACGGGGGGAGGGGGGGTAGTCCTACCCTTACCTACATCAAAATAAAATAAAATAAATTAAAAAAAAATGAAAATAAATTAAAAAAAGTCGAGATACATGTCGGTATAGGTAGGTGTAGCGGGTACCTTTGCCTACCTTTCCCCTCCTGTAGGTAGCGTAAGTAGTTGATATCATTAGGGTTCTTACGGTCACAAAAGGGTCTTGGCGTCGAGGCTATAAAGCCTAATGATTCCGCATACTTACGGGC
>Ga0181415_1000119_pt1 | contig 20308 bp, 15 predicted proteins | sample 38SPOviralmetaG_FD_130140 | JGI IMG/M metagenome (GOLD analysis project Ga0181415, IMG submission 130140) | Marine viral communities from the oligotrophic San Pedro Time Series (SPOT) site, San Pedro Channel, CA, USA - 38 SPOT_SRF_2012-12-11 | ecosystem: Environmental > Aquatic > Marine > Strait...
AAATTCATAGAGCAATTTAAGACCGCGAAGCGTCCTAGTAACGAATATATAAAGAAAAACGACAATCAAAAGAAATAGAAAAAATGAAATGGGATTTAAATTATCGAAAAAAGATATTGTAAAAGAGATTGTGAAGTCCGGAAAAGACCCTAAGTACTTCATCAATAACTATTGTCGAATATCTCACCCAATGAAAGGACTTATACCTTTCCAAACTTATCCATATCAAAACGATCTTATTGATGATTTTAATGATTTTCGTTTTACTGTGATTTTAAAAGCAAGACAGCTTGGAATTTCAACAATTTCGGCTGCTTATTGCGTTTGGCTTATGTTGTTCCATCGCGATAAGAACGTTCTTGTTATCGCAACAAAGTTTGCTACCGCTGCGAATCTCGTAAAGAAGGTTAAAAATATAATGAATTATCTTCCGGAATGGATGCGGGTAGCAAAAATTAAAGTTGACAATAGAACATCCTTTGAGCTTTCAAATGGATCTCAAATCAAAGCTGCTTCTACTTCCGGAGATGCCGGTCGTTCGGAAGCATTGTCTCTTCTGGTGATTGACGAGGCAGCACATATCGACGGACTTGGAGAATTATGGACAGGTCTTTATCCAACTCTGTCAACGGGTGGTCGCTGTATTGCTCTATCTACCCCTAATGGTGTCGGTAATTGGTTTCACAAAACATACGTTGACGCAGAAGAAAAGCAAAATGATTTTAAGCCGATTATTCTCCCATGGGACGTGCATCCCGAAAGAGACCAAGCTTGGTTTACTAAAGAAACTAAAAACATGTCTCGAAGACAAATAGCGCAAGAATTAGAGTGTAACTTTAATACGTCCGGTGATACTGTCATACATGCGGACGATATAGCATGGCTAAACGAACAAATAAGAGAACCTCAATATAGAACAGGATATGATAGGAATTTTTGGATATGGGAGAAACACCAAGAAGGAAGCACTTATTTATTGGTAGCGGATGTAGCAAGAGGTGACGGTGCAGACAATTAAGTGTTTCATGTTTTAAAATTAGAAACTATGGAAATTGTAGCAGAATATCAGGGCAAGCCAAATCTTGATATGTATTCTCAAATGATATTCTCGGCGGCAACAGAGTATGGAGAGTGCCTCTTAGTTGTTGAAAATAATGGAATTGGCATTTCGGTTTTGGAAAAACTAATTACTCTAGGATATCAAAATATCTACTACTCGATCAAAGGAACTCATGAATACATAAGCCAAACTCAAGGCGAACATATGGCAAATACTGTTCCGGGTTTTACAACATCGATCAAAACAAGACCTTTAGTGGTGGCAAAACTTGAAGAGTTTGTAAGAAATAAAATTTTAAAAATATATTCCTCTAGGACATTTCATGAATTTAGAACCTTTATTTGGAATAATGGAAAACCACAAGCAATGAGATCGTATCATGATGACTTAATAATGTCTCTAGCTATTGTATGTTGGGTACGAGATACAGCACTAACTGTTTCAAAGAGAGATGTAGAATACAAAAAAGCAATGTTGGGTGGTATGTACTTAAAAACAAATCGCCTAAATACTACCATAAAGGGAATGGAAGGTCATAAAGACGATTTCAAAACTAAATATGAAGAAGAGTTGTCTTTGCCGACAAAGTTCCCATGGATCTTCAAAGGATAAAAATAAGTGGCTAAAAAGAAAAGAAATTTGGGTAAAAACCCATATAATCCGGAAAATAATTTATTTCGTTCACTAACGAGATTGTTTTCTGGTCCTATAACCAATAGAAGAACACAGACCGGTCGACAACTTCGAAGAAGACATTTGGATATATATGCCAATCGTTTCAAGTCAGCATCTGGTAAGCAGTTTAAGAAAGTGGAATACAACCCCATGACTGTTCTCGCTGCGAATATGATTTCGAATAGAAATCGTAGTGAAAGATATGTTGATTTTGATCAAATGGAATACACACCAGAAATAGCTTCTTCATTAGATATATACGCCGATGAAATGACTACTCATTCTTCTCTACAAAACATGTTAAGAATTAGTTGTCCAAACGAGGAGATAAAGTCAATACTAGATAATCTTTACCATAATGTGTTAAATATTGAACACAACTTGTTTGGGTGGTGTCGTACCATGTGTAAGTACGGAGACTTGTTTTTATACTTGGATATCGAAGAAAAAATGGGTATAAAAGCATGCATAGGATTACCAGCACAAGAAGTTGAAAGATTAGAGGGTGAAGATGAATCTAATCCCAATTATGTTCAATATCAATGGAATTCTGCTGGTATGACTTTGGAAAATTGGCAAATGGCACATTTCAGAATATTAGGAAATGATAAACACGCACCTTATGGAACTTCTGTATTGGAGCCCGCGCGAAGAATTTGGAGACAGCTTACTCTATTAGAGGATGCAATGATGGCATATCGTATTGTTCGTTCCCCCGAAAGAAGAGTTTTTAAAATAGACGTTGGGAACATTCCTCCACAAGACGTTGAACAATACATGCAAAAAGTCATGACTCAAATGAAACGACATCAAGTTGTTGACCCCACAACAGGACGACTAGATTTAAGATATAACCCTTTATCAATTGAAGAAGATTATTATATCCCGGTGAGAGGCCAGTCGCAGACTGATATACAAAATCTAGCTGGTGGTCAATTTACTGGTACCGTTGAAGATGTTAAGTACCTAAGAGATAAGCTGTTCTCCGCCCTTAAAATACCCCAATCCTATCTTACGATGGGAGAGGGAGCGACAGAAGATAAGACCACTCTTGCCCAAAAAGATATTCGTTTTGCTCGAACAATACAGAGACTACAAAGAGTAGTTATTTCCGAGCTTGAAAAGATTGGTATTATACATTTGTTCACAATGGGTTTTAGAAATGATGATCTATTATCATTTAGCTTGAAGCTTAACAACCCTTCAAAGATAGCAGAATTGCAAGAACTGGAACAATGGGACAAAAAATTTAGTGTTGCTGGTAATGCAACTGAGGGTTATTTCTCTAGAAGATGGATTGCTGAGAAGCTTTTTGGATTATCGGAAGAAGAATTTTTGCGAATGCAAAGAGAGATGTATCATGATAGAAAATTCGCCGCTAGCTTGGAAGCCGCAGGTCAAGCGCCTGAAGCCGGAGCAGGTGGAGGTGGCCTAGGAGATCTTGGCGGTGGAGAAGGTGACCTTGGTGATTTAGGCGGTGGAGAAGGTGACCTTGGTGATATTGGTGGAGATGCACCTGCTGATGAGCCGGCTGGTGACACAGGTGGAGATGATGAGATACTTCTTGCTGAGCCACCTGCTAAGCGAGATGATGAAAAGAAAAAAGAAGATAAGCCAAAATACAAAAGAGGTCGATATAAGAGACATAAAACCTCCTACTCCAAGGGAGGCTTATCAAAGCAATTAAAAAGAACTCACACACCAGAATTTGGTGATACCAATAGGACACTGTTTCCCGGCAAGTCTGGTTTCGGTGGACTTGATTCTCTAGCTAGAGGAGTTACTGAGGGTACTGACGTGAATAAAATAGAAGAAGAAAAACTATTTAGTACATCTCGGCAAGTAGATCTGTTGATTGAGAGTTTATTAAAAACAAAGGTAGCAGAAGATGAAACACAATAAGAAAAGAAATACCGCTTTTCTTTACGAATGTCTTTTAAAAGAATTGACAAAAACAATTGTAAGGAAACAAGCTAATGATAAGGAGAATGTAATCTCAATAATAAGAGAAAATTTTTCCAAAGGAAAGATTCTATATCATGATTTGCAATTATATAAATCGATATTGGAAAATAATGATAAGATGACATCGGACTTTTCAAAGCGTTTTCTTGTTGAGACTCAAATTGATTTTAAAAAAATCAATAGAAAGTCTGTCTTTAACGCACAGACAAAGTTAATTTCGCAAATCAATCAAAGTTTGGGATCCAATGTGTTCAAGAATTTTGTTCCAAATTACAAAGATATAGCAACTGTTGGAACTTGGCTAAATTCAGATTCGTTAAATGCAAAATCTAGATTAATCGTTGAGACAAAGGTGTTGCAAATATTGACGCCTAAAAACAACCAGAAAAAAGAAATGCGACATATTGATAATCTAACATATCAAACGTTTATACAAAAATTCAATGAAACCTATAAAAGATCTTTGGGTGACAATCAAAAAGCATTGCTTACAAATTATATTGTGTCTTTTTCTGATAATGGGCTTGGACTTAAAACATTTATGAACGAAGAAATAAGTAGGATCAGAGAAAACCTAAGCAACATGTTAAAAAAGAATAACCTAGATGAACAATACAGAAGTAACACACAGAAGGTTTTAGATAAACTCGATTCTTTCAAAAAACAACCAATAAATGAGAGTATGGTCAAATCTCTATTCTATATACAAGACTTAGTGGAGGAGATGAATAATGGCCATTAATGTCACAATAAGTTCGCCAAACCAAGCAGAGCCTAAAAAAGTATTAAAGGTGACTCTGAAGGGTTTGCAAAAAGTAGATTATTCCTATAATTTAAACGTTAGAGAGGCCCTCAATGGTGACTTTCTAATATTTGATCACAATGATATCGATATCGTAGTGCTAAAGGGTCCGAAAAAAGTTGTGGCTTTTGCAAAAGATTTAATGACAGAGACAGTATATGGTGCGGAAGCTAGATTATTTGAATACTTAAGGAAAAAAGGAATTATACAATATGATTCAATCCAAGGTGGAAATGTATATGGATCATTAGAAGGAGCAATCATAGATTCTAAAGAGCATGATATCTATGAAGCAACAGTTGTTAATATTGCTGAATGGCTCACTAGTGAAAAACCAATGATGGATGACGCCAGAGAGTACGATGATGATTTGGATAATTACTACGCTAATCCGGACGACAATGAAACTACAGAACTCGGAGAAGTTCCTCATGAGGAAGAGAAGGGATCAATGGCCCAAAGAGGTATGTTTGCTCCATATATCTATGGAAGATATACATACTGAGGGATCATGGATTTAATACATTTTATTCTTGCCTCTTACGGTATGACTTTTATTATTGTATATGGAAAGATCTTTGAAGACATAAGACCAAAAAAAGATTACTCCAAAAAATGGAACACACTGTTTCATTGTCCTCTATGCATGGGATTTTGGGTTGGTATCTTTATGTGGTCCGTAAATGGTTTTACAGAACTATTTACATTTGAATACAATCTAATCAATGCTTTTGTGTGCGGATGTATTTCTGCCGGTACAAGTTATTTGTTATCTATGATCGTTGATGATTTTGGAATTAGAAGTGGAGCTAAAAATGATGACTAAAAAATGGATGCTACAGCCAGTTAGACGTTGTTGCTCAGGATCCTGAGACGAGCGGAGAGAGACCGCATTTACTGGAGAACAATATGAAAAAATTATTAACAGAGTTTCATGAACTTTGTAAAGATGGAATTTGCTTGGATCTCTTAACTGAAAGAGAAAAGAAAGAAGTTGCAAACGGCATGCTTTATTTATCTGGTAGAATTCAGACAGCAGATAAAAAGAATGGCAATGGTCGATCTTATCCTTTTAAAGTACTTAAGAGAGAGATTGAGAACTATAGCAATATTATAAAAGACAATCGCGCTTTGGGAGAACTTGATCACCCAGACGATTCTGTTATCAATCTTAGAAACGTATCTCACATTATCACAGATGTTTGGTGGGAAGGTAAAGATGTTATGGGCAAGATTAAAGTTCTTGATACACCGTCTGGTCGTATTCTTAAAGATTTGATCAATGCTGGTGTTAAGCTTGGTATTTCTTCTCGTGGTCTTGGATCTGTCAAAGAGAGCATGGGCAGCACCGTTGTTCAAGAAGATTTTGAGTTAATTTGCTTTGATATCGTATCAGAACCATCAACACCAAATGCTTATGTTTACCCAGATAAAAAGAAAGATATGTATGAAAATAAGATAAACGAAGCAAAAAGAAATATTGTTGATGATTTATTTAAGAAGATTTTGGAAGACTAATGAAAAAAGATGATTTAAAAAAAGTGTTAAAGCCGCTAATTAAAGAGTGTATAAAAGAAGTAATATTTGAAGAAGGAGCCTTGTCAACCATAATATCCGAGGTTATGAAGGGTACTTCTCAAACTCAACAAATTGTTGAAGTTAAACGTGAAGAAAAAAATAAAAGATCCAATCAAAAAAATATGGAAAAATTAAAACAACGCAAAAGAAAGATTTTAGATTCAATAGGCAAAGACGCATATAATGGCGTTAACCTCTTTGAAGGAACAACACCAGCACCTGCTGCATCATCAGCGCAAGGGCAAGGTCCACTTAGTGGCATGGCCGCAGAGGACGCAGGAGTTGATATATCTGGTATCTTTTCTGATAATTCTTCAGCAATTTGGAAAAAACTTTCAAGGAAATAGAATGGCCAACAACTTAACAATCAAACCTCGAAAAAACGAGAACCAAGATCGATTAATTAAGAGATTTATCAAAAAAGCAAAGAAGCTTGGAATCTTAGAGGAGGTTAAAGATAGAAGACATTATACAAAACCCTCCGATAAAAGACGCAGAGCAAAACAGAAAGCCATTGCTCGGAGAAAGAAAGAAGAAGCAAAAAGAAATAAGAACAACTAATTATTTTAGTTTTTGGAGAATTAAATGTCAGTACATAAATACAATAGTTGGGGCCGAACAAGGCAACCTAAAAATCTCGCAGGAGCACATGGAACAGAGGCGTTGGCCTCTGGAAACGTAGATCCAAGTGCCGTAACAGATGGATACGCAACAGAAAATCAAAGATACTTACATCTTTACTTTGAAAATAGTGAAGCAAACGATAAAACAATTGAAGTGTATGGCTATATTCACGCTTTTGGAGAATGGTTTATTTTGAAAGACACTGCCGGTACACAAGTAAAGTTTACAACCATCAATAATACATCAAGTTATATTGTTCATGAAATTGCTGGTGTTGATCGAGTATTTTTTAAACACACCACACATGGTTCAAATGCAATAGTGGCCAACGATAAGCTTTTTGCTGCTGGTTCTACCTTCCAAGGTTCATAGAGAGGTTTAAATGGCTGAATTCGGCTGGGCCTTCATCGGTGGGGGCGCTATTACAGAGGCCCTAGGTGTTACCGGGTCAGTATTGCTCAAGAAGGGCGATAAGCAGATCAGTGGATCTTCCAATCTTACTTTCAACACAAGCAGCAATCAGCTTGATATAGTCGGAAGCCTAAGTGCTTCTTCTAATATTTCTGCTTCTGCTTTTTATGGTGATGGTTCAAATCTCACAAACATAGGCGCCGCTGGTAGTAATACACAAATACAATTTAATAACAGCGGCGACTTTGGAGCTTCCGCTAACTTAACATATAATGGCTCGGTGCTAGCTTTAGCAGGCAATCTAGAAGTATCTGGATCTATTTTTGCAAACGAGCTTGTAACAAATGTAACAAGCAAGAACGTCGTCAACATATCAGCAACTGGATCTACACAGTTTGGAGATAGCTCAGACGATATACATACATTTGCTGGGTCCATAACAGGATCAAAAATGAGCTTAACAGGTCTTGCTTCTGGGACTGCTGCTTCGACTAAATTTGTAGCCCTAGATGATTCGAATAATTTGATATTAACTTCCTCCGGTGCGGGGGCTGGTGGAACACTTGGGGCCGCTGAAGATGGAGACTATACTGATGGTCTCTTTTCGGATTTCACCACTAACACCACGGTAGGAACAGCAGTTGATAAAATAAATGAAGTATTGAAGATATTGGCTCCATCGCCCGCTCCGGCATTATCTAGAGTGAATTCTGATAACACCGCTGGTATTGCTGCAAAACTAAGCTTTGGGGCATCTAGTCCTATTACTGGATATACCTCTTCCGCAACGGCTGCTGGATTCAGTGCAGTAGATAGAACTGGGACGTATCAATCTGCTACTTCTGGAGATAATTTTAGATTAGGTGTATATGACGGAACACAAGATATAACCGGTTTTTTAAATTTTCATGTTACACAAAACACTACAAATGGATATGTTGCTTATTCTACCGATGCTTTTGGCAATGCAGAAACAGGCACATTAAAACTTGAATTAAATGGAACAGTGATACATTCAATAGCTTTATCCGGGTTAGCTGGTAGCGGCAACCCAAATGCTGGTTCTGCTACTTCTTTAACTTCTGACTCTGGTTTTACAAATGTTTCTATTACTGCGTCATCTTTTGATGGAAATAATGCCGAATGGCACATTTTTAAACATCGAACAGCAAAATTTAAAATTGATACAAACCAACAAAAAGTCGGATGGAATTATGCGAGAGTAATCCACACAGTTGGAAGCACGGATAATGCAACAAACTTTATCGAATGGATAAATGATCCTTCTGGTGCTGTCAATGATCTTTCTGTGACAAACGCTAGAATTGAAAACATCTCACTGGTTGGGTCGAAATACTTGTCTGGTGTTCAATATAACACCGATGTGACAGCAAACTACAAAGCAGATATCAATAATCTGTACAGAAATGTATACGCATCCTCTGGTACTCCGATATCTTTCACGGTGTCAAATAGCAGTACTCCAGCGGCACAAGCTGTGCCGGATCTCGGAGGAGGAGAAACAAACGCTAAAGTTCTAGGAGTGACGGGGGCTTTAGATTACAATGGGAACTCTTTAATAAATGGAGCAATAACAGCCAACACAACTGTCACTCATCCGTTCAAAAACACTATATCGAATCAAGGTTCTGTAACCACCGGCAATGGTTTTTTGATTGACAACAGAAGTTTGGCAAGTTCAAATCTTTTAGAAAAGTTTCACGATGAAACCTATAGAATAACATCTGGTGCATACGGCTCCCAATCAGATGTCACAGCAGGAGCCGCAACATGGAATAGTCAAAAACATATGACAGGATCAAATGTTGATGGTCATCAAGATGGACTGTTGTATTTCAATCAAAAATTATATAGTCCCGTTGATGGAGACGTACCCAATGGTGGCAATTTCTCAGGTATAACCAATGTAGAGTCTGGTCAACCCAACATGTCCTCTGTTAGTGGCACAAGAACATTTTATAGGAAGGTGCAAAATACTTCCGGTGCCAATAAGCATGATATGAAAATAGTAAGCACCAAGAATAGTACCACATATAACAATTCTTCCCTAGGTACTGGTAATGTTCATGTATTTATAAAGATTCCGGAAAAAACGGGATGGATGGATGTATCACAGAACTTTGCTTATAACAATTCCGCTGATGGTAATGGTGCACTGATCAATGGAGCGTCCAATGACACAGACTCCGGAGATAATACTCATAATATAACGTTTGGAACATTGACGGTAAATAGTAATGAATATGTTACTGTTAAGATAATAGCTGATGCTTCTTGGGCCGGTTATATATCTCAATTGCAATTCGTATTTGGTGCATCATCCGAGACACCATCTTCTGCTCCTGCCTTAGACGATATCGATGCTGATATTTCTGGTACGGATGCCAAATTATCATTTGGATCTTCTAATGGAATTTCTGGATATATTAATGTTCAAGGTTCAGGCGTTGGAGCAATGAGTACTATCGATAGTAACGGATCATATACTTTGTCCGGAGATAGAAGGGGTATATTCACCAGCAAAGCAAACTTCACAGGGACTTTAAATGAGGATGTTGGAGCTAGTGGAAACAATTATCCAAATGATTCATTCTTCAATGGATATCTTGGGTCTTTAGTTTTAGAGGTCAATGGTAGCGAGATTCACACTACAAACATAGCTAGCAGTCTCAATGCCATAACAAACAATTTTAATGGTAACAACTCCGGCTTTTCTGTTAGTGCTGTGGAATTCTCAAAGACTTCGGATAATATTCCTAGCTATCTTAAGCCCTACAGAACAGGAACTTATCAGATAGGGGCGGATGATCAAAGAATCGGATGGAACTACGCTAGGGTTCTACATAGAGTTGGAGGAGGTACACCCGACACAACAACAAATTATGTTGAATGGGCGATAGATCCCTCCGGCGCAGTTAATGATATGGCAGCTTCATCTGTAGCTTTAACTAACTTTGATCATTCTAATAAATATTATCAGTCTGGTGTTGGATATTTTGCTTCAAGACCAAGTGGAAGCTATAGCTACACAGCGGCAAACGTATATCGAAATACCTACAGTGCACTTTCCAATGCATTGACATTTCCTATAACAACAAACTGTTCAATATCAAATATACGTATCTCAGGCGATGGTGTCACAACATTTGACTCGGCAGTATCTCAAGCTGGTTTGCCAAATCTAGATAATGGAGCAGATTGTGAAGAAGATAACATTGCTGTGGTTGGTACTGTTCTTTTCGATAATCTTACATCAATTGCCGAAGGTCTCAGTCTATTCACAGACCATGATGTATCGGTTAATTCAACTTTAGTTCATCCTTTCAAAAATAATGTAACTACATCAACCTTGTCAAAGACCTCCTTTATGGTTTATTCTGGGGCGGTTGGAAGTACAAACTTGAACACCAATGAGTATTTTAATACCGAGACGTATAGGATTGTCTCCGGTAATTACACATCTCAATTAAGTGCGACATCTTCAGCTAATGCATGGAATTCTGAGTACTCTGTCAATGATCCCGGAAGTTATGCTAGTCATGCCGATGGAATGGTTACGATAAATGGATACGCGATATCTCCTTTGAAAATAGGAAACTCAGGAGATACCAGAAACGTAGCTGATGGTGGCTCATTGCAAGCTCCAGCTAATAATCCAAACTACTCCACTCTCACAAACAATGTGAGAACCTTCTACAGATATTTTAGAAATCAAACCGGCCTTTCAAAAGCTACATTCTCGATAAAACTATACGGAGACGCCAACTTGGTTGCTAAGTCAGGTGCTTTTTATACTGGTACTCTCGGGGCAAACAAAAATATAAATGTTGAATTAAAAGTTCCATCCGACCCAGATTTTACTGGTTTAGATGATACCTCAACAGCTTGGGGTGATTGTATAAAACCATACTCGGCAGGTGTACAGCCCACATCCGATGGTGTTGGTATATACAATGGCGGTGGCTCCGGTCTAGATCAAAGTGTGGATGGAGCAGGAGCAACTGTACCTTTGCAACTACAAGAAAAACAAGTCAGAAATACACAATATTTTGTTGTTAAGATTTCCGCACATAAAGATTGGACAGGATATCTGTCCAGAGTTGAGATGATATACTAATGAGTACGGGAAAAACAAACTTAACTTCAACCCAGTTCGCAGCTAAAAAGCTGTTGGGCAAAGCGCACACATCCAATCTCAAAGGCGATGTCAATGAGTCGATACCTTCAAATGTTTCAATTGTTTCAGATGGTGTGTTTGCAGAGTCTATACCAAACTCTCCGGGAACCGATACATATACAGGATACAGTGCATCTGCTGGTGGACCGGTAACTACTGAAAAGGTGTTTTTTGATGTGGTGGCTATTTCAGATACCATATATGATGCAAATGATGCTGGTGGCGGTGGAGATGAGTCGTCCGCGAGTGGTACACATGGTTACTACCTAAAGCTACCATCTAACTATGAATCAGTCTCAGCAAATTCAGATCGAGGCAATGGCAATTATACTAATGGAAAGAGAGTTTACGATTCGCGTGGTGGACTACAATTGGTGCCCCCATTTGCCTCTAATGCAAGTCCCAATAGATATTTCTTACAACTATGGAAAGGTGATCCAACAGACGCTGCTAATGAGATAACATCCGGAGATTCAGTTGACTGGCAGGTTGATTATTATTCGGGAGTTGTTTTTGTGCAGGACTATAATGCATCAACAATACCTGTTACCGCATCTGCTTATCTTTATATTGGTAAATACCTAAATGAGAAAATATCATCAGGTACAAATTTAACAGTAAAAGATGAAGGATCGAATTTAACAACTGAAGCCGGTAGTTTAAATTTTGTTGGTGCCGGGGTAACCGCTACAACATCCGGTGCCGATGTGACCGTTACAATTGCCAATGCTTCTTTGGTAGCAAAAGATGAAGGATCGAACCTAACAACACAAGCAGCGAGCTTTGACTTTGTTGGTAATGGAGTAACCGCTACAACATCCGGAGATGATGTAACAGTAACGGTCACAAAAGGAATAATATTTTCTAGAACAGCAGTTACTGTAGATGTAACTGCTTCAGTTTCGTCTGCAATACTTGGAGTATCAGCTTCATCAGCCTTACAGATCAGACTGCCCTCAGCGGGAGATTATGAGGCTGGTCAATATTTTACAATAAAAGATGAGGCAGGAAATTCCAATACAAATAACATAACAATCATAGCCACAGGAGCGGAAACTATTGACGGGCAAACCTCTATAATCCTCGAATCACCTTATGCAGCGGTGAATTTATACTCAGATGGAACGTCAAAATTCTTCATCTATTAGGTACTTTTATAAATTGTGTTTACTATTTAAGATCGAGGGCCCTACGTGGGCTTTTGTCATATTTTCTTGGAGGAATATATTTATGGCTTATAAATTTCAATTAGGTGCTGCTGTACTCAGTGGTTCCATTAAAGCAGAGGACGGTCTCGTTGCAACTGATGTTGACGATACTACCGCTGCTAACATTATCGCACAAGTCGATGCTGGAGAAATTCCAATTGCAAAACTTGCTGCAAAAACAATTTCCGGTAAGGATCTTGGTGCAAACTTGGACAATCTTTCTTTGTCTTCTAACTCCGGTCTTGGAATGTCCGGAAACTATAACGGCTCTGCTGCTGTTTCTTTTGGACTTTCTTTGGATAGTCTTGCTGCTGCTGATGTTAACGTTGGTGCGGATTTTTTAGCTCTATATGATGCTGACGCTGATGCTACCGTAAAGGAATCTATTGCTGACCTTGCTACTGCAATGGCTGGTTCTGGTATTGCTGCTGCTTCTGGTGTATTTTCTGTAGATATCGATGAGCTTTCTGCTCTTGGATCTGCTGCTCTTCATCAAACTCAAGATCACTTCATGTTTTCTGACAATGGTACTGAAAAGAAGATTACTTTTAGCAATCTTCAAGATGCCGTTTTCGCAGATGTAAGTGGTGATGTTGCTGTTGCTGCCGGTGGTGCTGCTACAATTCAAGCAGACGCTGTTGAAGGTTCAATGCTTAATGACAATGTAATTTCAGGTCAAACCGAGTTGGCTCACGCTGACATCGTTGCTGCTGATGAACTTATGATTTCTGATGGTGGTACTCTTAAAAAAGTTGGTGTAGATAGTCTTGGTGATTTTTACTACGGTAATGTTTCTGGTGACGCTACAATCGCTGACGGTGGTGCTTTGACTATTGGAGCGGCTGCTGTTGAAGGTTCCATGCTTAATGTTAATGTTGTTACTGGTCAAACTGCTCTTGCGAACGGTGCTGCTGTAGCTGCTACTGATGAATTGTTGATTGCTGATGCTGATGCTGGTTCTCTTAAGAGAGTTGACACACAACATTTGGCAGACTTCATTTATAGTAATGTCTCCGGAGACGGTACAATTGCTTCTGGTGGTGCTCTTACTATAGCTAACGATGCTATTGAATCTGGAATGCTTAATGATAATATTATTTCGGGCCAAACTGCTCTTGCTGCTGGTAGTGATCTCGCTGCTACTGATGAATTGTTAGTTTCCGATGCTGGTGTTCTTAAAAGAATCGATGCTCAACATTTTGGTGATTTTATTTATAGCAACGTTTCTGGTGATGCAACAATTGCTTCTGGTGGTGCTCTTACCATAGCTAACGATGCCGTAGAGCAAGCAATGATCGCAGACGATGCTGTTGGTGCAGACCAATTGGCCTCAGATGCTGTTGTAAATGCTTCCGTAGCTTCAAACGCTGCAATTGCTCTTTCCAAGATCAACACCAATGTTGATATGGGTGGCTCTTTCACAATCGGTAGTCAATCTGATGATGTTGCTACATTTACTGGTGGTCTTATCGTTGGTGGCGACTTGACAATCAATGGTACAACCACATCTGTTAACTCTACTACTATTAACATCACTAGTTCTTTCACTTTCGAAGGCCCTGCTGATGCTCACGAGACCACTCTTACTTGTGGTACTCCTACAGCGGACATCACAGTAACTTTACCACAATACAACTCTGCTGGAACTGTTCACATGGCTGTTCTTGCTGATGCGACTACCGCTGCTGCGGCTGCTGTAACTGCTGCTGAGTTTGCTCTTCTTGATGGTGGTTCTACTGTTGGAACAACTGCTCTTGCTTCTGGTGATGGTTTCCTTCACAATGATGGCGGAACAATGAAGCATACCTCTATCGATAAGCTTGCTGATCTATTTGCTGGTAACGGTCTTTCTTCCGCTAGTGGTGTTATGGCTCTTGATATTGATGAAATGGCAGAACTCTCTGCTGCTCCTCATGCTAGTGAAGATATGTTTGCTGTTTCTGATAACGGTACAGAAAAGAAAGTATCTATGACTAATGTTGCTAATGGTGCTTTTGCTCTTGTTTCTGGTGATGTTTTGATCGCTTCTGGCGGTGCTGCAACAATTCAAGCAACTGCTGTTGAAGGATCTATGCTTAATAACAATGTTATTTCTGGTCAATCCGATATCGGTGCTGCAATCGTTGCAACTGACGAGATCTTGATCTCTGATGCTGGTACTATCAAGCGTACAGATATGTCTCGTATCAAAACCTACATTGGTTCTGGTAAAGCTGCTATTAATGCTATCGGAGATGCGAATGGAACTCTTGCTGTTGGTGTTAACGCTCCTTCTGCGAATGCTTCTGCTTCTCGCACATGGACTCTTCCTGCTTCTGCTGATTTGGAAGTTGGTGAATCAATCGTAATCAAAGCTTATGGTAACGCAGGGGCTCAGCCTTTGACGATCGCTCAAGCTGGTTCTCAAGAAATTGACGGTTCTACCGCTAATCTCGTACTTGAATCAGACAACGCGGCTATTACTTTGTATTATGTTGCTGCTGACACTTTCGTAATCGTATAAACCAAATACACAAGATTTACTCTTGGGGGTTCCGACTTTTGTCGGGCCCTTTTTTTATTTGAGAATAATTACTCTAGAACGTGGAGGAATTATGTTCGCCTTATTAACATCTCTTTTATTTGGAGGAGAGCCAATACCAGAAATTGTTGTGGAGTCTCATGCAGACATTGAAATTTTTGTTGCTCCAACAACAGTAATTAACAATACAAAGATACCTTATCAACTTGACTCAACATCAGTGTTCGGACACACTATAAATGATGCCCGTAATGCCAAAAAATTGACACAATATGGTTATGTTTCAATCGATGAAGACATTTACGTGTATAACCCCGATACAATAAAATTCGCATGGGAAAATTGCAACTATTCGGCAAATTTTCGGAAGTGTTCTCATGAGAATGGACACTACCTTCTGGAGAGTTATATTGTCTTTAACAAAGAACAAGTGACTGTTCGTCTTATTCTTTTTGATGAGAACATGACACCTGTCCATCAATCGGTTCAAAACAATACGAGAATAATGAAAATATTTAAAAGACAAAAAGTATCGAGAGCAATTATTCCCATGGGTGGAACATCAGTGGCACCTAGAAGACAATGTGGTCCAACATCCTGTTCAACAGTTAGAGGGGGTGGTGGTGGATCAATATCAGCTTACACCCAAACAACAACTGAGGATCTTGAACCATCCGTGGTTATTATTGAGCCGAGACTACTAGATAGAGATATACAACAAGCGTCCGTAAGATTATGGACTTCAGTGAGGATTGATTAATGTCATATAAATATACAAAAGGATCAACAGTTCAAGGCGATATCAAAGCAGCCGATGATACAGAAAGAAATACAATCATTGATTTTGGTGAAGACCAGATCGAATTTCAAACAAGTGGATCTACTAGATTAAAAGTGGATAATAATGGTGTGAAAGTAAGCGGCGTGAATCTGGGTGTTGGAACAGGACAAGGCGGAAGTTCAGATGGTGGAGGAAATCCAGTTTATACAAACGGAGAAGCGAATCCTAAATATACTATTCATGCAATTGGAGACATAAACAACGGTGCCGTTTTTGCAACTGAAACTTATGCAGACTCGGTTGGAGCAAGCAAGTTTAGATTTATAAAAGCAAGAGGAACACCGGGCTCTCCGGCTGGAGTTAACACAGATGATGAGATTGGTAGATTAGAGTTTTATTCACACATAGGCTCTGATGCTTTTAAGCTTTCCGCAATGATTCTAGGTACTGCTGATTCGGATGGAGATGGTAAACTTAGCTTTAGAGCAACTCACGGTGGTAGCGATAATGAGGCATTTTATATACACAATAACCTTGCAAGATTCAATGATCAAATTGTATTAGGATCTTCGGGGATGGTTCCATATGCAAACAAAGGAGCATCTCTTGGAGGAGCAAGTTCTCAATGGAATCAAGTAAACGCTGCAACAGTTAAAGCTTTCGAGACCCTTTTCGTCGGAGCAACAAATCAGATATTCGATCAGTCTGGATTAGGTATAGGTATAAACGATGATTATGAGCCACACGGCAACAATTCAGATATGGAAGGTTTAATCATAAATACCAAGTATACTTCATCAAGTAATTTAGTTTTGGGACTTGTTAAGACAGGATCTCATACAGTTGGTATAGGAACGGCTGGTACTGGTAATTCAAATGAGAAGCTAGTTTTCTTTGGAGAATACAACACAACTTCATTTGAATTTAGAAACAATGTTGGGACCGCCCCTCTTGGATTACAGACTTCTGGTAGTGTATTGATGACTTTGTCCGCTGCTGGGAATCTAGGCATAGGATCGGCAAGTCCGATATCAAAACTTGATGTTGCAGGAAAAATTGCAATTACCGCTGAATCTGCAACACCCTCTCAGCCCTCTGATGGACAAGGCTATTTGTATACAAAGTCTGATGGTAAGCTATACTGGAGGTCTTATGATGTTACAGAGACTGATCTGACTTCCGGTGGTGGTGGTTCACCTGCCGGTAGCAATACACAGGTTCAATATAATAACAACGGATCTTTTGCCGGAAATGCTAGAATGACGTTTGATTCAGACGATGGTGCTTTGGCAGTTAGTGGATCGGTTCAAGTGATAGGCGAAGAATATATCGTACCAAAAGAATTAACTACTGATGCTGATAGGCGAATGTGCTTTACCCTTAAGAGGCAATTTCACTTTAGCAACTCCGCCGCAAACACTTGGCATGATGTGATTTCATGGAGACCTTATGTGGCGGGCGGTTCGTCAGATCCCGGCGATAATACTTTTTGGGGAGCAGTATCTTTTAAACAAGAAATGTCCGGACATCAAAGCGGTGTTGGAAACGGATACCGCAGCAGAGTTGGAATGGTACAATATGAAGGATCATCAGCAAGTGCTGCGTCGGCAACGGATACGAATTTTGGCTCCCCAGTTACTTTTCGGGTCAATAGATCCGGATGGGTAACAACCTTGCAATTTAATCCTAATTCTGGTGGTTCACTTGGTTTCATTGGTATGTGTTATGTTGAGATACACTTTGCTAGAGGAGCCGGCGGAAACGGAGCGAATATTTATTGGAGCATAACATAATATCAGATAGAGCAACAGAGATAAAAAACCGGAAAGAAAGTCATAATAACCATGGAAAAGATGATTCGCAAATTGAAACAAATTACTAGTGAATCCTTCTTTGAAGAGTACTTAGAGGCTAAGTAAAACAGTAATTAGTCTTTTTCTCGTATTTAGCACTATTTACAGATGATACGTATATACTAGGAGAAAACATTAATGTCTTCAATGTTAGAACAAGCTATCGTGGACGCTAAAGCTCTACGAGAAGCAGCACTTAAAAATGCAGAACAAGCAATAATTGAAAAATATGCACCAGAGATTAAAAAAGCAGTTGATTCTCTACTGGAGGAGTCAGACAAAGACACCATTATAGAGAACCAAGAAGGTGAGAAAGAAGTGATTAAAGAAGAACAAGAAGCTTCTCCAGATACCGGCTTTTCCGCTCCTCATGCTTTCAATCCTTTGGATACTGGTGAATCGGTTCAATACAATGCGAAGTTTGAAGAACCAGTCTATGAATTCAATCTTATGGACTTTGAACCCAAAGAAGAAACCACAGAGGAGCCAGCGATGGATCTTGGTGGACTAGGTGGATTAGAAACTCCAGAGACCCCAGAAGAACCCAAAGCTGGTGGAGGAGATGAATTGGATCTTGGAGATCTCGATGCATTGCAAGAATCCAAAAGCAAAGATTACAAACAGGGTTACAGCGATGCTATAGCAGGTCATGAAATGGCTGATGATGCGCCTCGTGATGGTGGTTACGATGATGGCTACAAAGCAGGTGAAGCCGAGAGATTAGAGCAAGATTCTAAAGCAGGACGCGAAATTAAAAATCTTAAGAAAGAAAACAACAGTGAAGAAGATGGCATCATGGAACAAATCATGGAACTTCTTGGCGAGATGGATGATGATCTTCTCGAAGAAGAACTTATTGTTGATACATCCATGCAAAAGAATGGAACGTTCGAGACAAATGAAGCAACTCTTCAATATATGCAAGAGCTTGAGTTGGCTAAAAGAGAGTCAACAAAGTATAAAGAAGAGAACGAAGCTCTTGAAGAAAAACTAAAAGAATTAAAAGAAAGCTTTAAAAAGCTTACATTAAAGAACAAACAGTACAAAAGCGTTGTTGAGAAGATCAATGAGAAACTTAACGAAACACTTTTGTCAAACGCTAAGTTGCTTTATAGCAACAAAACATTGTGCGATGCCTCCTTGAATGAGCGACAAAAATCAAAAATTGTCGAAGCCATCGCAAAGGCTAAAACTCCCGAAGAAGCGAAATCTCTTTGCGAAGCTCTGAATGCTACAGTGACATCTGGGAACAAGAAACATAATCCTAGAACTCTTAGCGAGTCCGTGCAAAGAAAATCAAATCTATCTGGAATTTTGCCACGTAGAAATAAGCAAGTTAATGAATCTACCGAGCATCTTTTTGCCGAGAAGATGAAAAAACTTGCTGGCATTAAATAACAATAATTTAAGGAGGTTAAAATAATGTCTATAATTGAAACTTTAACCGAAGGTATCGTAAACCGTGACATGAAGAAAGAAGGCGCTGCTCTTCTTGATAAGTGGACAAGAACCGGTTTGCTTGAGGGCCTTCAAACCGAGCATCAGAAGTCAACCATGGCTCGTCTGCTCGAAAATCAAGCAAGAGAACTTCTTCGTGAATCTAGCTCTATGGCTGTGGGTGACGTTGAAGGTTTCGCTGCTGTTGCTTTCCCAATCGTTCGTCGTGTATTCGCCGGACTTATCGCTAACGATCTTGTAAGCGTTCAACCAATGAGCCTTCCTTCCGGACTCATCTTCTTCCTTGATTTTGCGTATTCTCCGAATGTTGCCGGACAATCCGATATTACTTCTCGTCTTGGAAATGCTGTAAATAAATCGATCTATGGTACAGATCAACTTGCTTCTGAGGTAATCAATGGTGTTGACCTTGTCGATGCCTCTACCAAAGCCGGTTTTGGTGGCCCGGGACGTGATGGTCAAACTGGGTACGCATTCGCTTCACCAACTGGGTCTCTTGCAGCAGTTGCCGCCGGCGTCCGAGCAAAATGTGCTATTTTTGATCTAGATGGCGCTGTGACTGAGGCAAATGCAAAGTTGATCCAGTATGACCCAGATCTATTGTCTATTACAGATTCTTCACAGAAAGTTGCTGTTATTGATGTTGATGTTAAGCTCTTAACCAGTACCGAGGGCGACCCAGACTTCAACAACTTGTCTGCTTTCGTTTTTGATAGTGCTAATATTGTAAACGCTGTTACTAACATTTCAACTACCGCTACTCAAATCCGTCGTTTGAGTGCGCGAGTTAAAGAAGCAGATGCAATTGCTGCGCCTACAACCAACTCTGATTGTATCAGATTTGTTTTTGCAGTTGCGTCGGCGTCAACTGCACAGTCAGCTAATAATATAGATGCTAATTTAGGAGCAGCAGGTACGCAATCTTGTCCGCTTGCAGACAGTATTTCAACAGGTGGATCTCTTGGGTCTGTTGGTTCATCAAGCAACTTGTTTCCACTTGAAGGTAACGAATCAATTCCTGAAATCGATATCAAGGTTGATTCAACTGCGATCGTTGCTCAAACTAAGAAGCTTAAAGCTAAGTGGACTCCTGAGCTTGGTCAAGACTTGAATGCTTACCACAACTTGGATGCTGAAGTAGAACTTACTTCTATTCTTTCTGAGCAAATTGCTT
>Ga0181415_1000124_pt1 | contig 20027 bp, 20 predicted proteins | sample 38SPOviralmetaG_FD_130140 | JGI IMG/M metagenome (GOLD analysis project Ga0181415, IMG submission 130140) | Marine viral communities from the oligotrophic San Pedro Time Series (SPOT) site, San Pedro Channel, CA, USA - 38 SPOT_SRF_2012-12-11 | ecosystem: Environmental > Aquatic > Marine > Strait...
CCCGACGTAAAGGTTAAGGAGATTATACCTGAGGAGGATATCTTCGTAGAGAAGAAACCTAAGAAACAACCACCACAGAAGAAAGAAAAGAAAAAGAGAGTCATGACAGAAGAACAACTTGAAAGATTAAGATTAGGTAGAGAAAAGGCGCTCGCTACTCGTAGGGCGAAAGCGTTAGAAAAGAAAGAACTAAAAGAACTACAATCTAAAAAGAAAAAGAAAGATATTCAGAAACTACGTGAAGAGGTTGAAGATAAACCTAAACCAGAACCAACACCCCAGAGAAAGTCTATATCAATAGAAGATCTCCCCGCGGATATGTTAGTAGAATTACAGAAGAGAGCGATAGAGGGATATGATACTAAACGAAAAGCGAGAAAAGAACAGAAGAAGAAAGAACAACAACACCAAACAACTATCAACAATAATCTCGGTATGGTTAATAACGCTCTACAACCACAGAGACCTCCTCAATATGGGGAGGCGGGATATTTTCGGGATTGTTTCTAAAATTATTTAGTGTCCTCATTTTTTAGGACACATGACCTCAAAAATAAATTCACTCTAAATTATGAGGACACAGACTTTTACGTCTCTCTACGTAATAGAAACATAAGAATCTAATAATACTTTATTACATAAGTCCTCAAAGTCCTCAAAGTCCTCAAAAATATATAAAATAATTCTCTAAAATATAAAAGTGATAATCAATAAATATCTCTGGTGAAGTTCTGATTATTTCTGGATATTTTCGGGGACGTGTCCTCATTTTTCGGGACTTCTTTTATTTTCGGGGACATTAGTATTTTTTTCTTTTATTTATATAAATGAGTATACCTTTATTATTTTATTATATGGTTAGATCTCCTTATGATAATAATGGTTGTTGTGTATCATGTGGTTATACGTGGTGTGAGGCGTTAAATGAATGTGTGAGAGTATGGGAGACATATTGTAAAAGTTTAGAAAATCAAGGACATTAATTTTTATCTTCTTTTAATTATAAATGACTTATAAAACCGAATTTAATAGAAAGTATAAATTCAAACCATTAACTAAGTCTCACTCTTTAAAAGAGATATCTGATATTACGGGATATGAGTTGAAAGGTTTAAAAACAATATTTAAGAAAGGTCAGGGCGCTTATGTTTCGGCGCCCTATTCAGTTCGTCCTCATATTAAGTCGGCGGACGAGTGGGCGTACGCTCGGGTATACGCTTCAATTAATCCTAAGAGTAAAGCGTATAAAATTGATAAGGTTCACTTAGTTAAAAAAAAATCTAAATAATAATATAAATGATAGAATATATAAAAGGGGATATACACGAAGTAATAAAAACCCTTGAAAAAAATAGTATTGATTTCATATATACGGACCCGCCTTTTAATTCTCAGACTAAGGCGAAATGGGATTCTATATTGAACTGGGAAATTTTATTTATTGAAATGTGGAGAGTATTAAAACCTAATGGAGTAATCGCTTTACATTCAGCGATCCCGTTTACTTATGAATTAATAAAATATGAAAAACCTAAATATAATTATTCATGGAAGAAAAATAATTCAACGGGGTTTTTTTCAGCGAAATATCAACCATTAAGAAATATGGAAGAGATATTTATTTACTATAAAAAGCGAGGAACATATAATCCTCAAATGATAGGGAATGAGTACCATATAAAAAGAAATGTTAAATACGGAGGAAAATCTGCCTACTGGGGAGAGAAAGGAGTAAATAAAGATAATGAATACGTAGAAGAAGAGGGACACTATGGGAGATATCCAAATACATATTTAGAATATCCTATCAGAAAAGGGAAAGGTAATGGTATTACAAGGAGCGACGAAATGATAGATTTTTTTATAAAGACTTATTCAAATGAAGGAGATACTATTTTAGACATGACCCACCATAATAATATAGTAGGGAATAGGTGTGATTTATTAAATAGAAATTACATAGGCGTAGACATAGACCCCGATTTAGATTAGTTAAAAAATCTAAAAAAAAATAATATATTAGATATATTATAATGAGTAAAAAGTTAAAGATATTGAAAGTAGTTGATCCTCCCCATTTAAAAAAGAAGGCGCTACACCCTAACCTACCTCAACCTCCTTCTCTTGTTCTTATGGTAATGCCTACTAAAACGGGAAAGTCAACCATTATTTCGAATATGTTATTAAATAAAGATTTCTACGGACAGGATTTCTTTAATGAGACAACTATAATCTCAACAACAATTAACAACGACCAGACGTCCCGTTTTATAAAACAGGCGTTTAATACTTATGATTTTTATTCAGACGATTTAATTAAAGATATAGTTAAGCGTCAATCTCAATATGATAAAGCGGATATGCCGAGTATGTGTTTAGTGTGCGACGATTGTTTAGGTGAGAAGACTACGGCGCTGAATAATCTCGCGTCCCGTTATCGTCATTACAATATAGATTTATTTATTGTATCCAGTCAACTACTAAAAAAAGTTAGTCCCACGATCCGCGCTAACGCCAACTGGGTTCTGGTGGGTAGATTAACTAATGAGGCGGAAGTGGAGAAACTGAGTGAGGAGTGGTCGGGTATGTTCGGGGGTGATAAGAATTTTAGAGAAATGTATAAGAAAGCGACTAAGAAAAAATATGATTTCATGACTTTAAAGTTAACAGAGAATCCCGCGGAGATCTGGGTTAACTTTAATGAGAAGATTTATCCTGAGGGTCCAAGTGAGGAAGAGGTTTCAAGTGAAGAAGAAGAATAAATTAATAATTAAGATAATAATATTTTAATATATTTAATAATATAAAATAATGGAATTCGGTAACGCTGATAGAACAAGAGACGCTGAATATTCTTCTGAATTAAAAAACTTTAATCAACAGGTAGGACTATACAACAGAAATTTAACTAAACAGAAATTAACTAATAAAGAAACGGGACAAGATCTACAATCTCAGGCGGGAACCGACGCCAATACGGGCGCCATGAAAGAAGCGGGACAACACGCCTCCGCTCTCGCCCAAGGTCTCAACACCGCGAAAAATATTCAGAAAGTAGGAACCCCAATAAGGGCGACCGAGGATATAGTAAAGGGCGCGGGAGATACGGCGAAGTTATTTAAGAAAGGAGAAATAGTAGGAAAAGAAACCGCCCAGACAATAGGTAAATCAGCGGGGAAACTCGCTACGGGTTTAGGTGTTATCGGGGACGTCGCCTCCATAGGTTTAGACGCCGAAGAATTAAAAGACGACTGGGGGTCTATGTCTACCATGGATAAAATCACTAATATCGCCGATATAGGAGGAGCGGGATTAGATATGGTAGGTACTGGATTAATGACTTTCGGGGGACCAGTCGGCGCTATGTTCGGTTTAGGTATGAAGGCGTTCGGAGACGTGGTACAAGTAGGCGCGGGAGCGGAACAGACTATCGCGGGATTTCAGAGTGCCGACGATAAAAAGAAACAGATACAACAGGATACAGAACAAGCGGATAAAGATTTAGGACCAGAACAACAGACCCAAGCGGGATCTGTAAGTCTGGCGGGAGCGGGCGCCCTCGCTGTCGGTAGAACCGCTCAATAAATAATTTAACTTTCATAATTTTTTTTTTATTAATTTTATTTTATAAAGTATATTATAAAATAATGTCGGTATCATTCTGGAAAGCGGAAAACTCTATCCCAATAGAACAGACTTCTAAATCTGTCCCTGTATTAAATGGTCTTGATTTCTCAGCGGGTCAAGAAGTAAGAATCAACGTCCCTCCTTCAACTAAATTTATTAAACCTGACGAATGTTATTTACAAGGTGATTTTAAAATTAAAATGCCTACATTAGACGCCTCCACTCACGCTACGCGCCTTCAACTGGACCCGCGCCTCGGGGGTCAGAGTTTAATTAAAGATATTCGTATCTATACCTCAGCGGAATTCGGTTCGGTTCTCCTTGAAGAAATTCAGGACTATAATTCTCTGGTCTCTATCATGAGAGATTATGATACGAATGATAGTGAAAAGAAAAAGCGCGCCCTGACGGAAGGCGCGACTATCTGGATACCTGAGACCAGAGGAACTCTGGGACAGACTCGCTCTGAGTGTGCGGATACATTTACGAATCCTTACTCTAAGGAGACCTTCGTAGGGGACGCGAAACAGGGCGCCTTTACAGACGACAACTATTTATCCTGTAAATTATGTCTCCCATTAGAAACAGGAATTTTTAGATCTCCTAAAATCTGGGCGAATATGTATACGGGATTACAGATTGTTATTACCCTTGAAAGCGCCCCTCGTTGTTTAACCCAGTTAGATAGTGTCTCTCGTCATAAGCGCTCCCGTCTCCTCCCTCAGTTTCATTCTCTTAATGGTTCTAAGACTGCTCCTAATGACTGGGGCGATAACGCCTCCGCTACTATCTTCTATATCTCGGGAGACGTAAATTCACAGATTACCCCGAAGTCCTGTGGTTTCGTTGTAGGTGAACGTATTAATTTCGTATCACCCGATAACGCCTCGGTATCTGATCTCACAGGCGATATCCCAGAAATCCTAAGTATTGAAAGCGGGACTGGGACGACTTCGGGACTTTTAAAGGTTACCTTGAAGGAAGAGGTTAAGAATGAAACGGGTGGCGCTATTGTTAAAAAGTCGTGGTTCGTATATTCTGATAGTGTCCTGTCCGCGCCTAATGATAGTTATGACGCTTCGTACACTTTCTCTAATGTGGAGTTAGTGGTTCAGGAGGTAGATATGGGAAGTAATTACGTGAACGATTTACTCGCGACCATGAAAGAAAGTGGTTCAATTATGAACGATATTTTATCGGTAACTAATTATAAATATTCACAGAGTAAAGACGACATAGTGGCGAATATCCGTCTCCCACTAAATCAAGCGAGAGCGAAGGCGATTTTATCTCAACCAACAGACGCCACCGCTTACGGAACTAAGGACCGAATCGGCGCTAAGGGGACTTATGATATCGGCGGAAATGTGAACGAAGACGGACAACTCCTCGCGGGAGACCAGTTCAGGGGTATATCTGACGAGATTACAGATTATCAGTTCGTCTATGACGGACGCCTTCAACCTTCTCGCCCTGTGTCCTGTTCTAAAACCTCCTCTAAGGCGAGTATCTCCGCTCAACCGATTATAGAATTACAGAAGGCGCTGGTCCAGAGTGGAATTAATGTAAGATCTCTCGGTGATTTTAATAGAAATTTCATAATCGGTCGCGCTTTAAGTATGTCAGTTATGGGAGTGGAGGGTGTTTATGATACCAGAGGAAAAGACTTCAACCTTCAAGTCAATTATCAAGGAACCGCTCCGACTAAAAATCACCTCTGGAATAATTTTGTTTATCATTTAAGACGTATTGTAATTAAAGGTGATAGTGTTTCGGTGATTGTTTAAGATTCATTAAATATTTAATAAATTCATTAAAATTATATTTTTTTATTAATCCTTTTAATAATTATTTTATATAAATTATAGTATAAAATAATGAGTAACCGCTATTTACAGATATTACCTCAGAATTCTAACGCCAGTCATTCTTACCGAGACGGACGCCCCGTTATTGATTTTCAGATATCAGAACAGGAGGCGACACTTCTACCTCGCTCTATTCGGGTATGTGGACGTTTTCACGCTTACGAGGACAGCGCCCGAACCATGACGACGGGAACTCGCCTCTCTATGGACCCGCGTACGGGTGTTTTTTCTATGATAGATCAAGTAACTATCTCCTCGGCGACCAGTATGGCGACGATTGAAACCCTTAAACACGCTAATCGCTTTTATTCTTCATATATGGGAGTAACTAATGACGAAAAATCACTTATTAATTTAATGGGCGAAACTGGACTCACTATGCCCTCATTAGATACTCAACAATACTCCGTCCTACAAGAGGGAGACGGGGCGAACTCTAATGAATTCTGTATACATATCCCTACGGGACTCCTACTCGGGACGGCGGGTATTAATCTAAGTAGTCAGACAGGAGTCGGTGGTCTCCGTATTTCTATTACACTCGCTCCTGACTCCATGGTTCTATTCGACCAGAACGGGGACGCTTCGGGGGGTGGTTTAGACGGCGCCTTTTATGAACTAACCGACCTAAAAATGGTCTGTGAAGTATCAGATCAGGTAATCCCTAACGCTCCTCTGGAATATAATTCTATTACGGGATACTATACTACTATCAACTCAACGAACGCGAATCTCAACTTTTCTCTCGGTCTTAACCGCGTATCTTCTACTATGTTGAATTTCATACCCTCAGATTATCTTAACAATCTTAACCAGAACTCTTTACAGACGATTAATCCTCTAACTAAGGCGGGCGCTATCGCTGACGTGAAACAGGTAGTCTTTACTAAGGGAGGAATGAGATATCCACTTGATTATAATATTGATACCAGTTTTAAGACGAATAGTAATGCCTCTCAGGTGGATCCTCAGGTAGTTAGAAATTTCATGAATTCGGTTCTACCATTTAAGAAGATTAGTCATACTATCGCGGGACCTTCTACTATTAATAAGTCCTATACTACGAATGATAATGGCGTTATAGAAGGAGGCGCTCTCTATGGTGTAGGTGTCGCGTATGACGTATTAGGTTCTGACGGCGCTGATTTCAGTAGAGAGGCGTGGGGTCTCGCTATGGATATCGGTTTAGACGATAATAACCCCAACTCCGCTTATGTATTCGTCCACCATAAAAATACTCTGGTTTTTAATCAGGGTCAGGTTCAGGTTATTTCGTAAATTAAAATCTATACTTTTTTTTTCAACTTTTTTTTATTAATTTTTTATATTTATTAAGTTATAAATATAAAATGTCTCAATTCACTAAACCGAGTTTTCTAAAAGCGGGTCCCGTCATGACAGACGCGACTTCTCGTATTGATACCGATATTCTTGAACCCGTAGTCCAGAGTGATTCTTTTATGAGATTTCAGTTTCAGAATAAGGGAGTTTTAAACGCGGGTTCACGCGTAACCTTCTCAATCACTAAACCCTCTACGGAATCTTATTATCCTATCGGCGTAGGTGTAGGCGCCCTTATTGAACGCGCTACTTTTAAAGTCGGAGGAAAAACTATCTGTGAAGTTCAGGACTGGGGACACTATCACGGATACGAAAGCGTATTTATGGATCAGTCAGTTATTAAAGAAAGAGAACAATTTCTCAGCGGTCGCTCGCTCGCCGTGGGTAATTCTTACGACGACGGACAATCGGTAGAAACCGATAGAATTTTCTTAGAGAATGGTAAAGAGTTAGTAGTAGACACGGCGGACGCGACAGATTCTCAATTACTTATGTTAGATCTTCTAAAACTGGACGCGGAACCTGTATTTAGTGTAAGATTAGACGATTTAGTACCATGTCTTAAAGGTCAAGAATTACCACTTTTTAATATTTCTGAGGACGTTCAACTGGAACTAACCCTTACTGATACCGCTAAGCGTGTATGTATCGCCTCGGGTGGAGACGATACTAAGGCGTTCTCTGTTAATACAGCGGAAACACGCCTTATCGCTGATTATACTTTTCTGGACGGAGAAGAAATGGAGGCGTATAGGAGATCAGAACAGGGATACTCATATACTTTCTTAGAACCCCGCCTTACTAAAACTACTCTCGCTGACGCCTCCGCGTGGGGAAACCAGATCAGGAATGTCGGTGGCGCTGGACGTAATGTAGTCCGCGCCGTTGTTAGTATTACCTCGGAGAAGGTTAACGCCTCGGGACCTATTAAAACCGCTATGGGTGATTACCGCTCTATCGCCCCTGATAGTAGCGCCAAGGGAGTCTATGGGAAACTAACTTCTAACTTTAAGAAAAATGATAGATTCTTGTATCCTATTGACAGATCTAACTCCGCTCTTCATTTTCACGGGGTCATGGACGCGGAAGGGGGACCTCCTCATATCGCTCGCCCTATGTATGCTCGTCAGGGGTGGTCTATCGCTGATAAGAAATTCGAAGGACACGCCGTAGGAGGAACGAACCAACTGGAACTATCGGGTCAGGAATTCTATACAGGATACCGATTCAACGACGGAGAAAGAGTTGATAGTCGCGGTCTTGAAATTCATTCTAAAATAGATACTATGACGGGCGCTCTCGCTCCGTTCGTGTCTCGTGTCTGGATCTTACAGGAGAAGGTTATGACTATCGTAGACGGAAAGGTGGACGTAATGTTTACCTAAATAATATAATTCTGAATGTCCTCATTTTTTTATAAAGTCCTTAAAGTCCCCGAAAATAAATAAATAAATACAATACTCTAAAATAAAATATGAAGATTCATAATTATTCATATTATTAAAAACTTTTATTAATTTTATATTTCAGGACTTTCAGAACTTTCATAATTTTTTTTTTAATATTTTTTTAATCTTATTATATACTATAAATATATAATGACAGATAAAGATAATCTAATGGAGATTTTAAAGAAATCCAGACCTAACGCTAAGGAGTCCACTATTAAAATGTATACCGCTAACCTAATGAAGTTAAGTAAACTCATGGATACAGATAATTTTAAATTCTTGAATAAGTCTGAGAATGTTAAAGATAAAATCTCTGAATTACACTTCACAACTCAGCGAAATTATTATAACGCGATTATAGTTTATTTAATGGCGGTAAAGGAAAAAAAAGAAGATCCCCTTATAGAGGAATACGTAGAATTAAGAGATACATTAAATAAAAAGTATGAAGACGAACAAGCGACGGGAGTTATAAGTGATAAACAGAGTAAGAATTTCGTACCTATTGAAGAAGTGAATAAAATGATTAATGACATGGGAGAAGAAATAAAGAATAAAAAAATAAAGAAAAAAGAGGATTTAACCGCGAAAGATAAATCATTACTTCAATCATATATTTTATTTAATATATATACACGTCTCCCTCTACGTAATGACCTCGCTGGAATGGAGGCGATTAATAAAAGATCATATAATAAACTATCAGAAGAAGATAAAAAAGAGAAAAATTATTTAGTAATTAATAAAAATAAAATGTTTATGGTTCTAAACAATTATAAAACCTCCGCGAAATATAAAGAATTAGATATTGATATCCCGAAAGATTTAGAGAAATTATTAAGATTATATATTCGGGTTAATGGTATGGGAGTATTATTCAAGTCTTCAACTGGTAAACCATTATCAAGAAACGCTTTATCTCAATTACTTTTAAAAGAAACTAAAAAGAGAATGGGTAAATCAATATCTACCACCATGTTAAGAAAGATCTATCTGAGTTCTAAGTATGGTAAAGTAAAGGAAGAAATGGAGAAGGACGCTAAGGTAATGGGACACTCTACGGAAGTCGCTCAGAATGTCTATATTAAAAAAGAAAAAGAAGAAGAATAAAAATCGGGAAAATTAAACGTTTAAAAGTATTTAAAAAAATCTATGTTTAAGTAAATAATGGGATACGAATTAATTAAAGATTTAAAGAACGGGAAAAAGAATGAGAAATTAGTTGTTTATTTTCTAAATAAGAACGTCTATCCAGACGATAATTTTAAGTTATATAGAAATAATAAAAAAGAGGTTGATTTTAGAAATAGCGAAATAGTTTCAGAATGTAAAGGTAGATTCTGTAAATATACCGATTATGAAGAGACTTTTTTCGGATATAATAAATTAGAGTATTTAATTGAAAAGAAAGAACCCCGTAAATGGAAATTCTTTTTTTTATTTACTAATGGATTATATGTATGGAATTATAAAGAGAATGAGTATAGCGTTAAAGATTTCTACCATAGAGAACATGGTAGAACAGAGAAATACGTATACGTTAATATTAAATATTTAGAAAAGATAACCGCTACTATAAATAGTCGGTCATTTCTACCCGAAGATATCAACGATTATCTCGGGACTATTCAAGATAGAGACGATTAATTAAATTCTATTATATAATTACCTTTTTTACTTACCAGTCCGTAATAATGTTTAACTTTTTTTCTTTTTTTAAGTTCTATCTGTTTTTTCATTTTATTAGAGATAATAGGTTCTATTTTCTCTTTTAGTTTAGGATCATTATTTAATAATTTTATCGCTCTTCTGACTGAGGGTATATCTCCATGAATCGCGATATCCCTTGTAGGAATATGTATCTCCTCGATTGTATTGAACGAACTACATTCAATAAGATATCCATTAGTACAATACACGATAACCTCTTTACAGAAATTCATTAATTTACCTTTTTCTTTTACACTCAATAATTTATCGGGATTATGTTCGGATAAATATTTTAGTAATTCTTCTTTATTTTCAATTAAATAAATCTCTCTATCTGGTTCAATATCTTTAAGATTATTTACATAGGACCAGAGGGTAATACTTAATTTAAGTTTATCCATGTTATTACTATTAGGAATATCAAGGTTAAACTGACGGATAATATCCAACATATCTCCCTTACTGAAACTTTTATTAATCATTTTAATATATAATATATTTTATTTTCAATAATATAAACCTATGAGTAGTAAAACGCCAGAGGGAGAATTAACCGCCCCAGAATTACGTAAACTAATACGCGCCCACAATATACTAAGTAAAATAGTAATACCTAAGGGAACAGATAGACAGGGATTAATTAAGTTGATAGAAGGTAAGAATTACAAGGTAGATCATAAGGATAAAGTTATCAGACCTAAACAACAGAGAGGAAAACAGATAACATTAAAGAAGGCGGAAGAACTTACTAAACCTAAACCCGTATCTGAGGAGGTTAAGAAGAAGAGAGCAGAGAAGAAGAAAGAACAAGAAGAAGCGAAACAGAAAGATATTAAAATAGCGAAAAAAGAAGCAGTCAAAGAATTTAAATCTAAACAAAAAGAAGCGAAAAAGAAACAGGTAAAGAAACCAGTTAAGAAAGAGGAAGAGGTAAGACCTAAGGAAAAGGTAGGACGTCCTAAGGTAGATCCTAAAAAAATAAAGGTTATTGAACCTAAGAAGGAAGAGAAATACAATCTTTTTTTAAAGTTATTTAATGAGGCGAAAGAGAGAAGAAATAGAAAACCTTTTCAGGAGTTAAGAGATAGAATATTTAGGTATTCAGAACCTTTCTTATATGGAACTAAACTAAAACCTAAAAGCGACGGAGAAACTTTAAAAGCACAGAAAGACCCTGAGTTTTTAAAGATAAAATCATTATTAGATAAAGTAGATAATGAATTAGAAAAATATTTTAAAATAGGAGGTCTGAAATATCCTAAACCGAAACCTCTAATCATAAGTAATAAACCCGCACTCAATACTAAAAAGATAGAACCTAAAAAGAAAGAAGAACCTATCAAAAATGAAAGATATAAAATTACTGAGAAGTTTATGAAAGATAATGATATATTTAGTGAGAAGTTAATCAGTATGTATAAAGAAAGCGGAGAACAGACACCAGAGTTTAAAAAGTTATATAAACAAAAACAAAGACTAATCGCTAAATATATAAGTGAAAACGGGGGTCAGAGTATAACAACAGAACTTAAAAAATTAAAGACCCCGTGGTTAAAAGCGTGGATAGAAAGCGACGACGCCTACGAGAAATTTTTAAAGAGATATAAAAAATATCCTCTGATAAGTAATGGCGATAACTTTTTAGATTATTTAAAAAGTCGTTTCGTTTAATTACTTTTTAGAGAAACACATATAACCATTACTCTCGTCATTATCAATAATCTTTAATCTCATGAGAGCGCTTAGACAATTTAAAAAAAAGATATGATCTGATCTTCTAATTGATAACTTATTTTTTTTACGTGAATATATCTCATTACAAAAAAGGAGATATGTTTTAATCTGTACCTTAATAGGGATCCCCTTACTTTTATAAATTAATTCTTCACCTTGATTTAAATATCCTTGAAGAGTTTTCTTTTTAGATAATGGATAACTACTTATTAATAATCCTTTATAATAAAAACATATTGAACCTTCTGAACCATTATATATCATATTTATACTTAATTATATATTATAATTACTCTTTAAACTTGAATAATGATAATAATATAGTCTTTAAACTTAAATAATGACTAAAAATGACTTAAAAGATTAATAAATTACGTAATTTATGTTTCTTTAAGTGGTAAAAGAGACATAATATTAGATTAAAAGGGTATTTTAATGATATAATAGGTAAAATTTAAGATTAAATGGGTTATTTATCAAGATAAAGAACAGAAACCATTAAGAGAGGGGTTCGTTTCTATTAACTCCGCTACTAAATCGTTATTACCCTCCTCTTCACTATCAGAATATTCTGAATACTCCTCACTATCAGAGGACGGATTATAATCGGGATCAATTGATTTCTCTATGTCCTCCTGTATTAATCGTAAGATAGATAAAGTTTCAGTATCTCCTCGGCGCGCGTAAAAACTGATAATCTCTTCGAGATCCATATTATTAACAATACTCATTTATATATAATTAATATATTTTTTTTTTATGAAATTAAACTTATTTTTTTCTCTGTTTTTCTAATCCTTTAAGATAATTAGAAATTAAGTCCTCCTCGTTTCTAACGTTCTTCATGATTTTATATATCACCGCGCTATCGGGATCTACTCTCGCGAATGACTGATTAGGATCAGTTATCGCCGTAGTGATTGAAGTTATAACTTTCTTCTTAGTTATTGTAAAGGTAAATTCATTATCAGAACCGAATACGAAATCTCCTCCTGAGTATTGTTTATCACAGATACCGACTACGGGTAATAAGGTTTTACTATTCTCTCCTCCTATGTAATGGTTATCGTCTATGATATCGCTTCTTATTGTATAGTATGGTCTCAACATTCTACGAGGTAAATTACTACCTAATATATTTATACTCGTAGTAGACTGAGAAATGGCGGGATCTATCTGGTTTAATTTAGGGTAAGGATCGGTGGTCTTAGTGAAGTTAATAAGTGAAGAAGTAGGGATCTGGGTAGTGAAATATACAGCGCCGAACTGATTAACTATGTAATCTCTTGTATCTGTTGAAACTATGGCGCTATTAGTTGTAATTATACTCTGATTCTTTCTATCGGGTGTTACCCTTACTAATCTATTATTTTCAGCACTAACAGGACTAAATAATTCGTCATAGGTAAATCCTAAGATTCCCCATAAACCGCGGGAGAAATCTTCTTTATCATATCCTAAATCAGTAATGTAAACACCACACACACTATCAAAAATAGACCATGTTTTTATATTTCTATTTTTTAAAGATAAATTCCTATCACTCGCAGAAGCGTCAGAGGGATATGTATATTCCCCTATCGCCTGAGTATCATAAGGTTTCATATCAGGAGTAAATGTATATCTATTAACTCTCTTATTTATTTTATAAACTTCTAAACTTCCCGCCGTGGTGTTGTCTGGTGTATGAGGATCGGTCCCATTATCTCCCGCCCCTACGTCAGACTGACCCGCTTTCTCTGGTGTATGTAATTGACTGAAATAAAATCTGGACTGGTCGCTATCATATCTAAATATAGGATTAGTCGCGCCCACATAATTAAATCTTAATAATCCTGAGGTAGAATTTATAGGGTCCTCCCCTACCTCAGAGGCGTTCTGTATTCCCCACTCGTTTATCTGGGCGTAATCCTTATCTGATCTCCCATTAATACCACAGGCACACACAGACCCATAAGCGTTAAAAGACCAGTCATAACCTAAATAAGTTCCTGTCTTCATTTTATAGGGTCCTCCGTCGTATGGATAGAAAGCGTCTGGGTTTATACCCCCGATTTCTGTTGTATCTATCGAAATATATTCAGTAGTTCCTAATGTATATTTCAGAGCGAAACCATAACATAAATTACTAATATCTTCTCCCTCTGTATACGTGTCCTCATTAGTTTTATCATAGTAAATAAAAAGAGGTAATGTCTGGCGCGATATATTAGTGGCGTCTGTACTATTTAAATTATCTCCTCCTAAATACTGGTCCTCTAAATTACTATAATGAATATTATTGATATTTAAATATCTCACATTATCAACAGATAAAGGGACCCCCCTTATAGTTTCTCTCCCTTGAATCTTAAAAAAATTTTCATTATTAAATAATTCAGGATAGAGTTTCTGAGATTTAAATAAATCCCTTATATTTTCTAAATTTTCATTAGTCCATAAGAAAGAAGTAATTATATTTTTCGTAGTTCTTTCAGTTTTTAAAATCTGGTTCAGATTAGTCTTTCCTACATAAGTATTTACCTTCTGTCCCGCTATTCTTATCTCAGGTCTCTTACAATAAATATTATAATAATTACTATAATAATTCAGGGATTTCTGTTTATCTCCCTCCGTATTATACGCCTCTAAATTATCTTTACTAAAAGTATCAATAGATCCACATAAAACGGGTTTATAATTGTTAGTGTTAAATGTTAGTGTAATGTCTCTCCTATGTCCCGCGTTATCAGTAATCGTAAATCTATCTCCTTCGTCGGCGTTTTTCAGTTGTTTAGTTATTTCTTCACCGATATTTTCTGGTGAATTAAATCCCTTAGTTACTGATACTTTATAATAATCCTGATAAATGGCGTATGTATCCCTACATGGTTCAGCGCTAATAGGGTAAGAACTTGTTATCTGAGTTCCGTCTTCTGTTAATATAGTCTCTCTTAAATTAGTATGGACGCCCTCGGCGTCTAATCGTCTCATAAGTGTAAGTCTCCCGTTATCACTTCTTAATCTATGAAAACTACCGAATTTAATTTTTTCTTCTCCCGCGTCTCCCCCATTTATAAACATATAATCACAAGAAGCGAACTGAGTTCCGTTAGTAGTTCCCTCAAATTGTATAAGTCCCTTACCATTATCATAACTATCTCCTTTTTCCCAGAGGTCCGCGTCTAACGTATCAGGATAAACGAATCTTCGGGGTAGAAATACATATCCACTCTCTCCATTAGTATTCAGATAATACTGATTAGATATATAGGTTTCGTTGTCTTTTAAGTCATACGTAAAGGTATCTTCAACACTTTTAATCCTCTGGTATCCATTAATAAGAGGAGTTAAATAATTCTGTCCTATTTTATCGTCGGGTCTCGTGGGATATTGTTTTTCTTCTTTAATGTATTTAATAGTTCTCTTTTTCCCGAAATTTTCTCCCTTTAATTCAATAGTATCTGAACCCGCCCCGATTTCTGATATATAGGCGCCCTGAACTGAAACCTTATCCCCTACGTTTAACTGAATACCTCTACCTAATTCATTCGTAAATAGAGACGTATTCTCGTCATTACCGCTTATCGCTTGGACTGAATGTTGTCGGTTACAATCTAAAATCGTGAGATCAGTATATTCCATTTATTTAATATTATATAATATATTATTTTTTTAGACATAAAATCCTATTTAATATATCTACCTCGGGACCTTCTAAAACTCCTAATCTTAATTTATCGTCGCTGAATTGTTTTTTATCTATTGTATTCCCGTCATGGGCGACACATACCATTACGTCATTTATATCCGTATTAAATACGTTTTTATCTTGATTCTTAATGAATGAAGCGCCTTCACCCTTAGAACTCTTTTCAAATCCTCCCATACTATTAAAATATTTCTTAGTGAATAACATAGTCGCCTCGTGTATCTGAACCTTATGAGCGCACCTAATACCTGTTATAACGTAATCCATTTCTGGATATGTAAATAACATACTTGAAGAACCGACTAATCCACACTTATTATCTCTTAAACATTCATAACTATATTTAATATAATCAGGATTATAAATATCGTCGTCGTCCATGAAACAGAGTATCTTATTTCTCGCGAGTTTCTTAACTAAAAAATTTCTTTTTTCTCCTATTGTTCTTCTTTTTTTTTCTTTATGGTATACTAATTTTATCGGATAAATATCTAATTGTAATCCCGATATACTATCCGTAAAGGGTTCTGTCCCGTCGTCGTCTATACATACCTCTAATTTATTATGAGGATATGACTGATTTTTTAAATTATGGATAAATAAAGGTAAAAATTTACTTCTATTATATGTAGGTACAAGAATAGAAATATTAGGTAAAGACATTATATTATTAAAAATATATTAATTTTAGATTAAAAACTTACTCTAACTGATTTCCTTCACTATCCCACCCTTCGGTATTATCTCTCGCGAACAATTCTATTCTTTTAATATCTCCACATAACTCTACGATTTTATCTCTTACTATATCAGGTTTTTTACTATGTTCCTGAATCGGTGTCTCTACGACTGAATGAACTGAATGACTGATCGCTTTCGGATTCCCCTTAGTCGCTATTAAACAATACTCGGGATTACTTCTCGTCCATGAACCCATACCCCAGAAATTCGTAGTAGTGTTTTTTTTATTCTTCTTAATCCACGTAAAGGCGATAGTTTTATAATCAAACCCCCACGATTTAATAGTATATATCGCCTCGGGTATTAATGGCGCCGTCGCCCACATAAATAAAATACAATCTTTATCAGTTTCAGGTAATTTAAAATCATATATATCTATCATTCTCATAGCGTTATAAGGTTGTCCGTTTTTATTTCTACTCGGTATTTTATTACTTGTCGCCGTGTAATTCCATGGAGGATCCGCGTATATTATTTTATAACTCATTTTATATTATAAATATATATATTAAAATTTTAGATTAAACTTCTATTCTGTTAACGGCGACTTCATATATTTCAGGGTTCATTTCCATACCTATAAAATCTCGTTTCATTTCTTTACAAGCGACACCAGAAGAACCGCTCCCCATAGTAGGATCTAAAACTATATCTCCCTCTTTCGAATAATACTTTAATAACCATTTAATCAATTCAACGGGTTTCTCCGTTGAATGTTTACCCCTTGTAGATTTAACTTCTAAAAGAGAATTCGGTAAGGGAGGATCATAAACAGAAGATTTCCCTACGTCTTTCCCTTTTCTGACTTCTTTTCTTATATCTGTTCCGTATACGTCTTTTTTATCCTGTTTATATGTATATTTTTCATTTACTTCCTCTTTAATGAATTTATGTTTATGTGAACTTAAATCATAAAAAGGTAATTTTTCATAAAATACGTAAATAAGTTCATGTTTCCTCATAGGCATTTTTTTAGCGCTTAAAAATCCCGCGCTTGAAGACTTTACCCATATTAAATCATACCGAAACGGACACTTTTTAGGAGCGGTCCTCATTAATTCATATCCTAATTTTACATTACAACTCATAAAAATAGGAGTATTTATCTTTTTCTTTTTCATTAATTTATCCCATAATTTATCAAGGTCTATCGGTTTATCCCATTCACAAGATACACATTTACCGAACTTACCAGTCGCATAAGGTAAATCACAATATATTAAATCAATTGAATTATCTTCTATCGTATCTAATAATTCTAAACAATCTCCATTTAATAATATACTCATTTTATATTATAATATATTTTAATTTTAGATTAATTTAAACTTACATACTCGGCGATTTTCTGATATGTAAAATACATACACTCTTACCAGTTAAATCCGTGGCGAGTGTTTCGTCTTCATTAACTAAATCAATATTAAAGGTATTCAAGATCAACTCGTCAGGATTATTAAGAGCGACGTATGTTTTCTCTGGCGCTTCAAAGAATAAAGATCCTATATTTTTATCGGTTCCAGTAGAGAACCGAGGGACCGAATAAACTATCTTACTAAAAGCGCTCTTATTAGCGTTATATGTTCTGATATTTAGATTATTAAGTCTCACGAATAAAGCGGAGGTAGATTTAAGTTCTGGGACTGAATTACTATCAAAATATCCTAATCCTGAGGAGTTCGTATTACTATACGTATCAACCACACTCTTTCCCTCAAAACCTAATAATAGAGAAGAGTTAGCGTCGTCCGTCTCTGGATATTTATTAGTCGGGTCTTTTTCTACTATCATAACCACGTCGTAATCTTCTAAGAAACCACCTGATAATCCTTTATAGGTATGTTCCGTAGCGGTTCCCATATCATTATAGGGTCTCGTGTCTACCTCCTTACCATACTGAACCTCTAAGTCATTCGCCGATAGATACCCCCACCAGTCAGTCGTCCCGTATTTCATTCCTACATTTCTTCCTTTATAACTATCTATCGTTAAATATCTGTCTTGATTAGAAGACTGAAAATTACTCTGAAATACAATAGGATAAAGCGCCCTACACGTATCCGCTACTGGTTTAAATCTGGTCCCTTTATCTCCTGAGGCGGTAACCAGTTCAATATAGGCGCCTGGTTTAGAAGGATCAGCGTTAGGTTCTAATAAATCAACCTTAATATTTTCATTCTCAATAGTGAATTTAACCTTAGTAAATCCTCTCCCCGTAGAGAAATTAGTAGACCAATTATATTCGGCGTCTAAATCCCCGTCCCCTGTAAAGTAAGAAACCTCCCTCATAGTAAGCGGGCGGTCGGCGTCGTATTTATCGGAGGTAGTATCATAGACAGCGTGAAGAACTCTCAACTGGCGCTGATTAGTTTCTGTCTGAAACGCTCCCACTATGAAATCCCCGAAAAGATTAGCGTTTCTCGTGATATAACTATCATTAGGATCAAAATAATCTGGGTCAGTTCCTATCGCTCTACTACGTGTAAATCCTACCGCCCACGAAGTCCCGAAGGTTTCAGATACGTCTACGATAAACTCACCCTCATTCAACGCTATCGGGTTATCTGTTCCTATCGCCACATTAAAGACTCCCGAGTCCGCTGAGGATAGCGCCGTTAATCTATTGTTCGCCGAGTTATAGGACATACCGCCCACACCTTCATAATTATTAACCCACGTCTGGGATATGGTATTAGATCCCGAGGCGTTAGTTCCTCTTTCACTAAATTCATGTCTAAATCCGTCGAACGCCCCCTCTCCGTCTCTCTGAACGTCGCAAGAACATAAACCGAAAGTCTCTGGATTCGGGACACCTTTATTTAGTCCAACCTGTATTTTTTCCGCTACTCCGTCCGCTGATAATCCTTCATTTCTATCAATACCTAAATCGGTAGGGATAGGCGCCGAGGTCGTCTGATTTATCGGTATTGAATCGCTTAACTTAACGCCGTAATATTGAAACCACTTAGAGGCGGGAGATACTGATAATAATCCCTCCTTTACTATTTTTAAACTCTGGACCGCGACCTCAGAATTAGGTGGGACCCTTAAAGGTTGTTGAAGGTGATTATTAAAACTAAAAGGCGCCTGAAATGTTGAAGTTCCTGATCCGTCCTGTAATTCATTTCCACAGATTACTAATGAAGACATTTATTTATAATTTATTAAATATTATTTTTTTTATAATATAAATTATAAATAAAGTATGGTATCCAGAAAAGAAGCACATGAATATTTTAAGAAACACTCTAAAATCCACCCTGATATAATCGCCCAAGAGATTATTAAAGTTAAGGCGCTTACGTGTGATTTCCCTGAACTCCCTGACGAAGAACCAGAACCAGAACCCGAATCAGAACCAGAACCAGAATAAATTAGTAATATCTTAATAAAATTTAATATATTAAGTATTTTATAAAATGTATAGTAAAAAGAAAAAGGTTAAGATTGTTCCCGCGCCTAAGAGTTATATCGGAGATATTATTGAATATCGTGAAAAAAAGAAAGTAATAAATGAAAAGATAAACAAAAAAAAAAAAACAACAAAAAAACTTAATAATAAAAAGAAAAATAATAAGAAAAATAAAAAAAAATAATTTATTCGTCGTCGTCTAACATTCCGAAACCCTCCGCTATCTGTTCTACCTTAACCTGATTAACTTGAATATTTACCCACGCGTTTTCCCTCTTGTTAGTCTGATCGTTTAATTTCTTACCTTTAATCGCTCCTCTGGGAGTTAAATAATTCTTATACTTCTGAGACGATAAATTAATACTCGCCTTCTTTAATAATACGTTTATCTGGGCGATAGAAACCCAATCTTTTTTACTTTCGTCCCAGTCCTTATCTCCTATAAAGTTGAA
>Ga0181415_1000132_pt1 | contig 19532 bp, 30 predicted proteins | sample 38SPOviralmetaG_FD_130140 | JGI IMG/M metagenome (GOLD analysis project Ga0181415, IMG submission 130140) | Marine viral communities from the oligotrophic San Pedro Time Series (SPOT) site, San Pedro Channel, CA, USA - 38 SPOT_SRF_2012-12-11 | ecosystem: Environmental > Aquatic > Marine > Strait...
CGCAGTAGATCCCTCACAGTATTGAGTACCAGTAGTACACGTTCCGGTAGCTTGTGCTTGTACAGTATTAGATAGTATAGGGGTCATCAGGAGCATAACGAAAGGAAATATGCGATTCATCGATATCCTCTCAAGTGTCATTATTGCGACACAATAAATGGTGTGCTTCTTAACTTTTACTATTTATATATTGTCATGTTTACGACACCCAATAAATAAAACGCTTGACATATCATTCAATATCTGTAATAATAACGGTATAATTTAAATGAAGGTATATCATGTATTTAAATCTCGGCAATTCTCTCAGCTACACCACTTCCGGCAGAAAAAGACGAAAATTACCGGCTAAAAAGAAGACAAGACCTAAGTTTGAGAAGTATGTACCGAAACCTACTTATGTCAGAGAGACTCCTGACTACCCTAGCGTCTCCTCAGCGCCCTCTGCTGACGCTTGCGCCAAGGCTGAGAGAGTAGAATACACTGGTACGTTAATCAAGGGCATATCGACTATGCATAAGTCTAATGCAGTGCCCATTATAAATCAACAGGAAGCAGAAGATATTGCAAAAATGCGCCGGTAAATACTTGAAACTTGCTGTCATTATTTTAAAAAACCTTCCGATAAAAATGCTAGGATAAATAAATAGAAGTATGGGACAAGTAATAGAATTTAAAAAAATAGAAAGTGAATTGCACCCTAAGGTTATAGGACATCGTATCTCTTTCTATACCGAGGAAGAAATAGATGTTACTCTCATGGCATTGAATGTTTATGGGGATGACAATGTTCGATACACCCGTGATACTTTCAAAGAGTTGAAGCTAGAACCACTGTATATTAAAAAGTGTTTGCTTTTAATGATAGAGTCGGGATTAATTTCTGTCTTGGGAGCTAAAGTGATAAATATGATTATTGATAATATTGAAGAAATAACGGAGAATGATTATGCCAATGAAATTTAAGCCATCTACATACAAAAGAGTAGGAGGAGTCAGAAGAGGAACTCACAGTTACATGACTGGTACCTCAACGGCTATTTTAAAAGAAACTCTTGAAGCAAGCAATACGAAGCCCAAATTCAAAGATAAGATTCGCAAAGAACTTATACGCCGAGGCGAATAATGCCCACATACAATTTTGAAAATGTTGATACTGGTGAGATAACTGAAAAGTTTATGAAAATTTCTGAGAGGGACGCATACCTCAAAGAAAACGCACACCTTAGAAGCGTTCTACTAAGTTCTCCCAGCACTGTAAACGGTACCGGCGACAGAACTAAAGCACCCAATGGTTTCAAAGAAGTACTTTCTCGGATTTCAGATGCAAATCCTACAAGTGCTTTGGCGTCAGATTTTGGTCAAAAAGATCACAAGTCTGTTTCTAAAAGAAAAGTAGTACAACACCATAGACAAAAACACGGAGGATAAAATCTTTTATATTATGATTCTTTAACATTAACAACAATAGGATTACCACATGCCTAAAAAGAATCTTCAACTAGTACACAATGAAAAAAATGAAAGAAACCCGTCTACCGGCCTCAAGATGCGACTTGAGGACTTAGTTACAATCACCGCAAAAACCGAAACTCAAGGCCAGTTTATGTCTCAATATAGATATAAGCCGGCCTTTTTGTTGCATGGTTGTGCAGGAACAGGGAAAACTTTTATTGCCTTATACCGAGCTTTAGAAGAAGTAATGGACAAGCAAAACGGTTATGGTAGAGTAATTATTGTACGATCCGCAGTTCCTAGCAGAGAAATTGGACACTTACCTGGCACTGAAGCAGAAAAAACAGAAATATACAGTTCACCATATCAATCTATGTGCGAGGAACTCTTTCCGACGAAAGACAAGCCTTACAATAGACTAGTAGAACAAAAATATTTAAAATTTATGTGTACTTCTTTTGTTAGGGGAATAACATTAGACCATTCTATTGTTATTGTAGATGAGTGTCAAAACTTAAATGACATGGAAATTAACAGCATAATGACAAGAGTTGGGGTTAATACAAAGATAATTTTTTGCGGAGATTTCCGACAAACAGATTTGTATAAACGCAACGATATGTCAGGGTTGAAGAAATTTATTCAAACCACTGAAGATATGCCTTCTTTCTGTTCAGTTGAATTCGGTCCTGAAGATATAGTCAGATCGGAATTGGTAAGAGAGTATATTGAAGCTAGAATGCGTTATGAAGATGAATATGGGACAAGTATTTGATTTAAAAGAACTTTTTTATTTTCAACTAATTTAGCATCTCTAAGGAAATCAATTACTTAGAGATGCTTTTTTTCCTTGACTTTTGGATTATAGGGTGCTATAATACTGGCATAAACTGAAAAAATACTTGTGAGGAGATATTTTATGGGTTGGAATTTAGAAGGCATGCAAGTCAAAGGGCTTTACCTCAGCGGTGATGCCCCCGTTAGTGGTAAAGTAACTCTCAGCCGTGTTTGCTACGGCGGAAGTGTTTCTCACCACATTGAACTGGATGAAGGCTTCCAGTGGAAAAATTCTGCTGGTAAGGTTGTCATCAAGCGTGAAGCTGGTGAGGTTGTTATTGTTGACCATAAGTATATCACAGAGGTCCGTGACTAATGTTAGTTCTTAGTAACGGCTATGTCGAAGAAATCTTTACTTGTTATGAAGAAATTATTGATCGTATAGGTCAAGAAGATTTTAAGGCAGTACTCTCAGGAGTACATTCGCAATACACTATCACTTACATACCTATAACATAATGGCTAAAAAAGAAACGTATAAATTTCCAACCTCAACCAATCCGATAGCTTCACTTATCAAGCAACGGCGTTTGCAGATTCTCGTACACTCTTGTATTTACTATCAATTGGATAGTAATATTGTTAGTGATGAACAGTTTGATGCATGGGCAAAGGAACTAGAAAAGTTGATGAAAGAAAATCCTGGATTGTACAGCGATAGATTTGATTATGCGTTTGAAAATTGGGATAGTTCTTCGGGGTTTAATTTGCCTAATCGGGATCCTTGGATACTAGGTCAGGCAGAATATTTATTAAAGCACTCTTAGCTCAATTGGATAGAGCACCGGCCTTCTAAGCCGGGGGTTGGTTGGGTTCAAGTCCCCCAGGGTGTACCAAATTTAGGATGATAATGTTTAAACATAAAGAAATTGATATAGTAGAAGCTGTTGCAAAAAGTACTCCGAACGGAAGGATGTATGAAACACCGGATGGGTCTTCTTATCCATCAGTAACTACTGTTATGTCTTACATGACACAGGACAGTATAAAAGCATGGCGTGAAAGAGTAGGCGAAGAAGAAGCCAACAAGATTAGTAATCAAGCAGCAACCCGTGGTACTAAAATACATGATTTGTGTGAGCAAATACTTTTGAATGAGGAAGTATCATACGATAAACTCAGTCTCCTAGACAAAGAAATGTTTTTTAAATTTAAGCCTTTGCTTGATAGAATCAATAACATACATGCATTAGAAACTGCGTTATACAGTCACCACTTGCGCCTGGCAGGCAGAGTAGATTGTATTGCAGAATTTGATGGTAAACTCTGTGTCATTGATTTTAAGACTTCAAGAAAGCCTAAAAGAAAGGCCTGGATTGATAATTACTTTATGCAATGTACCGCTTACGCTATAATGTTTGAAGAAATGACAAAAATACCTATTCCTACAATAGCTTTGCTTATATGTGTGGAAGGTGATGATCCTCAGGTCTTTATTGAAAAAAGAGACAATTATGCCGAAAAATTGCTAGATTTGAGACTTGACTATGAGCGTAGTATTAAGTTATAATTATAAATAAAAGACCTATAGGAGGAAATGTATGAGATTATTACTTTTAGCTATACTGTTAGTACCAAGTTTCGCTTTTGCTCAAATTACAATTGTTTCAGAAACACCTAGATATGTTACAGTCACACATCGGGAATGTGAAGTGAGAGAAGTTTATGTAGAGAACAAGTTAGGTAGTTCTTTATTAGGAGGCATTATAGGAGCTGCTATAGGAAATCAAATCGGCGGAGGTTCCGGCAAAGATATTGCTACGGTTCTTGGAGCTATCACAGGAACTAATGTTGGACGCACTCGTGCTGAAAACAGAGGAAGAATTGAGTATCGTGAAGTATGTCATAATGTAGAAACACAGGTACAGAAAGGTAAGTATGTTACGATGAGTTATGAGGGTAAGACACATACTATACTTATGGAATAATTATATATTTAAATGCCGCTATAGCTCAGCCGTGGTAGAGCAGCTGACTTGTAATCAGCAGGTCCCGAGTTCGACTCTTGGTGGCGGCACCATATTCGTTGAAGCATGAAATAGGAAGTTTGGACGGGGGTGCAAATCCTCCCGCCTCCACCAATAAAACACGAGGGGGGCGTTTTAGATTCGACAGACAACTGAAGGCATGTGGAGAATCGGTGAGGAAGCTACCGTAAACGCAACAAAACTTATAAATGCCAATGATGAGGTATTTTCTTTAGCTGCATAAGCTAAACGGGGCATGGGCACCGCCTTGTAATTAAACGGGCCCACAGACTAAGGGAAAATTTTATGTTAAAAATAGTAGAAGAAACACTTCCTATGATTAGCGTAATAACAGGGATGTCCTTGTTATTTGTTCTGACTTATGATAAGCAAGAAGAAACTCCAATAGTTGAAAATGTAAATAGTTCTTTTGCCTCTGAAATAACGGGGCGTGATTTTGATTATTCTTGGTATGCAAATGCTGAGAAAGAAATTGAATGCTTGGCGACAAACATTTATTTTGAAGCACGTGGAGAGTCTTTTGAGGGCCAGAAGGCAGTGGCCTTTGTAACGCTAAATCGTGTAGAGAGTGATAGATTTCCGAACGATATTTGTGAGGTTGTTTATCAGGCGCAATATGAAGTTTGGTGGGCTAGTCACAATGATGGATACTTGCCCATCCGTGATAAGTGTCAGTTTAGTTGGTACTGTGATGGAAAGTCAGATAGAATACGAAATTCGTCTGATTATCGAGATTTGTATCAACTAGCTTCACAAGTCATTGTAGGAAAGTATAAAGATAACACTGAAGGCGCTCTTTGGTATCATGCAGATCATGTAAAACCTATTTGGCGTTTAGATTATAATAAAATTGCACAAATAGACTCGCATATTTTTTATGCCAGTTATTAATGTCTTGACATTAACGAGAAAAATGATATAATAGTAATATGAGTAGTTATGAAACAGCAAGAATAGTAGTAACAGGCGGCTGTGGATTTATAGGATCACATTTAGTTGAAAAACTACATGACTTAGGATTCCATGTTACAGTAGTAGACGATAACCGCCAAGGAGATTATCGTTGGGACTTACCGAGAGTAGTTTATGTTTCTGAGGATGTTGCAACTTGTAATCTGACAGAATTTATGTCAAGACCCATCGCAATATTTCATTTTGCAAATATTACTCGTGTTACAAGTGACGTTGAAACCCCGCAAGAGGTAATTAACAAAAATATACAAGCAACAACAGCAGTTTGTGAATGGGCAAAACATTGGGAAACTTACTTGTTTTTTGCAACAGTCCCAGAAGAAAAATTTGTAGATAAGTCCAATTCTTACTATTGGAGTAAGAAAACATCTGAAAGTATACTTAATTTGTATAGTGAAATGTATGAACCATATTTTTATTATGTTAATATGGTTCTATATAATATATACGGACCAAGAGAACCGGACCATGGAAAATTTAGTTCTGTGATTAAAAAGTTTAAAACTAATTATTTAAATGGTCTTCCTATTACAGTGTATGGAAACGGAAAGAAAAAACGTGATTATACTCATGTTGACGATGTAGTACAAGGTATGTTACAATTGTTAGTAGAAGACTCTTTATCGAAAGAAGTACATCTTGGGAAAGGCTCTCCTAAGTCAGTAATGGCAATAGCAACAGCGTTTGATACTACGGTTATACATGAGTTTGATGTGCCAGGTGAGCCAGATATTGTAGAATGTACAACGCCTTATATAGAATGTCCTAATGATGTCATAAAATACATCAATAGTTGGTTGAAGGAGAATCCGATTGATAACTAGAGTAGTGGTAAACGAATTTATGTCTAATCCAGAGAAGATGACCGATGTTTTCATTATTACCAAAAAATTCAAAACCCCCTCTGAATTTTCACAGCATATAGAAAGGAGGGCTGTACACACTAAGTCCCCATATATGGATATTCTTTTAGAATATTGTAGTAAGAATGATATAGAAATAGAAAGTGTAAATAAACTGTTAAGTTCCAGTCTTAAAGATAAGTTAGAGGCAGAGGCACAAGATTTAAATCTTCTGAAAGTCAAGGCAAACAAACTACCTTTTTGACATGGATCCCTTTGAAGTTTACAGACTTTATTTAGCTTTAAGATTACACTTTACTACTAAAAAGTATGACATAACCAAAACTAGAGGTGCTGTCAGAAGTAAAAAAGAAACCTTTCTAAGAAGAAGAGATGTAATTTCTTTCCGAAAGCTGGCTAGAGATTACGATAGAACCGAAATTATCAACATCTTAGTTGCTAACTTTGTAAGCGGAGACAAATGGGGTGGCATGTTTGATGCTTCTTCATTAGAAACTTACAAAAAGTGGTTGACAATGAAGCAAAAAATGTTGTATAATTTTAGTACTGATTTAGATAATATTATTCTAAATATGGAATTAAATGATATCAAATCAGCGATACATGAAGACACACATCCTCTAATTTTTAAGATGTACATGAGCCGTGAAATCAATTTAGAAACAGTAGTTATGTTAGATAAATTGAGGCCCTTTGTTGAACAGTACAATGATGATTTTGTTCTTGATGAGGTGTGTCTTCTAGTATCGAAATATAGACCCTTTGTTAGATTTGACAAAGATAACATTAACTTGAAATTTGAAGGAAAATTAAATTTAATTTACGGAAATGAGCAAGTCTAATAAATTTAAACCGCAAGAAAAGCGCATCAAGCGCATTGAAAAACGCCCTGAAAAGAAAATTGACAGGGAATTAAAGCGTATAAATAAAATTGACGCATCGAATATAGATGATGTGTTAGAAAAATTATACGATAATTAATACAACGCTATACAACGCAATACAAACCATATATCGCATACAAGGAGAACTATATGTCGTTCAATACTCTATCTGATCTACGCAAAGCCCGTGGCAACTTCGATTCACTCATGAAAGAAGTTGAAAAACTAGATTCGCCTCAGCAAAATAACAGGGGTGATGACAGAGAATGGAAGCCTACCGTAGACCAAGCAGGTAATGGCTATGCTGTTATTCGCTTTCTACCCGCCCCTCAAGGTGAAGACATGCCTTGGGCTCAACTTTGGAATCATGGATTTCAAGGACCAACTGGTAAGTGGTACATTGAAAACTCACTTACTACACTAAAGCAAACTGATCCTGTTTCTGAACTAAATTCAGAACTTTGGAACAGTGGTGTTGAAGCAAACAAGGATGTAGCTCGTAAACAGAAACGCCGTCTTTCTTACTACGCTAACATTCTTGTAGTTGAGGATTCTGGTAATCCTTCTAACAACGGTAAAGTTTTTCTTTACAAGTTTGGTAAGAAAATCTTTGATAAGATCAAAGACGCAATGCAACCTGAGTTTCAAGATGAAGATCCAATGAACCCGTTTGATTTCTGGGACGGTGCTAACTTCAAACTCAAAATTCGTCAGGTTGAAGGCTATCGTAACTACGATAAATCTGAATTTTCATCTGTAAGTCCTGTTGCTGACAGTGATGAAGCAATTGAAGCGATTTGGAATCAGCAGCATTCACTAGCTGAAATCGTATCTCCTAGTAACTTCAAGTCATATGAAGAACTCAAGAAGAAGTTGGACTTTGTTCTAGGTAATGGTGCCCGTGTAGGTACAGCAGAAAGTATTTCATCTATCACAGGTGATAGCTCTGACGATTCTTTTCTAAAAGAAGTTACAGCGGCTGCTGAGTCCCGTACTGAGACTACAGCAACAGATGACACAGAAGATACTATGTCATACTTCGCTAAACTTGCAATGGATGACTAGGTAATAGTCAGAAAGAAAAAGGGGGCAATCGCCCCCTTTTTTAATACACTAATCTCATAAACTCTGTCATATCATTATTTGATATTGGACTTGGATTCACTAATATTGGGGATGTGTTATTGCCACTGCTGTTGTTATTAGTGACGTTGTTCACATTGTTTATTATTGTTTCTGGTGACTTTTCTACCGTTTCATTCATGTTACTAATAGCCATTCCTGTGGGAGTCACATTGGCAACTGGTAGAGGATTTATTTCAGTAAATCCTTCTAATTCGCTTGGATTCATCAAAGCATTAGGTTCAGTTGATGACATTGTAGGCTCTCTTACTACAGAACCGCTCATCACTCCCTGTTCTATTTGTTGTTGTCTTCTTAACTCGGCTTCTTGTTCTATCTCACCTGCGCTTGATCCAAACGCTCCGAAAGAAAGCATATTCAATGCCGAACTACCTGCATTTGAAAATCTGTCTCCTATAGAAGCAGTTGGATCTGCATTGAACCCTTGAAATCCTCCAACAGCACCTGCAGCAGCACTACCTAGAAGTAGACCTGGGCCTAAAACTCTTGCTGCTCCCATAGCAACTCTTCCAGCACTAGCTCCAACTCTCCCTAAAGAAGATAGTCCTCTGCTAAGTACAGACCTTCCCCCAACTGGTCTTCTACTGCCTCTAGTAGCACCTCTAGGTCTGGCGCCATTAGTGCCAGTGGATCTTGGTGTACTTCCTGCAGGTTTTAATCCTAATCCTTCAGCAAGAGATGACCCCAGTTTCCCAATTTTGCTGCCTATTCCACTGACTATAGATGCACCTAATCCTACGAGAGGCGCCAATCCAGCACTCACTGCGCCGATTCCTGCTGACAGGCTGGCTCCTAAAACTCCTAGCCCTCCCATCAACATAGTGCCAAGACCACCAGAGCCACTAGTGTTTTCTTCTGTATTCTTTAATGTGTCTCGTATTTCTTCTAACAGAGTTACCTGTCTTTCGGCAGGAGTATCTCTATCTGTTCCTGACTCAAATGTTCCAGTACTATCGCTGTCACTATCACTACTTAAAACAGAGGTTAAGGTTTCGAGAGGAGAACTTGTATCATCCATGGCCGCTTCAACAAATCCTAAATTTTGTTCTGACTGTACTTCTTGTTCTGCTATAGCTTCAGCAGTTTTCATTTTCTTTTTTGAACTAGGTTCAAGTCCGAACATTTTTTCTGGAGTGAACGCCTGCAAGATAGATGCACCCATTCCAAGTCCAGGATCCGTTTTCATAAATTTACGCCAAACAGATCCCACCATGCTCTCGCCTTCGCCTAAACTTTTTTGTGCCTTGTCTGCACCGAGAGCTTTTATTAGTTTATCTCCGTCTTTGCCAGCAGATAATCTTAATTTCTCTATCTGTACCATTAACTCTTTTATAGCAGACACACTAGCATCACCTGTCTTTTTCTGTGCGTCATTCATCATACTGAATAGCTTTACGATTTCCTGCCTAGAGCCTTCCTGAGAATCTACTATCTTGTTTATTTTATCAGTATTTTTTTCTATATTCTTAGCCATGCCGGAGCCAGCTACTGATATTTTATTATTATTTACAGTAGTTCCCGAGGTAACGGGTCTGGTGTTAGCTCTTATTGATCCTGCTATATAACCTACATTATCTGGCATCATTCATTACTCTGATTTTGTTTGTCCGCTTTTTTCTTTAAATGTTTGATTAACATGCTTATATAAACTTCTCTTTCCCAAGGCATCATATTTTCTAATTCAGTCAAACTGTAATGATGTTCCTGCATCAACAGGAAATTAGTCTCGTAATAATTTTCGAGAGAATCTTGGGAAAGAGTTAGCCGAAAAAATGTTCATACCCATTTATTAATATTTTATTCTCTGCTTCACATTTCGTACACTTGTATTCAACAGTGTGTTGCAAAGAAGGCATCTTAGAGAAAAAGTCTGCTGTTTCATTCAACAAGTTTACTGGCATGTTATCAATAAATTCTATTAGTTCTTCTTTGTTCTCTTCTTCTGGTTTTACTATTTCTTCTCCGTTGTAAATACAATCAATACAACTGATTAGAATTTCTGTGTCACTTAGTTCTTCATGTAGCAACTGAACCTTTGAAGATGGCTGCTTGAGAACAATTCCAACCCCTTCACTGATCTCTAATTTTTTCTCAGTTACACCAACATCACCAACTACTTCAAAGTCATTAAGGTCCATATCATAGTTAATAACATCTCCACACTGACCGCAACTAAGAGAGAAATTTTGTATACTGCCTATGGATTTGTCTCTGATCTTAATGAAAATCCACTGCATCTGATACATTGCCAAATCTTTGATATTCAAGTCGCCGAAATAACAGTTTTGAATTATTTGGCAACACGCTGAATACATTTCTTTGCTGTTTTCAGATGCTACAGCTAATGTCAATATTTTATTTTCTTTTACTAAAAATGGTCTAAATTTGTGAACTCCCTTTACTCCAGGTACTTCCAAATCAAATGTAGGCGCATCTATTACAGGTAATGCCATTGTTTTCTCCATTATATTTCATAATTAATTTGCTATTCTACTAAAAATTCTTGCAAATATGTTTCTGTTGTCTGCTTCAACTATTCCAGAGCCTTCGCTAACTGGTGTCCAATATTTTGCCGAAACTGATACTGTCATTCGTATGAATCCGACATTGTTCCAAGAAACAGGTGTCAAGTTTATCAACTTAGGAACTGCCTCATGCAGTCTCCATTGAGCTAGTATATCGTCATTTACGCTTAAAGAACGTATATCTATGTCTGCGATAACGTCATTATAATAAGCTACTTCTTTCGTGTACGGATCAGCAGATGCGGCTATCCATGCTTCAAAAAATTTTCTACCTTCCCAGTTTTCATCTAATATAAAAGTGAAAGACATTTCAGTTGTTAAAAACTCTACGTTTTGTGTTCTGTATTCTGTCCATGCACCTATTTTTATTGGTAAATTTGTTGCTGCGAACCCTGGTATTTGTGCTTCTTCGCAATAGAGGGAAATTCTTCTGGTGTCTTGTTGTCCGTAGTTTCCTAATAGTGCAGGCGGGATGTTAAACGACACTTCAAACCTGTCAGACCTCGGAGTGTGTTGATTTCTTATTTCTGTTAGAAAATTCTGTAATCTAGTCTCTGACTTAGCCATTTATTATGTCTCTGCTATCTTTGTACACTTTTTGTACCGATGCACCTTGAAAATTCTGTGTTGGTAAAAATATTGATGCTTTCCAGTGTTCAGGATCTACTTTCAGAAATCTACTGTTAACCTGACTATACAAATATCTCTTTATTGTAGGCTGTATGCCAGGAAACTGACTGAAAGATTTCAATAAACTCCACTTTACTTCTATTTTACTATCTTCTGATAATTCTTTATCAGTATAATTCAACAATTCACCTAATAGCTTTGCTCTCAACATTGGGGGCAAGTAATGTAAATTTAAACCTACAAACCCACCTGCTGCATCTTCAAATGGTAAACACAGTGGGAACTGATCCCAATATGGTAATTTGTCTTTATGTTTCGGATCGTACATATACATGTACATATTGCCCGGTTCTAATTGGCTTGTAAACTCACCTATGTCTGATCTTGAAGCGTCTCCGAAACTTCTAATATTTCCTGCAACCTTCCGCACAGCATCTTGATACCATCTAAAACTACGATCAGCACCGCCTGTGTTGGACTGTATGTTTGCAAAAGGATTAGCCATGAGACTATTTATAACTAAATTCCGAGTTCCTTCTCAGTTATAATCATAAATTCCCAATTTCGGTCTAAACAGAATTCTTTAGCAGCTTCCCACTTAGATAAGTTTACTCCCCATTGTTTGACCTCATTCAAGAATCTTTTTGTTTTTCGTTTAGGTATTTTTGGTTCTTGCGTGAAACGAAACGGCTTTACTTCTACTAAACAGTATCTTACTTTATTCTTGCTATTTACCTTAACGAAAAAATCAACGAAATATCTATGAATTTTGTTGTCAAGCGGAGATATGTAAGGAATTACTATTTCTTCTGACCCCCACTGCAATACTGAATCACTGATGTCGCACCAGTTCATAAATTTTAGTTCATAACTAGAACGATAAATAATGTTGTTTATACTGCCCTTATATTTTTCTGGGTTCCTAGGTATAAATTTACCAGAATAAACTTGTTTAGAATATGTCATGTATTCAGGATATTTCCGTTATAAATAAAGTAAACTGAAACTATTTATCAGATAGGAATAACAATGGCTACAATAGTTACAAGAGAAGGTTTAGCTCGACCTCTTTCTACAGCAGAAATGGATAATAATTTTTCCAATTTAAATTCGGGTAAGATAGAATCTGATAATGGAACTGCTACGGGAACTTTGAATGCTGAAAATATTACTGCAAATAATCTAGTTGATACAGTAATTAGAGGTAAGGTTCAGAACTTAGGTGATGTCTCTGGCACAGTAAATATAGATACCACTCTGGGCGATACTATTACCTGTACCATTACAGACAATACAGTTTTTACTGTATCGGGGTTAGTTCCTGGGTCAGTAAACACTATCTACTTTGTAATTACTAATATAGGGGCAGGAGCTGTTACTTGGCCGGGTGCAACTACTTTCAATACTGGCGGTGCAATAGAGACAAGTCCTACTGGCAAAACTATGATTATATTAGACACTGTTGATGACGGTGCTACTTATATGGGCGTACAATCCTGGCGTGATTATTCATAGGATATATGAAAAATGAGTTGGACTAGAAAATTATTTGTAGGTGAAACTTCCAGCGCACCAGTTAGTACTAGCGCCACTACCAACTTTCCGACAAATTATACTACAACTTGGAATACCAATACATCAGCGTCTACTGATGTAGCTACCAGTAGAATCACGACTACAGTTTGGTATGCCGGAACTTCTACTACCTCTTGGAATACTAATAGAACTACCACAGGCGTAATATCTAACAATACTAGTACAGATTGGTCAACTTCAGGCTCTTACACCACAAGTTGGTCTGATAGTAGAAATACTGAAACTGGGCAGACCTCTAGCAGGAATACATCTACATATTGGTCTACTTCTTGGGATACTACTGGAATAGTAACAGTTAATACTTCAAGAACTACTTCTAGGTCAACATCTGGAAATATTACTACTAGTTGGTATACCTCAGTTCCTACTACTTATCCTGTCTCAGTTCCCGTTTATCAAAATACTTGTAGAGCTACTAATAGAACTACAACCTGGCAAACTGAAGTAAGCCAATCTTGCAACAACACTTCAGTTTATCTTTCTAATGTAACATCCACTCAATATGAATATGGTTGTATTCAATTTGATGGTGACCCTAGATATAATGGTGTTTATGATGGGAGTAATCTACAAGCAAATATAATAGGATCAGATACACCGCAATGTCCGACAAATTCTTGTAGTGCTGGTGTGTGCCAGCCATGGGATGAAGTAGGAAACTACGAGTGTTGTTTCACTTGTGAAACTTTTTGCACTACATCTTATTATTCTAATTATCAAACTTGTGTTACTAATTTTAGTAATACAAACAGACCCACTAGCTACGATACTTGCTTTAATACTATTATAGGATACTCCTCTGTTAATACTACTACAACGACTAGTAGATTAACAAGTAGATCAACTTTAGCTACTTGGACTACTAGTTGGACAACCAATTGGAATACTACATCTACAGGACAGATAAATACCTCAAGAAACACTTATAGAAACACTACAACATCGTGGCCTGAAACTATAACAACAACTTGGAGCTCCAGTAGAGTTACATCAGGAACTTGGAATACAAACAGAAATACTTCTACTTCTTACACAGGTAGTATATCAACTAACTGGAATACTTCAAGAACAACAGAAGGCGGAGGTGATTCAGGATCACAAAATACTACAACAACTTTTGATACTTCTGCAACTACTAGTTGGACTACACAAGAATCACAAAATACGTCAGTCACAACGGACAGAACCACTAGTTGGATGACAAATTAATATTGGAGATTTAAGAAATGCTGTATGCTAAAATAAATGAGGAAACAAACGAAGTCATAGAGTTTCCAATATATGAAAATGATTTGAGGAATGATATTTTTAGTGGAGCTACTCTACCCAGAGAAATAACTGACTTTTCTTTAGTAGGGACTCCCTACAGGTGTGTAAAACCTCTTTTAGTGAGTGATATTGGCATAACTGCTTCTTATACTCACTCGATTGAAGCAGTTGGAGCTAGTTATAATGAAGAAACAGGAGAATTTGATAGAGAGTACGGTTTAGTTCAAGTAACTCCACATAAATTAGAAAAAAGAAAAGAATATAGATTAAATCAACTGAGAATGAAGAGAGATGCAGCATTTGCTAAACTAGATGCTAAAATTCTGCGTTATGAAAGTCAAGTTAGGCTAGGAGTAACTCCTACAGATGATATAGCAGAACTAGATGCTAAAGCTCAAGAATTGAGAGATGTTACTGAAGTTGAAAATCCATGGGCAATTGAGGATTCCACTTTTTTTGACATTTAAATATTTTATATTGTGAGTATATTATGGATATTGAGTTTTTTGACGAAGTTCGTTTAAAAGAAACTTCTTTAACTGAAAAAGATTTAGAACCCAAAGAAGATACAGAAAAAGTTGAGCCTCGACTGGCAGCAAATCTAATGTCAGATCAGTTCAATGAGAGGACTAAAATAGGTCCCTACGCAAAAAGATCACTAAGAAATGAGTGGGCTTGTAGCATAGAAGAACTAGTTCGCTCACTTTCTCCATGGCCCATAACCTACGATGTCAGTTCTATTCAGTCTACTGATTTTGGAGAATTTACCTACACTGAGTTCGCTGGCGGCGGTCTTTGGATAACTACTCAGTCAAGAGAAGTTAATTGCCGTCTAATTGATTTTGCTTCTAAAATAGACTCTGGAAAAGAGGGACAAGAATTTTTTGAAAAATTTATTCATTATTTTTCTGATAAGTACGATTTAGAAGAACTTGAAGACAAATACAAAGACATAAAACATGCTGTATTTCTTCCAGGTCATAACTTGTTAGACTTGATCGATATTTCTGCATTAGAAAAACTTTTGAGAGAAGAAGATGATGTAATGGTCAAACCACATCCTCTTACTCACAATGATGCACTTAAAATGATTAGTGGTAGATGTGGTTGGCAAAAAGTACTTCCAAAAAACGTATCGGGATCAAAACTACTAGAACAGTGTGACACTGTTTATAGCACAACTGCGTCTGAGATGATTATCACTGGGGCTTCTTTAGGGAAAACTGTATATGATATTTCCTTATGGTCAGCCTCAGGAGCGGGTGTATATCAGCCTTTTCACAGGATAATTACTTACTTACAAAAGAGAGAAGGGAAAGAGGCAGCAAAGAAAGCGATAGCCAATATATTAGCATGTCCTTGGTCGGGTGTGGTGTTTGAATTTATGCCAGATTACGAAGAAAGAATGAAACTCTATTTTGATAAAGCACTTGAACTCAGAGAACTCTATCGTCCACTTTCAACAGGGCGTGGTATAATTGACAAACCCCCTGAAAAAAAAGGTGAAAAGAAATGAAACCTGAACACATGGAACGAGCTAAAATATGCAATTCTTGTGAACACTTAAACAAAATGATAAGTGTTTGCAAGAAGTGTGGTTGCTTTATGCCAGCCAAAACCAGATTGAATTGGGCAGAATGTCCTATCGGCAAATGGGGCAAGATAATACCCGCAAAAGAAATTCCATAAATCTTATTTTACCGTTATAAATAATGAAAACTATTTCTTATTTAGGTAGAAAAAATGTCAACGGGCGATACATATAATCCATCCGCACCTGGAGAAGGTCTTGCTGGCTCTCCTCACTCAGGATATGATAGTCATCCTCAGAGCGAAGATCCTAGCTTCCTTCCTCCTCCGTCAGACGCAAAAGGACCTGTCGAAAGAGTTTTTGGTGTTATCAGAGACAACGTAAGCGAAAGTAATGACATAGAAGATCCTAGTGCTATCAGTCAAGAAGACAGAGAAAAATTACAGCCTTTTATATTCAATAGCCCTACAGTTTTTCAATATCCGCAAAATCTAACCGACCCTGTTCCAGACTCTCCAGAACAATTGCACAGTGTTCGTTTTACGATAAATGTTAGGGAGAATAGCAGAGTAGCTGATTTGACTAATCAAAATCTAGGTCAATACGCACAATATTCTACTCAACTAGAAGTCGTAAACAACTCTGAACAAAACAGATTGACTGCCGAACAAAAACAGACAGTCGCAAAAGGAACTGCAACAGTAGCTGCTATTGGAGCAGGATTGTCTGTTGTTGGTAGTAAAGCTAATCTTGTTGGTAAAAGCATAGCTCTAGGAGTAGCAGGAAGTGCAGGCTATGTTGCTTCTAGCGGAGTCATAGAGACGGTAAAGACTCTTAGAACTTTAGGGATGATTGACCTGTACATATCTCAGCCCCCGGTTGCTAAGTACAGTGCGAATTGGGAAAACAAAGAGTTGGGAGCATTAGCAGGACTAAGTGACGATATATCTGGGGCTTCAAATCTTGAAGAGATTATAAGAAGTACAAAGGGCCTCGGAGAACTAGCTTTACGAGGAGCTATCCAAGCTGCTGCTAATTTGCCCGCAGGATTAGGTATCACTGGAGATATAGGTTCTTCTTTGGAGTTAGCATCTTCTAAAGTAGCAAACCCATATAAGGAACAGTTATTCAACAGTATTGGATTTAGGCAGTTTGCATTTACATATAAATTTACACCAAGAAATGGTAATGAATATGAGAATGTAAAAAATATCATAAGACTTTTCAAATACCATATGCATCCTGAAAATGATCCAACTGGTTTGTTTTTGGAATATCCCTCAGAGTTTGATATTACTTACTTATATAAGGGAGAAGAAAATAAAGAACTAAACAAAATATCTACTTGTGCTTTGACTGACATGAAAGTTACTTATGGTAATCAAGATGCCTTTACTACGATAAAAGGTACAAATGGAGTTCCAGCAGAAATTAATATGGAGCTTGCATTTACTGAACTTGAAGCACTTACTAACGACAGAATAGCGGATGGTCTATAATGTTTTTTAAATCAATGCCAGCATTTACATACAAAGTTAATAATGATACTATTATCACCAAAGATATTTTTCAAAGAGTAGGTCTTGATCGTCAGATAAAAACTTCTCTAGCATTAGAATCATACTATATTCAAGATGGAGATACTCCTGATATATTGGCTAATAATCTTTATGGTTCTTCACGATATCACTGGGTATTATTAATAGTAAATGATATTACTAATGTACACGATCAATGGCCCAGAAGACAAGAAGAATTATTGACATATACTAAAGAAAAGTATGGATCAGGCAACCATCTAAACGATCATCATTACAGGCTTGTATCTGATACAACTATAACAGTAGATTATGATCCAGCAGCAATATCAAATGGAACTGTTGAGGCAGTTTCTAATTTTAATTACGAAGCAGAGATAAATGAAGATAAGAAACATATTTTCTTACTTAAAAAAGATTTCTTAGCTAGATTTATTGTCAATTATAAAGACTTGATGGCACAGTAATATGGATTATGAAAATGAGGTACTGCCTTTTGCCGGTGCTTACAAAATTGAAGAACTGTCCATATCCAGTCCGAACACAGGACATACTTCCGATATAACAGATTTTATGTTAGAGATCAATCTCTATGAAAATCTGTTCAACTCCTGTATGTCTGGCAATCTAATTGTAGCAGACGCCATAAACTTAATATCTAATCTGCCTCTTCTTGGCAATGAATTTTTAACCATTAAAATTAGGACTCCTTCTCTGGAAGATGATCCTAGTGCTATCATAAAAAAGACCTTTCAAATTTATGCTATAAAAGACAGAATTATGAATGATGACAGGTCACAGTATTACAACATATCTTTTATGTCGATTGAAGGATATGAAGATAAAACCACTGTAGTAACTAAATCATTCAAAGGAACTACTGATGAAGTAGTATCTAAGATATATCAAGAATATTCAGAATTTGATCGACCCATTGTAGTGCTAGATACTCCTCATCAAAGCACAATAAAATACACTTCTAATCACTGGTCTCCTTTTAAAAACATAAATTACGTTGCTAAAAACTCTAAAGGTGCTAAATTAGCAGGAACTGATTTTCTATTTTTTGAATCTAATAAAGCATTTTATTTTGGAAGTATTGAAGCACTAATTTATTTTCAAAGATTAAATGGTCCATTCGATGAATATGTAGTAGAAAGAAATGGAGCTAAAATGCCACGGAGAATTTTATCTCCAGGCGACAAATTTTCTGGTAGAAGACTTCCTGATGAAGTTACTGCAATTGAAAATATAAAGATGCTTAAAACTATAGACACTCTTCAGGGTAATCACATAGGAGCCTTTTCTTCTAGTTTAGACGGTTATGACTTTTACACTAAGAAAGTAATTCACAATCAGTTTGATTTTGTAGAAGACATGAAAAATTTTACTAAGACAGGTCCTGTGAGTATTGTTCCAGAAACATTAAAAAGAAATCCTCTAGCAAGTAAGAAGTATAATTCTTACAACACTGGACTATATAATGATTATGGTCTTACAGACGAAGAAGATTTGCCTGATGGATGTACTTCAAATCAGTTACTAACAAGAAAACTAAACAGAGCCAGCTATTTAAAGTCTTTTGAAAATAATAAACTTGAAGTACTGGTTCCAGGAAGGACTGATATAGAAGTAGGTAATGTGATAAGTATTTTATATCCTTCAGCCGAGCCTCCAAACGATGATTTAACCACTGTGTTGGATCCTTTGCTTTCTGGCTTATACATAATATCAGGAATACATCATAAGATAAACTCTGACAGGCACACTATGAATATGGAAGTTATTAAAAATGGGTTGAGTAGCGTACCTGAAAAAGTTGAAATGGATGAAGAGGTTGAGAATGTATCCTAATTTCAATTGGTGGATAGGTGTCGTAGAGGATAGAGTAGATCCTGCAATGCTTGGGCGCTGTAGGGTCAGAATTATCGGATATCATACTTCTTCTACAGAAGACCTGCCAACTGTTGATCTGCCATGGGCTGTTCCTGTCTCTCCAACGACCTCTCCCAGCATATCTGGAATAGGTGATACTCCTGCCTATGTTCAGGGATCGACTGTACTAGGCTTTTTTGCTGACGGAGAAGACGGTCAGCAGCCTGTTATTGTAGGAACTTTAGGAGGCAAGCCAAGAAACAAAAACACTGATCCTAGTATCGGCTTTTCTGATCCTGATGGAATATTTCCAAGAAGCGAGACAGACTTAGGATTGAATGAGTTACAAGAATCTGATCTATCAAGGCTATCAAGGAACTCTGATGCAGAAACGCATGCCAGTCTTCTGAACAAAAGAGCAGCCAG
>Ga0181415_1000133_pt1 | contig 19438 bp, 33 predicted proteins | sample 38SPOviralmetaG_FD_130140 | JGI IMG/M metagenome (GOLD analysis project Ga0181415, IMG submission 130140) | Marine viral communities from the oligotrophic San Pedro Time Series (SPOT) site, San Pedro Channel, CA, USA - 38 SPOT_SRF_2012-12-11 | ecosystem: Environmental > Aquatic > Marine > Strait...
CCGTTAATGTATAACTGGTTGTTACATTTTGGTCGCTCTCGAAGAACACCTCATCAGTTCCGCCTCCAGTACTGCCAGCACCTCCACCAATCGCACCCCAAGCACCATTGTTATAGCCTTCAAACTGATTTAATGTTGAGTTATGCCTAAACATACCAACAGCAGGGCTTCCATCTCTCTGGGCTGTAGTGCCAGTAGGTATCGTTAAGCTAGACGTATAGTTATGAATTACTTTTCCTGTAAAAGTTCCACCACTAAGAGGTGCAAGACCAAAGTTTGTAGTTGCAACAGGACCAATAGTTACATATCCATTATTTGCAGCGTTTCTTATTTTTAAATTTCCATCAGAAGTATCAACATGAAACTGATACGCATAATTAGTTGTTAACGCACCAGACTTACTATTATTAGACGCAATAGCCTGGAATAAATTATTTAGGTCAGTTCTTACTGCACTTCCTGTTCCATTATCAATTATAAAATCGTGTTCAGCCATTTATTAAAATCGATTTATTAACATGATACATGAATTTTTATCCTTTACCAAAGCCTACAGCTTGATATGTAAAATTTCTATCAATACTTGCATTTGATGAATTTTTAAAATGAACAGTAAAACCAGTTCCAGAAATACTAGAAACTTCAAAATAATCTCCAGAAACCATATTTTGTGCATTAATTCCAACTGAAGGAAGATTACTATTTGCTCCTAATAAAGAAGAAGTTCCTACAAAAAATGGATTTGTAAATGTAACAGCTTTAGCTCCTGCTCCACTTGCTGTAACATTTCCTTGTTCTGTTCTTCTTTGTAAAGATGCTGTATATCCTAATTGAGAAACTTTTATATCTTGAGCAACATCATTACTTGTAAGTTTTGCTCTGAACTGAAATCCTCTGCCTTTATAAGTACCATTAGCAAATGTTTGAAAATCAGAATATGTAGGAGAACTTGAAGGATTATCTTGAGTTACTCTTACTAACATTTCAGCATTAACTTCTGTAGCTGTAGCTCCATCAAAATCACTAATACTATCAATCAAACCTCGAGAATCAAATAAATCTGAAGGATAAAATGCTTCTGTTAAGAAATGTCGTTTTAGATCTAAACTAAATACTCCGCCTAAATCTAAAGTAGTTCCTCCAGCAGTTCCGCCGAAATCATAAGTTCCTTCTGGAACTATTCCACCAAAATCATCTAAAGAACCAACAGCATCAAAATCTGTAATAGTATCAAAAGTACCACCTCCAACTAAGTTAATAGTGTCTGTAGTAGCATCAAAAGCAACATTAGTTTTTGTTCCTTGAAATTTAGGACTATCAGTATCTTCTCTTCTTGTTTGTGTAATTAAAGGTGCTTGATTATCAGGTAATTCAATTATTACGCTTGTTTCTCCAGAACAGAATCTACCGCCATCATCTCTAAATTTTAAAATATATTCTCCTTCTAAATATGGAACTTCTGCAGAAGTTGTATTACCAGCTAACGCTTGAATTAAATCAGTACTATTAGAAAAAGTTCCATTTCCATTTGTTAAAGTAGAATGTCTAACATATACTCTTCCCCCGTGAGTTACGTCTAAATCTGTTGATAAATTCCAACGTAATCTTACTAATTTTTCATTTATTGGTTCGGCTGATAATCCAGTAACATTTGATGGAAGTGCAGTCTTACCAACAGCATTGAAGGTTAAATCAGCAGAAGTAGCACTTGTTTGTAATGCAGTATTATAGCTAAATACTTGAAATTCATAAGTTCCTATATCTGTATTAAATATTTCAAAGTCAGGAGAAGAAACTGTAGTAGAAACATAATTTCCATTATTAAATCTGTAATTAACCTGATATTGAGTTACTCCGACAATAGGTTGCCAACTTACAATTAATTTTGATACAGCTTGATTATTAATTTCAACAATTTTTTCTTCTGCCTGTAAAGCATTTGGTGGGTCTTTTGGAAGATTCAGTATTGATACTGTTCTTGTTGGTAAAGTTGCACCATCTTCAATAAATGCGTATTTTTCATTTATATAAGATAAAGCTGTAATTGCATAAACTAAACCTTCCTGTTCTTCTACAGTTATTACTCTAAATTTTTGAGCTTCAACAGTATCATCTTGTAATAACCAAACTGTATTTACATTAGGAGTTTGAGAAAATGCAGAAGAAACTGTAACTACTGCACCTGAGACACTTGATACTGATTTAGTTTCTACTGTTCCGTCAGGTAAAATTACAGATAAAGTTGGATTATTTGTTGTAGGTAAATCAGTTGCAGCAGAATCATCTACAGTAATTTGTGTAGTTGTAGCAGAACTTATTCTTCCTCCTCTTCTTAAGCCTGATCTAACAGAGTCTGCAATTTCAATAATTGCTCCAGGTCTAACAACAACTCCAGAATCAATAGAAGTTGCAAAAGAAACCACTTCTGATTCATTTTGCTCCGCGAAAAGTATTGCCTTTGCTAATCTTCGAGCTTGTGCTCTGCTAGTACATGCAAAAGCTTTTACCTGTTTAATAATTACTCCTAATTTTGCAATTGCAGCAGTATCTTCATAAACTTCATAATCTATTTCTCTACTATCCATATTGAAATAAGAAACAGAAATTACAGTATTTCTTGTTTTTAATCCACTCCCTGAATAACTAAAACCTGCTTCGGTTACATTAGATAAATTAAATAAATAGCTTGCATCTTTAGGACTATCTTGTGCTAATTGAATACTTCCTGCAGACCAGATAGGCATACATCTCATAACGCCTGCTAATTCATTAATTAAAGAAAATGCTTCATTTGAAGATTGAATATTTACATTGCAGCTAAATCTAGCCTCCTGACCTCCTAAACCATCTGACACCAACGTATTTGCAAATTTACTGGCAGTAACAAAAGAAAATAAATCAAGAGAACTATCTGTTATATGATTACCAAATCCATATCTTGTATCTGTTAATAAATCTAATAGCACCATACAAGGACACGAGGTCCATACAGCTGCTCCCATAACTCCATTAAAGATATAACCATCAGGATAAATAATTCTTCCTGTAGCAGAATCAATACTCGGAGTTCCAGAACTATTTGCACCTGCTCCTGGAATCCTTACTTTTATTCCTCTAATACGATATTTTCGAGTTGGAATTGATTGAAACTGCATTGAATCCAATCGAAGAGAAGCATAAGCACTATTTGCATAAGTAGAAGCATCATCTATTATTTCGGCAAAACTTGTCCAAATAAACGAATCAATTAAAGTAGAAGTAGAACTATCAGCAGTAATTCTTGTAACTCTTATATCTGCAGGAAAAGTTCCTGTTAAATTTATTCGATAGTCTCTTTGATAAGCATCAGCACTTCGACCAGTAATAGTATCTGAAATAATATCTGTAAAACCACCAGAATTATATTGAACAGATATTTTTAAAGAAACTGAAGAACCTAATAAATCTCCTTTGTCAGTAGCTTTTTGTAATTGTGGAAAAGTTATAGTTACATTTACTGCATCTACATTTGAATTTGTTATCTGTCTAGTAACTGGAGTTGAAGCTGTTACTGTTGCTCCTACTGCTGTTATTGAAGAACTACTTTCGATTCCAGGTATTTTTGTTTGATTAGAAGTACCAAATCTAGGATTAAAAGTTACATCTTGAAAATTAAAATCTGTTGTTGCTGGACTAGCAGAATTAGCAGTAGATTTTAAAACAGGAGTATCGTTTAAAAATACATCTTTTAAAGCAGCATTATTATATGCAGTTGTTCCTTGTGTTAATCCTTCTTTAGAAGCAGAAGCAAAACCTTCAATTTCGCCTTCAGAAATTAAATCTAATAAAGTAGCAAAACTTCTACTATGTAAATTATCAGGAGTTCTTGTTGGTTGCGGTGGTGGTGGTGGGCTTCCTCCTCCAGAACCAATAATTTTTTTTGGTAATTTATTAGTCATGCCTGTACTTGCTGAGTGTCAACTGCTCCACTGATCACCACTGAGCCAGTTATGATTTCTCCGAAAACTAAAGGTACTGGAGTTCCTGCTCGTGATGTATTTTGAGTTCCAGAAAAGCTAAAAGATAATTGTGGGTCTTGTTCAGAACTAAATCCTTCAAATTTTGGTAATGGAAACAGCATTTCACTTACCCCAGATAATACAAGCGAAGCTCCAACAGCACTTGTTAAAGTTCCAACTCCAGTCATAAATGCACTTCCTGCAGTGAAACCAGTCATAGTAGTTCCTGCTGCAATTTTTCCAGAAGCACTAATAGTTCCAAACATACCTGCTCCAGGAAACAAAAAAGATGCTCCAATTAAAGCAGCTCCTAATAAAATTCTTCCAGTACTTCCTCCAGCTCCACTTATTACAGGAATAAAATGAATATCTTCCTGACCAATAGGATAATTAATTTCTTCTTTTGAAATATTATAATTACCAATTTTTACCTGATAATATTTAGGATTCATAAATTTTTCTACCTGCGGAAAATTATTAACAAGAAAACTAACAGCTTTTGATAAACTATCTACTTTAATTTCAAATTCTTTATGACCAATAAATTCTGCAAGTTCGCCATATAGTTTTAGCTTACGCAACATAACGATACCTCCCACCAGTTGATTTCAATAACCATTGAGAATATGGTTCTCTACAAGATAGTCTATCTGTTAAATGATGTAAAACATCTCCATCTAAAAAAATAGCTACATGATTTAAACCAGGAGAACCAATAGACATTAATAAAGCATCACCATTAATTAATTTTTCATCTGGTCTTAATTCTCTAAATCCAGTTCTCCATGCACAAGTTTCAAATAAAGGATTCAATAAAAATTCTTCAGGTGTTGTTGGTCTATCCCAATCTTTTAATTCAATATTTTTTTCTTCTTTATACCAATCTCTAACTAAACTCCAACAATCAGAAACTCCCCATACCCATTGCCTACCTACTAAAGGTGCTTTAAATCCAGTCGGTTTACAATCAGCCCATTGTTCTGTTTTAGGATTTACTATATGCCATTTCAAATTACTTTGCTCACACGCTACTCTGTCGGCTTGTGATGGCTCTGGAGGTGTTATTGGGTGTGAATGTATTATTGCTATAATTTCGCCTACTGAATCAGCTTTTACATAATCTTCTGGGTCCATGATAAAACATTGATGAGAAGTCATTGATAAATTACGACAAGGAAAATATTTTTCTTTTCCTCGAATATTTAATAATAAACCGCAAGATTCTTTTGGGTCTTGTTCTTTAGCATGAACAAGTGCTTCTTCTTTCCAAGTCATGCAATAAACGTACCAATAGAAGGAAATTCTGTCCTAGTACATTGTCTTTTAGGTGCTCTTATTCCTGCAAGATCAAATACTGCAGCTAATTCAAAAGTAACTACTTCTCTGTTTTCTGCTGATTTTCTATCAATTTTATAAATTTCCTGTGGAAATTCTGCAGTTGGGTCTGGTGTTCCTAATGGATTGACCTGTTGAGTTGTGGTTGTTGTTGTATCTTGAGTTGTTGTATTTGGATTATTCATAGTTATTGTATTTCCCATTCCATTCCCATGAACAGTGCAGTAATATCTCAAATCACTAGGAGCAGAAGGATATGCAGGCTGATATGTTACTGTAGCTCCTGCATTTCCAGCAGTTCCAGAAACAGTTGTTGTTTGTGCTCCTCCTGCATCAGATTTTATTGCTAAAGGGTGTCCACTATTTGAAGCGTCAGCCTGATTGAATATATAAGTAGATCCTCTTTTCATTGTAAGAACAGGATTATTAGAACCATTAATAGCAAAAATATTAGAACCTCCTACATTTACAACCGTTACTGTATAGGTTACAGATTCAGCATCTGCAGGATCTGCAATTGTTTCAGTAGTAGTTGAACTTGTAGTTGACACTGGAAAATTTACTGCATCAATATAACGAGCTAAAGTTCTAATTCTTTTTACAGTAGCTCCAGTTAAATCATTTCCTGTAGTTACCTTATTTACGTTTAATAAAATTGCGGTAATTGTTCCAATAGCATTACTTATTGTTAGTGTTGGTCTAGGTAATTGACCATTAGTAAAAGCAAAACCTTCAGCCTGTATAGGCATTTTTATATATGAATTTCCTGCCCATACAATATCTCCATTAGAATTTAAACTTGTTCCATTATGAAATCTATAAGTTTGAGCAGAACCATGTAATGTAGCGTCAGTAGTCAAAGTAAATAATTCAATAATTGCAGAAGGATTTATTTTCTGTAAATCAGTAATTATTGGTGCTGTACTCATGGTTCAAATACTTGTCTAAATGTTGTTTGAATTGTTGCTCTATTTAAGTATGTAATTCTTTTATTCCAAGTATCACAAACAAATTTCATTGAAGAACCTTCTCCTGCAGGTTGATAATCAAAACTTTCTGTTGAACCTCTGGCATCAAGAAATGTTTCTATTTCATCTGCTTGCGTTTCTGAAACATTAAAAGTAAAAATAAAAACTTTTGGGTTTTGATTTTCTGCTAATCCAAAAGTAATTCTATGTTCAAAACCATCTGCAAAACGAACTACTCTTTTAAATGGTGCAGATCTTTTTTGCGTACCATAAGTTGGATTTATTGATGGAAATGTTGCCATTATGCTAATAATCCTCCTGGCCTTTTTTGTTTAAGTAATTCAGATTGAATTGCTACAGATAAAACTTTTCCTAATTCTTGACCGCCTTGATCGTCTCCTTCTACTGTTGACCCTGTAGCATCTACATTAACCACAATATTTGTAGGACCTCCACTAATTGCACTATTAGGAGAAATCATACCTGATCTTGAAGCTGTAAACAATTCAGGTCCTTTTTCTCCTACTAAATAAGATCTACCTGACATAACAGAACCACCATTAGCTCTTGTACCTGAAAAGAATTTTCCTATTCCTCCAGGCAATCCACCTAAAAAAGTACTTACACCATATTGAATTATTGCTCTTTGAATTGCACCAAATACACTAGAAGCTACTTCTCCTAAAGTTTTAGTTCCTTTAATTGCTCCATCTATTGCGTCAACTAAACCTGTTTCTATTGTATTAGCAATTGAACCATATAAAGTTTTTATTCTTGCTAATTGTTGTTCATTTTTTTTATCTTGTATTTCTTGTTCTTTTGCTACACCTAATTTTTTCTTCATGATTTCTATTTCTTCTTTTAATTTTCTTATCTGTTCTCCTAATAGTCCAGCACCTCTTTTTTGTTCTTGTTTTCTTCTTAAAGCTATTTCTAAACGAGTTATTTCTGCTTTTATTGCTTCTTGATTTCCTTCTTCTATTAATTTTTTATTTTTCTTTCTTTCTTGATTTTGTTTAAAAATTGCTGTTGTTACTAATCCTATAGCAGAAGCTAAAGCTATTAGAGGTAAAGCGTTCATTGCAATTGCTAAAGCTCCTGTAGAAATAGCTAATGCTTTAGTTGAAAGTGCAGCGGTTGCATTTGCTTTTGCAAGTGCTATTGCACCTATAGAAGTTGCTGCAAATTTAGCAATAAGAATAGTTTTTACTGCTGAAAGTAAACCAGCGGCTACAGTAGCAGCTTTAAATGCTATAGCTATTCCAGTAAATATTGCAGCTGTTTTTCCAATAGGAGAATTAATAAAATTGGTTATTACTTCTGTTAATCTTGTTAATCCTCTAATAATTGGAAGTACTGCAGGGGCTAAAGTTTCTCCAAATGCTCTAGATAAATTTTCGGTTTCATTACTTAGATTTTTAAATACCTGTGTCGGGTCATTTTTAAGTAATTCTCTTAATGATGCACCACCATCTTTTTCTATTTTTCTTAAAGCTCTAAGTACAACATCACTTGTTAATTTTCCTTGAGAAGCAAATTCTTTTAGTTTTCCAATATCTGTATCTAATTCATCTGCAATAGGTTTAAGTATTGTTGGAATTTGTTCTGATATACTTCTAAATTCATCTCCTTGTAATCTTCCAGAACCTAAAGCCTGAGCTAATTGTCTAAAAGCATTTGATGCTTCTATTGTTGAAGCTCCTGCTAATTTAGCAGCAGTATTAAATCCAAAAAATGTAGATTTTATATCTTCTACACCCACTCCTAAAGGCGCTAATCTTGCAGTTATATTTGTTATTCCTTCAAGTGCTTCTGTAGAACTTAATCCAAATGCTTTCTGAGCATCTGCAGCTATTTGTTGAGATCTTGCAAAAGTTCCAGAAGATTTTGTTAATAAACCTAATCTTACATTTAATTTTTCAAAGTTAGCTGCTGTCTGTATTGCATTTTTTCCTAATAAAGTAATTCCTATTCCACCAATAGCAGTTCTTAAACCACCAAATGCTTTTTGTAGTTGATTTGTTTTATTCTGAACACCCTGTAAAGCTCTAGTCGCACCACTAGCATCAACAGTAAGTCTTACATTAGCCTGAGCCACAAATTAAAAAAGTCTTTATTCAAGTTTACCCTAATTTTTGTTTTTGTCGTTGCTGTGCTCTTTTTTCTTGTTCAGTTTTATTTTCGTAATATGCAACCCAATATATTAATTCTTCTTCAGTTATAGAATTTCTTAATTCATTTAAAGTTTTACCTAATTCTGTTGCAAGGAAAAATTCAAAATTTAGCCAATTATCCCCCTTTATTCTTTTTTTGCTGTATCAAGATCTAATGTTACATCAAATAAAAATAGTTCAATATCATTTAAAACTTTTTCTGGTATTGATCTTTGTAATATTGGTGCATCTGACATGTCAAAAGCAGGACTTCCATCTTCTTTTTGTGCTATTTTGCATAATAACTGAGTTGAAACAGTTAAAGCCTCATCAGTTCCAGCTGATGCTTGAGCTTTTTGTCTATCAAATCTAGTGATAGGAGGAAAATATAAATCTATATTAGTTCCATTAGGAGTTTCTAATACATACTTTCTTCTTGTTGACATCTCATCTTTGAAAGCTCCAATGATAAGATCTGCGGTTCTTTGGGTTGCCATAAATGCGGGTTTTTTTAGTTAATTAAATAGCTGAAGTGATAGTTCCAGTAGGTTTAAAAGTAATACTAATTGTATTAGCTTCTCCTAATGATGAACTTTGTTCAAAATTAGTGATAATACCGTTAAAAGATATTTTTTGAGAAGCACTGCTACTATCAGGAAAAAGTTCAAATGATGCTGTTCCTGCATCTCCAGTAACTAAAGCTCCATCAATAAAAGTAGCTGTTTCTCCAGAAGCTGCATCATCATAAAGTAATTCAGCACTTCCTTCGCCTTCAATTAAACCGCCTGTAAACTGTTTAAATGTATCTCCCTGAGCAGTGATTTCTTGTAAATCCTTAGACATACTAAAAGACCAACTTGTAGTTCCTAGAACTGGGTTTACAGATGAGCCACCATCATCAAATTTGACCTGACCTACATCACCCTTTACTTTTGCCATAACTAAAAAAAGTAATATTTATAGATATATTAACTCTTCTTTGTTTTTTTCACAATAATTTATAAATTATAGATCTTCATAAATTCCAAATGTAATTCTTATTTGTGTTTGAAATTTTCCTTCTGGACTTGATTGAAATATTTCAGGACCAACAGGAGAATCAAAAATTACATTAGAAACCGTTACTCTGTTATATAAATTTCTTAAACGTTCAGCAATTGTAAAATTAGCTCCAGAACCAATTCCTTCTTCTGTAAATATATTTAATAAAACTAAACCAACAACATTATTTGTAGCTGTACTTGTATCACCTTGAGTTAAATATTCATTAGTACCAAAACTTGTAGAACATTGAACAAAAGTATCTTCTGCAGTTGAATCAAAAGCCATATTATTAAAAACTACTGGAATCGCAGGGCTTGAAGCTAATTCTGTAGCTAATCTTGCTTCTATTGTTGCTCGAACAGAATTTAAATCTAATGCAGCCATTTTAAATACCTCTTTTTATTCTTTCATATTCTCTTCTTGCATATATTTCAAGTTCTTTTCCAATTAATTCAGGAAATCCTGCAACTGTATTTTGTCTAGTTCTATATGTACCGCCCCATGAAGGAGGTAAATTTACACCAAAACAAACAGGTTCTGCATAAGCTAAATTATTAATAATTCTTCCTTGTAATGGTTTAATTTCTGTTTGCCAGGCATTTCTTAAATCGCCACCGCCTGCAGGTTCTCCTTCAAATACAACTCTTACAGGAGTAGCTAATTTAACTCTTGCTGTCCATTCTAAAGTTGTTGCTTTTACTAAATCTTCTATTGCTTCTTGCATTACATCATCAATTTGATCTAATCTAATTTGTCTTGTCATAATTACCTCAAAACAAGATCAAAACTAATAGCAACATTATTTTGTTCATTTTGAATTACCTGGATTATTTTAAATTCTACATTACTTATTAAAACTCTATCTTTAGTTGTCGGTATATAAGTTAAATCTTTTGCTGCAATAGTTAATCGTTTATCTTGTGATTCAATTAAATTATTTACTTCTGATCTATTAACATTACTTAAAACCCCTTTAATAGTTGTATCGGAAGTAGATTCTGCTATAGCTCCAGTTGTTGTATTATAAGCACCTGCAGTAACTTGTCTAATAGTTACATTTCCACCAAGTTTTTTTAATGTCTTAGAAGCTGCTTTTTTTAATGCTGAAGCAATACTCATAAATAATATGCTATTACTTGTCCACTAGCTAAAGTAATACTTGTAATTACTCCACAAACTTCACTAGATGCTTTCATTGTTATTCCATTAACAGTAGAAGAACCATTTTCTGTTATATTTTCAGCTACAAAAGTTGCTTCTGCATCTGTTAAACAATGAACTTTACCAAATCTGCCTGTATGAGCAGCAGTATTTGTGATAATAATAGCAGCGGGATAATCGTAACCGTAACCCATTTTTTAAGACCTCCGAATTGAAATGTTGCCTGGTCCACTTATTCTAATGCCTGATAGATAGCGTTCAACAAGTGGTGGTATTCGATCAGCTCCAACTGCACCATAAAAATTAGGTGTGACGTTTAAACTACCGATTGAAACATTAGAAAAATCTTCTAATCCACTTAATCCTAAACCATCTCTATTGTTATTCAAGTAAACAGCTAAAACTACTTGTGCATTTTTAACACGTTCTGGAATTTCTGTATCTGTATAATAATCAGCAACTAATCTATTAGGAAATGATAAACCATATAAATTTGTATAAGTATCAGGTTTTCTTACTCCGCTTCTAGGCCATTGTAAAGCCTGAGTATCAGATACTCTTGCACCTAAAAAACGTTCTCTATCAATTCTTTGAGCAGCAGTATAAAGTGCTCTGTTTTTATTATCAGTAGTAGAACCGTCCCATGCTGAAACATCATCATCAAGAATTAATCCTTCAACTATAGAATTAGCATCAGAAAGAGTTATATAACTATTTGCTGACGCGCTTCCGACTGTTGCTGTTATTGTTATTGCCATTTAAATTTTCTTTTTTAGGCTTAATTTTAAGAATTGGCTTTAATGAAGAAACGGAAGCTGCTTTTGAAGCAGCCTCGTTTTGTTCCCTCATACGCCGAAAAGCGTAAATTGACATTAACTGGAAGCACCTTTTAGTGCAACAAAATTAATAACAATAGCTTCACTTAATGAACCACCAGAAACGTTAGAAACTGTGATTTTAAATGAACCGCTAGCAATACTATTAGCGCTTACTATATAAGCTCCAGCAGTACCAGCTGAACCATGACAAGCAACAACTACATCTGTAGCAGCAATTTTAGTGTTAGTAACTGTAAAAGAAACTTCCGCCGCATCTGCTAAAGCTGCTCCATTCATAGTGATTTGACCTGACTCTGTGCTCAAAGTAACCGCAGTTGCTTTGTTAGTAGCTTGAGTAACAGTTCCGCCAGAAGTAGGTCCAACCAAACTTCCCGCAGTGACTTCAAATAAAGAAGGCATAATTAATTACCTCTAGTCGTTGTTTGAAACGATAGTTGCGCGAGCAATACCGATATTTTTTGTTTCATACACTTTCGACCAAGATGCCACTGTTTCCAATACAGATCTGTTTGGATTGACAGTAGATACAGCGTATTTAAGACCAACTGGGTGGTAAATATAATGAAGGTCAACAGCCATTGCTTCTTCCAAAGCAAGAATGTCGCGATCAGTTTGAGTTCTCATTGGAGATTGCTCACCAGTTACGATAGCTCCGCCAGTAAAGAAGAAACAACTATATTCAGTTGTAGCACCAGAACCAGTTGTTGGAATATCATCAGAAACAATCACGCGTAAACCCATGAAAGTTGGAATTGATGTTGTTCCAGGGAATGCATTTGCAGTACTACCAGAAGCAGCTGCAGTATCAGGAGCGCCTGTATTATCGTAAATACGATCAATAGCATTTCTTTCAACTAAGTCATAGTAGCAATTTGAATGCATTGCTACAGTTGTAAGTTTTTCTCCTTGATCTCCAAGAAGTGCTTTAGCTCTTGCAACATGGCGAGGGCTTAAAACTGTAGGAGAATCACCTGATTCAGAATCAATACAAAGATCAAATAATGCTGAACTACTATCATTTGCATTAATGGAACCAAATGCACCAGTTAAGCAAGAATATAAATCTTTTTGCTTTTGGTTATTTACATAAGCAGCCATTTTTTGTGCGATAGCAGCCATTGGGTCAGGACCACCACCTGCAGCTAAAGCAGCTAAATCACGTGAAGAAAATGCTCTCCCTCTGTGTAAAACGGCTGCAATTTGGTTATCTGCTGTAATTTTGCCTGGAGTTAATGAAGTTGAATCTGATAAAACTTCAAAATCGCCAGATAAATTTGCTTTATAAAAAGGTATTTTTACAAAGTCTCCACCTCTATCGGAGGATAGATTTAATTCTGCCAAAGGTGCCACAACCCCACTCTGCAAAAAAGAATCTCTGTTAGTAGTTTCTTCAATGAGATAGGGTGTAAAAACCTCAGGAATGATTAAATCACTTCTTAATGTAGCCATTAAAAAATGTACTAATGATTTTTACTTTTCGGTGACAACACCTGACTTATACAAACAAGTTAATCTTATATTAACCGCTAACTGCATTTTTTAACATATTATATTTATTTATATCTGTTCTATAAAGTCTTGCCTGTTCTGTAAGATTAAAACTTTCAGTAGAAAATGGATTTTTTTCATTTGAAACAAAATCTGCTGTAGTAGTAGTTCTTGCAGAAGGTGCTCCACCGCCTTGAGGTTTTGGGTGTTTTTGAACCCAGTTAGGCATTGTTTGTTGAGCCCATTCTTTAACAGGAGTTCTATTATATCCATCAACAATAACTACAGTTCCATCTGGTTCGCGTGTTAATTGTTCTTTATTTATTCGAGAAAGAGCATATTGTGGGTCATGAACAACATCAGCTAAAGCAGTTACAGCAGGCGCTTCTACTTCTAATTCTCTTTGTCTGCGCTCTAAATCTTCTATTTTAGATTTAGCTTGAGCTTCCGCTTCTTGATACTGTTGTGCTTGTTTAGCAATAGCTTCTTCGTACCTACCTTTTTTTTCTAATTCTTCCTGTTCTTTTTGTTGTTTATATGCAATTAAAGCATTAACATCAACATCTGAAGGAATAGCTTTTTTTGCTTCTATAGCTTTAATATTTTGATCTAATAATTTAGCATTATTAGCCTTTAATTTTGCTATTTCTTCCTGTAAAGAATTTAATTGTTCTTGAGAAGGGTTTGGTTTTTGTAGTTCTTCGGTCATAAAAAAAACTTATTATTTATTAATAATATACCTATAATTTACCATTTGACCTTATGAGACCAATATAAAGCTGAAAAAATATTAGGATTTGGGTTCTGAGCATTATGTCTTGCATAATAAGATTTTCTTCTATTTTTATCTTTTTTTGATGTAGGATTTTTGCCTGCTCCAGTAACTCCTTGCTGTCCAAATCTAATTAATTTTGTTTCAGAACCTTTTTTTGCAAGTACAACATGAGAACTTCTAGGGTGATTTGGTGTTTTTTTTGCTTTGTTAACAGCAGTAAGCCCATGTTTATTTAGTTTTCTTTTTATTTTTTCTTTTTCAGTCATTTTCCTTTTTTCCTCATTGCTATTCTATGTGCTTCTGTAAAAGTTTTACCAGCTAACATTAATTTTGTCATTTCTTTTATATGCGCTTTAGTATGACCATGAGCTTTCTGATGTCTTTTTAAAGCATCTTTTTGTGGTTTTTTTAATCGTTGTCTGCGTTCTGTCATCTTTTTTTAGGTGATTTTTTTCTAGCTGCGTGTATATCATTATCAGCTTTTCTTGCTCCTCCTTTACCAGAAACAAAACTATTAACTCTACCCATTGCCCAAGCACCGCTAGAAACATTACGCGAACCAGAACTAATATAAGCAGCAATTCCTCTTTTATGAACTTTACGCAAATCTCCTACTGTATAAATAGATTTTTTTGCTTTAGCACTAAGCGTTGCAGATAGTGAATCAGCGCTTTTTTTTCTTTTTGGCTTTGGCATTTTGTGAAGCTCTGAATTTTGAAATTGCTTTTAAATCTATTTTTTCTCCGCGTTTATAAGCAGCTGCTGTACGTTTTATTTCTGCTGCTTTTGCAGATTTATTTTTAGCACCTTCAAGATATTTTTTAGGTAAACCTGTTTTTTTATCTTTAGGTACTTTTTTTCTTTTTTTAGTCACCTTTTACTTTTTTTGATTTTTTAGTAGTTTTAGGCTTTATTTCGCAGTTTTCAACCTTTGGCTTTGATTCATTATAAGTCTGGACTTTAAATGTATATCCCATTATTTTTTCCCTCCTTTTTTTACTTTTTTTGTTTTCTTAGGTTTACCGTACATAGAAAAAAAAATAGCTGTCTTTATATTACTTCTTTTTACGTTTTTTAGCAGTTTTCTTTTTACCTGCCTTAGATAATGCAATAGCTATAGCTTGTTTTTCTGTTTTTCCTTCACGTTTTAACATTTTTATATTGCTTGCTATTGAATTTTTAGACTTACCTTTTTTTAATGGCATGGCTATTCATATTTTTTTTTATATTCTAATACTTCTTTATCAGTAAAATCTTTTATTAATAGCTTAGAAATTTTATCAACTTCATAATTAAATTTTAAAATTGCTGTTCTGATATGTTCTGCAACCCATCTTCCTTCTTCAAAAACAACCTGAGCTTTACCATTTTCTTTTATAAAAACATAATGATCTTGACCTTTTAATTGAATATCTAAAAAGTTTTTTTCTAAATTTTTTTGTCTAATTTCTTTTAATTTCTGTAATTTTACAGTTGAATGTAGCTTTTTTTTCATAATAATTCTTTTGAAATATCAATCCAGCAAGGTTTAGGTTCTGCTCCTGGAATATTTGTATAAAAAGGGTTGTTTATAAATTCATAAGTTTTTTCAGTATAAGGATTATAAAAAATCATTCCTAAATAAGGATTATGAGGAAATTGTGTTTTGTCCATTATTTTAAATTGCTACGTTAATTTTATTGCCTAATTCATTCATAATTACTTTTATATCTTCTTTATTAAGATTTCTGAATACCTCATATTTTAAAACTCTATTATCTTTAAACATTTTATGAAGCTTTCTTTCAAGTGTTTTAAATTTACTTGTAATAGGACTAACAGCTAAAACTTTATCAGGTTGTTGTTCTTTGATTCTTGTTTTTATTCTTGCAGCTGTAGCTCTACCAATCTTCCAATAGCCTTTACTTTCAACAAAATAAACATGACCTAATTCTTTAGATTTTTTTGGTGCTTTATAGTTTTCTGGAGGAGTCCAGGCATTTTCCCAACCTTCTTCAAATGCTTCATCATTCCAAACTTTTTTACCTCGAACATATTTAAAAAAGCCTTTTTTTATTAACCATAATTCTGCTTCAAAATCGCTTGATATTTTATATTGAACTTCATTTCCTATAGAAATATTTGTTTTTGTAAAAACTAAACCAAATTCTTTATATATTTCATCTTCTGACATTCCAAAAAATCTTTCATGTTTAGGTCTTTTGTCAGGAGCAAAAGTACTAGGAAAAGTAGATAATGTACCGCTTCCAGTAGTGGAAACGGTCATATCATGTGTATTAAAAGTAATATTAGGAATAGTTACTCTGTCCATTTGAATTAAATTTTGTTTTTAAATATTCAATTTCAATAGCTTTTTTTTGCTGTAAATAATATTCATTAGTCATTGTTGATTCAAATAAATAACGATCATTTAAGCGAGAAATAGCCATGTCATATTCTTTTTCAGTCATTTTTAGAACAGCTAGAGCACTTTGGATTTATAATTTCGCCTTTAATTATTGAAGTTAAAAACAAAATAGCAATTATTGATGGAGGTTGTTCTTTACTAAACATAATCGTAGTTTTATTAGGTTCAGGAAAAGTTATTCCATCATTAAGAACACAAACAGAATGATCTGCATTTTCACAATCTTTAACCTGTGAAAATATATAACCATCTTCACCGTTGCTCATAGTTACTGGAGTAGGAAAAAAATCCATAAAATTCCAGCCCATTTCTTCAACACCCATTTCTAGATGTTGAATAAATTCAGTTGTATTTTTGTGCGGGTTAAATTTAGACATTAAAAAGGAATCTCCTCTGATTCTTCTTCTGTCTGTATTCTTCTAGGATTAATAGTTCCAAAGCAAGAATCCTCATCATCTTCAAAAGTATTTTTTCGACCATTTCCATTAAGATAAATACCTTCAACTTCTTCTCTTGAATTAGTTTTCATGTCATAAACTTTGCCTAGTTTTTTAAAGTTTTCATCTTCAGCAGCAGCTTTAATGTGAGCGCAAAATTCATCAATAGAAGTTAATGGAATAAATAAACGCATTTGTTTAGGATATTTTTCCTTGCTGTTTTCATAAGGATTATCTCTAACTGTAAAATTTACTGGAAGTGATAATGCAGGAACAAATTCTTGAAAAGCCATGATTTTAAAATGAATTAATTGGAGTAATGTTGTTTGTTTCTTCCCAAGCTAAAACTTGGTGAAGTTCGTAGCGTACTCGAGGAGAGCCAATAGCTATTGCGGTTTTTGATAATACATACCAGGACGGACCTGTTTGTTTACCAGCTTTAGTTTTATCTCGCCAACTTTTAATAGTATTAGGTTTTAAACCATACCTATGAGCAAGATCTTTTGTAGTTAAATATTGTTTATCAGTCATACTTTTTCAGTTAAATCTAAATATTTTTTTTCTAAAATATCAACTAATTTTTTATATTCTTCTTGAGTTAATTTACCTTCATTTAGTCTTTCACTAAATGTATCAGTATAAGGATCAAGTTTTTTTAAATCAGTACATTTTTCAATAGCCTGTTTAGCTAAAACAAATGTAGTTGATTTTGAATTTACTGTATTTACTACAAGATTTTTATTAGAAGAATTAGTAGTTTTCCATGCTTTTTTACCATCATAAAGAGATAAACCGAATTGATAGCCAAAATTAATTAATGCACGTTTTTTTGCATCTGTTTCAGCTTCTTTAATTGCTGCTTCGTGATTTATACCAATTCCTTGTTTTTGATTTCCGTGACCAGCACCTGTTCCTTCTTTAACTATATCGCCAACAGTAATTCTTACTTTGGCAATATATGTAACTGAATTAGGTTCTGCATGAACACAAGTTGTTGAAATAGTTTCACAAGACCAGCCATCAAAACCAAAAATACGGTTAGCTTCGTCAATTACATGCCACCCTTCAACATAAGATAATTGAAAAGTACCTGATCTATTACCGTCTCTAGTTTCAACGTTTTTAACGTCGATAGGTTGATTAAGTAATTGAATTTGTTCTTTAGTTAGTGTCATTTTTTAAATGCCCAGTAAGGTATGCTAATAGTTTTAATTCCTTCTTCAGGAGTGTTATATCCAGTCCACTTATTTGTTTTTACATAATTAGCTATTCTTCTTAATGATTCTTTTTGTAGTCGTAAACCTTCTTCTATTGATTCAGAATCTAATTCATAAATACCAATATTAAAAGGATAAACTTTTTCTACAGCTACAAATACAAATCTTTTACAGCCAATTACACTTGTGCCTTCTAAATAATGAGCGGCTTGAAGATGATATAAAAAATTAGCCATTGATCTTGAAAAAACATCTTCATGCGCTCCACCTTCTGCAGTAGTTTTTAAATCAATAACAGTATCGCCATTAATCCAATCTGCTCTGCATTTAAGAGATAAATCTGTTTCTTCATGGTCCCACCAAAAACTTTGCTCTGGTGCACCTTTAGAAAATAAATCAGAAGCAATCGAATGATTAGCAACTGCATCTCTTATGTCATTAGCTAAAACTCTTTCTTCAAAAGAAATAGCTTCTATTCCTTTTTCTTCAAGTTCTATAATTTTAGCTTTACCTTCTTTTGTTCTTTTATTTTCAATTACTTGATAAAAAGAAGTAAATTCATTAGGTTCTAAAACTGCCTTATGAATCATACGACCAATTTTTAAAGCTGGCGTATCAACTTTTTTTCTAGTATTAGGATTAAATTTTGAATCCCATAAAGTAAAACCATTAGTTTTAGTTTCTAATTTAAGATCAGATGCTGAATAACTTGATTCAGATCGATAATCAGATTCTTCTACAAAATCTGTTTTTAATAAAGCATTTGTCATGCGTAAACCTCAATTTTTTTTGTACGTAAACCTTGAACATAAACTTTAGTAAGTTCATCACAAGGAAAATCTAAGCTAATAAGCTTTCTATAAATTTCTAGTAGTTCTACTAAAGATTCTTGTGATAATTCATCTAAAGCAACCCATTCTTCAATAACAGAATCGTTTAATGAATCTGGTTCTCCATCATCAAAAATAGGACAAGCCATTAAAAAATTATTACTTAAATAAAAATAATAATTCTTTAATTGTTTTGTAGTGCCCTCTAAAGCTTTAACATTTTTCATTTTGCTAATTCCAAACAAGCGGCTTGAATACCATTAGCACAATGGATTTGTGTACTCTTATCTAAAGAGGAAGAAAAAGCAGTGAAGCTGATAAAGCCCACTGCTAAATAGAGAAATAAGTTTTGCATTAAACTAAAGAATTTAAGTTAACAGGTTCAAAAGACCAATCTCTTTCAACTGGTAAACAAAATGGTTTTGGACCTCGTAAGGCTTTAATTTCATTAATGTTGAAATAGCCAAACTCTTTAGCAAATCCGTCAACTAATCCGAAACATTGACCTGTTTTAGGGTCATATTCGGCGACGTACCAAGTAAAGTTAGAATCTGGTGTAAACCATTTAACAATAGCCTGGGGTTCATCTTTAGAGTCAATTGAATGACCTAAAGGAGGTAACTTCTTAAGAAGTTCTTGTGTAAGTAAGTTCATTGCGGGTTGAATGAATAGAATAAAGTACATATTTATTATGCACTAACTTTGAATAACTGTAAATGGCTTTATTAAGTATGCAACTATTTAGATGTATTAGAGTCATTCATAGTCATTACACTATATAATATA
>Ga0181415_1000134_pt1 | contig 19309 bp, 26 predicted proteins | sample 38SPOviralmetaG_FD_130140 | JGI IMG/M metagenome (GOLD analysis project Ga0181415, IMG submission 130140) | Marine viral communities from the oligotrophic San Pedro Time Series (SPOT) site, San Pedro Channel, CA, USA - 38 SPOT_SRF_2012-12-11 | ecosystem: Environmental > Aquatic > Marine > Strait...
ACAAAAGGTGGAATCGTTGGTAGCGTTGTATCTTTCACAGCGATTGATACTGCTACATACATGGTTCACAATTCTTTATTGATTGGATCAGGTACAATAGTAACACCATTCGCGGACGCGTAATAAATAAACTCGGGGCGCCTGGTAATGCAGGCGCTCTTTAACAGGAGGAAACATGGCAGACACAGTATTAAATACAACTGTATTTGACGGATCAAAAAAACTTATCACTCACTACAACGTAGTTTCTGATAACTCTGGAAGCACAACTAAAATAGTTGATGTTTCTGAATTAGCAAAAAGCCCAGCTAACAAATCTTGCGTTAAAGTAAGATTAAATAAAGTTAGTTGTAACGTTTCAGTAACTGCACCAGTAGATGCTTTACGTATGGAATGGGATAATTCTGGAACCAATATTGTTTTTCAAACATTAAATGGAGAAATGGAATATGACTATTCTTCTTTTGGTGGATTAAAAAATGATGAAGCTAGTGGTTATTCTGGAGACGTTAATATAACACTACCAGCCTGTACAGCAGGAGATAGTGGCACAGTTGTTTGTGAATGGATTAAAGTCTACGAATCGTAGGAGTTTAAATGGCTAATACTACTTCGGGAACAGCAACGTTCGATAAAACTTTTTCTATTGATGAAATTATAGAAGAATCTTTTGAACGTATTGGATTAAATTCTGTGGCTGGCTATCAAATGAAGTCAGCCCGAAGATCTCTTAATATCTTATTTCAAGAATGGGGTAATAGAGGTATTCACTATTGGGAAATAGCAGAAACCAATATTGACATGATTCAAGGTCAAGCTGAATATAAATTTTTTAGATCAGCTGGTGATGGTACAAGTGCTGTTTCTACACCAGCAGATATTTATGGAATGTCCGATGTCCTTGAAGCACAATTAAGATCTAATAGAACTCAAACAACACAATCAGATAGTCCTATGACTAAAGTTGATAGATCAACTTATGGTGGTTTTTCAAATAAACTTTCTCAAGGAACACCTAATCAATATTTCGTACAAAGATTTATAGATCACGTTAGTATTCAAGTGTATCCAACACCAGATTCAACTAATGCATCTAAAGATATGCATATTTATTATATTAAAAAAATTCAAGATATTGGTGACTATACAAATGCAACTGATGTGCCATTTAGATTTGTACCTTGTATGACTTCAGGTTTAGCTTTTTATTTAGCACAAAAATATCAACCACAATTAGTACAACAAATGAAACTATATTATGAAGATGAATTAGCAAGAGCATTAGCAGAAGATGGCTCTGCTTCTAGCACACATATAACACCTAAAACTTATTATCCAGGAGCATAATGGAATATACAGATTATTTAAAAGCAGCTAGAGAATTAAATTTAAAACCAATTAGTATAGATGATTTCATGTCTTTAGCAGGAGCTATGGACATGTCTGATATATTAAAATTGACTGAAAGAGCACAGATGTCAGAAAAACCTTTAGGTAAAGATTAATGTCAAAATACGCAACAGGTAAATATGCAAAAGCAATATCAGATAGATCTGGTTTAGAGTTTCCATATAGAGAAATGGTTAGAGAATGGAATGGATCTTTTGTTCATGTATCAGAGTTTGAACCAAAACAACCACAGTTAGAACCAAAACCAACTAACGCTGATGGTATTGCATTAAGACATGTTAGAACTGCAAGAACAGAAAGCGATGTTCCTTATTCTATACCAGAAAATGGTTTTGAAACTTATGAAGCAGGATCAGGAGTCATTAATGTAACTGCACCTGGACATGGTTTAACAAATGGAACAACATACAGATTTAGAGGTTCGCCTTTAGCAATTACGGCTAGTGGTGGAACATTTCAATTTGCAAATCCATCAGACTTTGATGGAATTACAGGAGCAAATGTTGCAAAGTCAGCAGGGTATGCAATAACAACTGGAATATTTAGAAGTGGTGCAAGAGTGAGCACAGATTATGCTGTTGCTAATTTCTTCTTCTTTACAGTTGATACAGATACTGCTACAGTTGGTGAAGTTAAAGGAGGAGGAGTTGGCTGCTCAGTTGGACCAGTCACATTAAGCGCATGATTAAAAAAATTATAGATAAAATTAAATCTTGGTTTATACCAAAAGAACAAATAGATGCTCATGAAGTAATACTTCATCCTAAAGGTTTTTGTAATGATCACAATAAATATAAACATCGTTGTCCTAAATGTAGAGAATTAGCGAGGATTGGATAATGGCTGGATTAAGTGCATCAGGATTAAAAACTCAAATAAGAAGTTATACTGAAACAGACTCTACTGTATTATCAGATTCTGTTTTAGAAAATATAATATTAAATGCACAATATAGAATTTTTAGAGATGTTCCTATTGATGCAGATAGAAAACAACAAGATGGTAATTTAGTAACTGGCCAAACAACTATTAATGCTCCAGCAGGTGCTGTTTTTATAAGAGGTATACAAGTATATGATTCAACATCAGCTACAACCGGTGCTAATATTTGGTTAGAAAAAAAAGATATTACATATTTACAAGAATATGTTTCGTCAACAGAATCAGCAAAAAGAGGGCAGCCAAAGTATTACGCTATGTTTGGTGGCGGCACAGGGGAGTCAGATACTACATCTGGAAGGATGATGTTTGCTCCAGTTCCTGATACTACATATAAATTTAGAGTGCATTTTAATGCGGCTCCAGCTTTATTAGAGAATAATGACACTAATTATATTAGTCTTAACTTTCCAAATGGACTGTTATACTGCTGTCTATCAGAAGCATATGGATTTTTAAAAGGTCCGATAGATATGTTGACATTATATGAAAATAAATATAAACAAGAGGTACAGAAGTTTGCTAATGAGCAAGTTGGTAGAAGACGAAGAGATGACTATACTGATGGCGCTGTTCGTATACCGGTAACCTCAGCAAACCCGTAGGAGAAAAATTATGGCAATAACATCGGCAATTTGTACAAGTTTTAAAGTAGAAATTTTAAAAGGAGTTCACAATTTTACAGCTACAACAGGAAACACATTTAAAATAGCTTTATACACAAGTGATGCTACTTTAGGTGCTGGAACTACAGCTTATTCGGCTACTAACGAAATTACAAACTCATCTGGAACTGCATATACTGCAGCTGGTGCAACATTAACAAGTGTAACTCCAACTTCATCAAGCACAACCGCTCTTTGTGATTTTGCAGATGTAAGTTATACTTCTGCTTCGTTTACAGCAAACGGTGCTTTAATTTATAACGACTCAGCATCGGGTGATCCTGCTGTTTGTGCTATTGCATTTGGATCTGATAAAACAGTAACAAGTGGAACTTTCACAATTCAATTTCCAACAGCAGACGCAACTAACGCTATTATCAGGATAGCATAAGGAGGGCCTCCTTATGTCAGCAACATCAATTTGGGGTGGAGATGATCCACTCGTAGCATGGAATCAAAACTCATGGCAATCTAATCAAGCAACTGTTTCACTAACAGGTGTGTCTGCAACAGCATCAGTTGGAACTGTAAAATCTTTTCCTGAAGCAGGTTGGGGATCTGATGGCTGGGGTGAAGATGGTTGGAGTGGAACTTTTATTGTATCTTTAACAGGAGTCTCTGCAACAACATCAGTTGGTTCTGTATCAGTAGATGCAGAAATAGGTTCTGGTTGGGGTAGAGGTGAATGGAATAACAACGAAGGTTGGGGTATCCAAGGAACAGTTTTACTTGACGGACAATCTGCAACAGCAAATGTTGGATCACTTTCTCCTGCAGATGTAATGGGATTAACGGGAGTTTCTGCAACAGTAAGTGTTGGTGATCCTACAATAATTGGTAACGTAGTTGTTGCACCAACAGGAGTTTCTGCAACAGCATCAGTTGGAACATTAACACCTGCCGATGTTATGGGACTAACAGGAGTTTCTGCAACAGTAAGTGTAGGAGCATTAACACCTGCCGATGTTATGGGAGTTACAGGAGTTTCTGCAACAGTAAGTATTGGTGACCCATCTATTACATCTAATCCTACAATTATACCAACAGGTTTAGAAATGACTTCTTCTGTAGGATCAATAACACCTGCAGATGTAATGGGATTAACAGGAGTTTCCGCAACAGTAAATGTAGGATCTTTGAGTCCTCCTGTTGTAATGGGATTAACAGGAGTTTCTGTAACAGCTTCTGTTGCTACATTTGGAACATCTTCAGGTTTTGGAATTCAAGCTTATTCAAGCGTTGACACAGGTTCAAATTCATCATATACAGATGTTGCAACTGGATCAAATACAAGTTATAGTGACGCTGCATAGGAGATAAATTATGGCATCAACATACACACCTTTAGGGGTAGAACTTCAAGCAACTGGTGAAAACGCCGGTACGTGGGGGACAAAAACTAATACCAATTTACAAATTATAGAACAAATTTCTGGTGGCTATATTGCTAAATCTATAGCAGGCGGAGCTCAAACAACTGCATTATCTGTTTCTGATGGTGCTACAGGTGCAGAACTTTCTCACAGAATGATAGAATTTACAGGGACTATTACAGGAAATCAAATTGTAACAATACCTTTAGATGTTCAAACTTTTTATTTTTTAAGAAATTCAACATCGGGTGCATACACAGTACAATTTAAATATGTATCTGGATCAGGAGATTCTTTTACTTTTTCAGCTACAGATAAAGGCGATAAAATTGTTTTTGCAACAGCAAACGATGGTACAAACCCTGACATAGACACATTAGCTATTGGAACTGGTATAGCAAGTGTTGTTGAAGATACAACACCTCAACTAGGTGGTAATTTAGATACTAACTCACACAATATTTTAATAGATGATGCTCATTTTATTGGAGATGAAAATGGTCTTGAACAAATTATATTTCAAACAACTGCTTCAGCAGTTAATGAATTAGAAGTTACAAATGCAGCAACAGGTAATCCTCCTATCCTTGGAGCAAGTGGAGAAACAAATGTTGATCTTCATTTAAAACCAAAAGGAACTGGAGAGCTTAGAATTGGAACAGGTGCGGCTGCAGCTACATTAACAACAAGTGGTGCACATGACCTTGTTTTAGACACTAATTCTGGGACAAATTCAGGAACTATTACTATCACAGATGCCGCAAATGGAGATATAACAGTAGCTCCAAACGGAACAGGTAGAGCAAAAGTAACTAACGCAACATCAAGCTCAACACAAGTTGTAACAACAGATGGAAAAGCTATTGCATTGTCTTTAGTTTTCGGATATTAATATCAAAGGAGAATAAAAAATGGCAACACCAAATCTTGTAAATATAGCAACAATCACACCCAAAAACGCTATGGGTACTTTAGGTGATACTAACAGAACTACTATGATTGATGTACCTGCAGAAACTGCAGTAAGAATTGATACAATATTATTAGCAAACATTGATGGTACTAACGCTGCTGACGTAACAGTAGAAATTAGTAATGACAATGGTTCAACTTATTATAAAATTGCAAGTACAATTTCTGTACCTGCAGATTCAACTTTAGATTTAATTGCAAGACCTATCTACTTAGACGAAACAGATTTAATCGCTGTAACAGCTGGCGCTGCTAGTGATATAGCGTTCCATGTTTCTTATGTAGAAATGGTAGACTAGGAGAATAAATGCCAAAAATAATTAAACCCGCAAAAGGTACTTTTACAACAGCAGATATTACAGTCGACTCATCTGGAAGAATTGTAGCTGCGGCTACAGGTTCAGCTGGAGGTGGGGTTAATGTAGCAAAAAACTTTTTTGACACTGGTTCTGGAACTTGGACGGCTAATGCAAATGCTACAAGTGCTTCAGCTTTTATTAAAGGTGGCGGCGGTGGCGGCGGAGGATTTCAAAATAACGTTCCTTCTCCAAAACCTGGTAAAAGTGGAGGTCCTGGAGGCTACGGATTTTTCTTTGCACCTGTAACAGGTGGTGATTCTTATGCTTATTCAATTGGAAGTGGCGGTAACGGCGGACCTAGTCAACAACAAGGACAAGCAGGTCAAGCTAGTTCGGTAACTAATATAGGAACAGCAAACGGTGGAACTGGTGGAGGACGTGGTCCACAACCTCCCGGTAATCCAGGAAACGCTCCGGGTTCAACAGGTGACTTTTCGGGAAATAATACCCTATTAGTTACGGGAGATTCATCTGGCGGTGGCGGCGGCGGTGCAACAGGTGGATCTGGACAAGCCGGACAAGCTGGGTTTATTTTTATTTACGATAATTCGGGATCAGTATAATATGGCAAAGTATGTTATTAAAGATAGTGATAATAATTACCAATTCATCTGTGAAGATACAGAGTCTAGAGATTATTGGATAAATACATATGCAAATTGTAGTTCTTATGAAGAAATATCTGATGCCGATTTTACAGAATTACAAAAAAATAATAAACAATTTACATCAACACATCCACTAAATACAACTTTGATTGATGGTCCTTCTGATATAGATGAAATTGAATATACTCAAGAAGAACTTCAAGAAAGATTAGAAGTATTAATAAATCGTTTAGAAAAACAAAATAGTAACACATTAAACCCTCCATCTATTTGGGCTACAAATTTAACTGCTTTAAAAGCAATTGATATAAGTTCTTTATCTTACCCAGTCACAGGCAAGTCTTGGCTTGACTGTTTTTTAAAAAATAGTATAAATGTTCCATCTTCGATGGAATTTTAATGAATGAAAGAATAATTACTTTTTCTGCTAGTAAGATGTTAGCAGAGGACAAAGAACTACAACCTGAACCAGCTAAATTAAATATACCGGATTGGTATAAAAAAGTTCCAAATCCACTAGATAAACGTACTATAAAAATGTGCAAACCTTTTTTAGATAGTTTAACTGCAGGGTATATTTTAAAAAATCCAATTGATCAAAAAATTAATTTTAATACACCTGATCCAAATGGAAAAAATAATACTTGGGTAGAAGTGCATCCTAACTTAGAAATTTTTGGAGAAATTTTTAGACAATCAATGAACTTTAATTCAGGAACGGAAACACATAATATAGAACAAGTAGGTGGAATGACATGTCCATATGTTAAACAAAATAAAGCATTTGATATTTACAAAATTTTAAATCCTTGGACTGTAAATGTGCCCGCTGGTTATTCTATACTTTATATGCCGCCTATAAATAGACCTGACGATAGATTTGAAATTATATCTGGTATTGTAGATGGTGATCATCCTTTACCTGCAAATTTTCCTTGTGTGTTTAAAAAAGAAGGTAGTTGGATATTAGAAAAAGGAACACCTATAGCATCTGTTTTTCCGTTTAAAAGAGAGGCTTGGAAAATGAAAATGGAACAACACGACGAAAAAGATTTTTTAAAGAAAGCATTTAACTATGCTTCTAAATTGAAAAAATGGTATGCAGAAAAATATTGGAAGAGAAATAAATGGAACTAAAAAATTTAATTGGTGAGTACAATTTTTTAACACCTAAACAAGTATCTATATTTTTAAGAACTTTTAAAGACGTAAATAATTTTACAGATTCGACTGTAGTATCTGAAAAAGGAGATGGAGTAGTTGATAAAAGTGTAAGATATGTAAAAGATTATGGTTTAAGTAGAAACAGAACTTTAACAGAAACACATTGGTTTAATGTTCTTTGTTTTCTTTTAGGAAAAATTTCAAATATTTATTTTCAAGATAGAGAAATTAATAATAGAATTCAAAAGATTTCAGACTTAGTGCTTTTAAAATATACTAAAGGAGGTTTTTATAAAACTCATTGCGATAGTGGCACACATAATCACAGAGAACTTTCTGCAGTAATATTTTTAAATAATGATTATGAAGGAGGTCATTTACAATTTTTTGAACCTAATTCAAAAGATTTAATTTTAGATGTAAAACCTGATGTAGGTAAAGTGGTTTTGTGGCCAAGCAATTATTTGTTTCCACATCAAGCTACACCAGTAACAAAAGGAACAAGGTATACAATAGTATCATGGATGATTTAAAAAAATATGTTTACATAAAAAACATTCTTTCAAAAGATGAAAGAGATATGTTGTTTAATTATGCTAAAATGTATAATGCTCAAAATAAATGTGTTTTTGAAAAACACTCAGCTTTATTAGAAACTTTTGAATACGGCGGTAGTTTAACAGATTCTTTATTAGTGTCAAAAAAGAAACAAATAGAACAAGCAAGTAATTTAAAATTAATAGAGACTTATAGTTATTGGAGATTATATAAAAAATTTTCTGATTTAAGCAAACATACAGACAGAGATTCTTGTGAAGTTACGGTAAGTGTAACTGTCAAATCAGATTTAAAAGATTGGCCTTTATTTATAGATGGTGAAAGAATAATTATAGAACCAGGTGATGGCGTATTATATTTTGGTAATAAACTAAAACACTGGAGAGAAGAATATGAAGGGGACTATTCTTTTCAAATTTTTTTTCACTATGTTCTTGAGAATGGAAAATTTAAAGATTATAAATGGGACAAAAGAGAATTATTAGGAATAGGTATTAGCGGTGCAGTTTAAATGGAACAAAGATAGTTGTGAAATAATTTTTTCTAAAAAAGAAAGAAAATTAATTAACGACAAAGGATTAGTAACAGTTGATTATAAAGATGGAAGAGCTTTTGTTAATCAATTAGCTAGAATAGTAACTGAAATACATATCAACTATAAAGAAAATAATCCTGATTTTGAAAAAGACTTAAGTTTTGATGACTCAAAAGTTAAATTAAAATGAGCTTTTAAACACTAGGAATCTGTGATATTTGGTATAGTATTAGAAAAAAAGGATCCTTATGTTACAAAAAATAGGTTTTCAACCAGGCATAAATAAACAAATTTCAGAAACCACAGCAGAAGGCCAGTGGGTAGACTGCGATAATGTTAGATTTAGATATGGCACACCTGAAAAAATAGGTGGTTGGAAACAATTAGGAACGGATGATTTAACAGGAGCTGTAAGAGGGCTTCATCATTACGTTAATAGTCTAGGTAGAAAATATGCAATTATAGGAAGTAATAGAATTCTATATGCATATTCAGGAGGTATATTTTATGACATACATCCTATTAAATCTACTACTACACTTACGAGTGCTTTTAGCACTACTAATGGATCACCAACAGTTACAATAACTTTTTCTAGTGCTCACAATATTACTGCAGGTGAAATATTGTTATTAGATAATTTTACTACAATAACAGGATCTAATTTTGGTGCCTCTGACTTTGATGATAAAAAATTTATGGTAACATCTGTGCCATCAACAACAACACTTACAATTACAATGCCTTCTAATGAAACAGGGTCTGGTGCAACAACATCAGGTGGTATTAGAATTCAACATTATTACCCTGTAGGGCCAGCTGTACAAGCAGAAGGATTTGGATATGGTTTAGGGTCTTGGGGTGGTGAAGCTGCAGGAGCAGTTACAACAACTTTAAATGGTGCAATCAATGATTCTACAACTACAATAGTATTATCAGACGCATCACAGTTTCCTGATTCTGGAACAAACTTTATTTTAATTGGCACAGAAGAAATATCTTATACAGGTATTTCATCAAACACTTTAACAGGTGTTACAAGAGGAGTTCGAAACACAACAGCAGCATCTCATAGTGATGGAGCTACAATTACAAATACTTCCGATTATGTTGCGTGGGGTGAAGCAGCCTCAGGTGATTTAGTTATTGAACCTGGTATGTGGTCATTAGATAACTTTGGTGACAAAGCAATTTGTTTAATTGCTAATAGTGCTGTGTTCGAATGGGATTCATCTTTATCAAATGCTACTGCAACAAGAGCAACAATTATTTCTGGTGCGCCAACTGCATCAAGACATATGTTAGTGTCTACACCGGATCGTCACTTAGTATTCTTTGGAACAGAAACAACTATTGGAGATACATCTACACAAGATGACATGTTTATAAGATTCTCGGATCAAGAAGATATAAACACATATATACCAACAGCAACCAATACAGCTGGTACACAAAGACTGGCCGACGGATCAAGGATCATTGGAGCTATTAGAGGTAGGGATGCAATTTATGTTTGGACTGATACTTCTTTATTTACACAACGTTTTGTTGGTCAACCATTTACGTTTGCGTTTACACAAGTTGGAACACACTGTGGACTTGTTGGAAAGAATGCATGTGTGGAAGTTGATGGTGCTGCATATTGGATGTCAGAGAACGGTTTCTTTAGATATGCTGGTAAACTAGAATCATTACCATGTTTAGTAGAAGATTTTGTTTATGATGATATAAATTTAACTTCTGGTAATCAAATGATATCAGCCGGACTAAATAATTTGTTTGGTGAAGTAATGTGGTTTTATCCAACGTCTTCATCATCAGTTGTAAATAGAATGGTTTCATATAATTATTTTGACTCTTCTCCACAAAGACCCGTTTGGACAAACGGCACATTATCTAGAACTATGTGGAAAGATTCTGCGGTGTTTGGAACTCCACATGCAACAGAATACGATGCAGATACTGATACATCTTTTGATGTTGTAGGAAATACAGAAGGTATTACAACTTACTATGAACATGAAATAGGAACCGATCAAAATAAAAATGGAACTATAACTGCAATTACTTCAAACATATCCTCTGGAGATTTTGATATTACACAAGCAAGAGCACAAGGCACAGGACAAGCTACGGGTGTTGCAACATTTAGAGGAGATGGTGAGTTTATAATGAAGATAAGAAGATTTGTACCTGATTTTATAAGTCAGGTAGGAGCAACTAGAATTACATTACAATTAAAAAATTATCCCAATAGTTCACAAGCTAGTTCACCACTTGGACCATTTGATATAACATCTTCAACTACAAAAATAGATACTCGTGCAAGAGCTAGAGCTATTGCATTAAAAATACAAAATATAGCAGCTAGTCAAAGTTGGAAACTAGGAACTTTTAGATTAGATACACAACCAGATGGAAGAAGATAATGGCAAAGATAGCACAAGTAATAACTAGACCAGCAAAAGAATATGATTTACAAACAGCGGAAGCGCAAGTCAGAGATCTTGATGCAATCGTTGAAAAATTAAATTCAACATATCAAGAAGATTTAAAAGAGGAGATAGAAGCGTTTAACTTCTTTATAAATTAATGGCAAATCAATTTAAATTCGCAGGCATAGATGATAGCACAAGCGGAAGTGCTTTGAGTCCTTTGGGATCTGGTAATCCTTTAGTAAGTGAAACATATGTTATTAAATCTATATTAGTTACATCAGCCGGAACGCCTACGGTAACTGTTGCTAATAATAGTATTACAGCTATAAAGTCAGCTGCTTTGACAGCTAATGTTACAACAGAATTACTAACCAATCCATTAGTAGTAGAAGGTGGAAAAACCTTTACAATTCAAGCTAGCACTACAGACTCATTTGATGTAGCTATTAGCTACTTAAACATTAAGAAAGAGGTAACAACATAATGATTGAAATACAACCAGATAAAATAATAGAAAAAATAACAAATAAAAAAACAGGGGAAACATATAAGACTGATAAAGAGTGGAAAGATAAAGGTATATCACCAGAAGACATACGAAAAGATGTAACTGTAATCATGCCTAGCCTTGATTTATTAGGAGAAACAAAATAGAATAGTACGATGGCCATAACAAACTTACAACAAGCTAGACAACTTTATCGATTTGGTGGAGACACTATGGGTGGTCCAAATGATAAATCTATAGATGGACCAGGTCCTGAGGATAAAAGCACTATGGAACAAACTCTGAATACAAGAGCAGCTATTATAGATGCTCAAAGATCTAAAAAAATAGATCCACAAACTATTACTAATACAGTTGGTGATGCTATGCTTCTTAAAAATTTAATAAATTTAAATCCTGTAGGCGTTATGAAAAATATTGGATCTAAATTAATTTTAGATAAGATAACAAATGTTCCAGATACAGAAGAAGACGATAGCCCAATGCAAGTAGCAGATGTTACCTATGATCAACAAAAAAATATTTTAGAAAATGTTCTTAATACCGAAGATACTAATTTAGACCAATCTATAGAAAACAAAGAAAAAAGAGAAGACATACAGCAAAAATTATTACAGGAAATACAAAACGCAAAAGATGGTGGTAGAATAGGTGCTATGGGTGGCGGTGTTATGGGTGGTTTAGCTGATGGTAATTTTGATTTTGAAAATGCAAGACAGATGTATGGTTTAGGTAAACTTGTTAAGAAAGTTACAAGAACAGTTAAGAAGATTGCAAAGTCACCAATAGGTAAAGCTGCTATAATAGGTGGTGGTTTGGGACTAGCAGGAATTGGACCATTTAAAGGTTTAGCTGGTACATCACTTGGAACTTCATTAAGTAATTTTTTTGGTAAAGGTAGTTTTAATCCTTTAAAAGCTTTGAGTATAGGTAATGATGTTATGCAAAGTCCTTTTGGTAAATTTGTTAGTGGTTTACCAGGTGGCGGTATTGGTTTAGGTATTACAGCAGCATCAGCAATAGCAGGTATGTTGACACCAGAACAAGAAGAAGAAGCACAACAAATTTCAGATGAAACAGGAATAGATATAGCAACTATAAGAGCTAATCCTAATCAATATCTAGCAAGAAGATTTAGAGCAGAAGGTGGTTCTATGAAAGAACCAGTAGCAAAAAAGACTATGCCATTATTAGACATGGATGGACAAGAAATGGATTTAAGAGCTGAAGGTGGATTTGTACCAATAGGACGTATGGAAAAAGCAGATGATGTGCCTGCAAGATTGTCAAAGAATGAATTTGTATTTACAGCTGATGCTGTTAGAAATGCGGGTGATGGAGATGTGGACAAAGGCGCAGAAGTCATGTATAACATGATGAAGAACCTCGAATCCGGAGGTGACGTATCTGAAGAATCGCAAGGATTAGAAGGCGCACGTAAAATGTTTCAAACATCACAAAGACTAGAGGAAGTAATATAATGACTTTATTAACAAAAGGTTTAGGCGCTGTTCACAAAAATTTTGTAAAAAGAATTACTAAAACTCCAAATAAAACTTTTAAAGATCCTATATATGGTTCTTCAGGGAAAGACGTTAAAAAAAATATTATAAAAGAGCAAACTAGTAAAGCACAAAAATTTAAACAAAAAGGTGATACTTATCAGGCACCTATACATTTTGGAGAAAAATAATGGCTATTCAACAATCACAAGTTTTACCTGCACAATTTGTTCAAGATCTAGGACAAGATTTAGCAAAACAAGTTACAGCACAATCAGGTGTACCTGTTGTATCAACTGGTATTGCTGGTATCTCACAACAAGCAGGTGAGTCGGCTGCGGATTTTGCAGCAAGACAAAGTGCAGCTCAAGACTTTACAACAAGACAACAAAATTTAGCTGGACTTGCACCACAAGTTGCAAGTCAAGATGCATTACAAACACAAGCACAAACTTTAGCTCAACAAGGTGTAGGGTCTTTTGCACCAGCTTTACAAAGAGCACAAACAGAAGCAGGACTTGCCTCTGGTTTAGGAACCTTGTCTCTTGGACAATTAGGAACAGCAGGAACAACATTAGGCGGCACTTCATTAGGAGCAACAGCATTTCAACAAGACGTACAAGACTTTATGTCCCCATATCAATCACAAGTAATTGACGCTACATTAGCAGAGTTTGATCGTAATAAACAAATACAAGAACAAGGTATACGAGATCAACAAGCAGCTTTGGGTGCGCTCGGCAGTGGTCGAGCGGGAGTGCAACTCGCAGAGTTTGGCACAGGGGCTGCGAGAGAACGAGCTTTATTACAGGCCGGTCTCTTGCAACAGGGATTTGGTCAGGCGTCACAAGCTAGACAACAAGATATACAAAATAGATTTGGTTTAGGCCAAGCACAACAAGGTATAGCAGGAGCTACACAAAATTTAGGTGCATTTAGATCAGGACTTGCAGGTCAACAAGCAGCTCTTGGAGCACAAGAACAACAATTACAAGGAACAGATATTTCACGTTTAGGTCAGTTGGGCGCACTGAACCAGGCGCAAGCACAAGCTCAACTTGATGCACAAAGAGAAGCAGCAAGACAAGCTACATTCTTACCACAAGAACAGTTAGATAGATTTGCTGGTCAAGTAACAGGAATCATGGGTGGATATCCTGGTCAAACACAAACAACAAATATACCTAACCCGACACCATTACAAACTGCACTAGGTGTTGGTACAACACTTGCTGGTATTTATGGTGCAATAAAAAGTCCTGAAAGTTTAAGTTTAAATTTAGGAAACCCATTTAGTAGAGATTAATATGAACAGAACTTTAAAAAGACCAATGTTTAGAATAGGTGGATCAGCAGGAACTGGTATTACATCAGGATTAGATCAACCAAGAAAACAATATGCAAATGGAACACAAATGCCATCGTTTCAAGCAACAGGTCTACCAGGTTTTTTAACTGGCTTTGGTTTAAATCTTTTAGCAACACCACCACAAGGTAATATATTTCAAACATCAGGTATAGCTGCAAGAGAACCTTTTAATCAATTACAAGCAGGTCAAACAAGACGAAGACAATTAGAAGCTGAAAAAGAATTTTTAACAAGTGAAAGATTAGCTGGTCAAGAATTTGAAGAAGGACAATTAGAAAAAAGATTAAAATCAGCAGAAGATATAGCTGCTATGAAAACTAACGAGAGTTTAACTGTTACTCAATTAGCGTCAACTTATCTTGATGACTATGATGGTGACTTAAACAAAGCAACAAACAAAGCTAAATTTTTTTTAGAAGTTAGACCAGAACTTGCAGGAACAGTTGGTGAAACACAGATAGGCGGTATTATCGAAGCTGATTTATCAAGTGAAAAACAAGCTAAGACATTTGCACGAGCAAATAGAAATAAAGTTGGTAAAGTATTCTGGGATATAAATACAGGTACACTTAAAAAATTGGTCAAGGATCCTGAAACAAATGCATTAGGATTTGTAGATTTTTCTATAACAGGAGACATGAAACCTGATGATGAAGGAGATACTATGCCAAATCCTGAAATAAAAAATCCAGGATTATTTGGTCAGAAAACAAAACCAGAAAAAGATTTAAAAGAAATTTTACCAGATTTAAGAGATTCGGAGTTTGACGAGGACTTCTATCAATAGGAGTTTTAAATGGCAAAATTTGTTCCACTTATACCAGCAGAAGAAAACAGCTCAGCATCATGGTACACATCAGTAGGTGCTGGTTTAGTATCTGGATTAATTAAAACTGTAGAAGGTGTCGTATCTCTTGGTGCAGAGCTCGTGGATCTTGGAGCAGATTCAAATACTGTAGCAGGTGTAGAACAATTTTTTGATGACATAAATATATTTGAAGATACAGCACAAGACAGAGTAGCTGGTAGACTTGTAGAAGTATTTACACAAATAGGTATACCAGGTGGAGCAGGTTTTAAACTTGCAACTAAACTAGCAGACAAAGCAATTAAAGCAAAAAAAGCTGGTACATATGCTAATTTAAAATCTAAAGCTGTTCAAGAGGGTATGAAGAAAGCAAAATCATTGAATGACAGAATACCTGATGGCACGAAAAGATTTGCAGCAGGTGTATTTGGTGGTGCAACAGGAGAAACACTTGTTGCTGACGTAGAAGAAATAGGAACGTTTGGAGATTTTTTTGAAGGGCCCACTGCATTAGATACTGTCGAAGGAGAAGGTAGAGAAGAAGCAGGTAGAAGAATATTAAATAGATTAAAGTTTGGGACTGAATCTGTATTTATTACACCGTTTGTTTATGGTGTAGGTAAAGCTGGTAAAGCTCTTGCAACAAGAGGAAAAGAACTTGCATATAGTGATAGTGCATTTGAAAGATGGGTAGATAAATATGTTGGCTCATATTTTAGACCAAGAGGTGATTTACCTACAGAGGTGTTTGATTCTGAAATGGCAAAAGCTGGATTAAAAGCAAGAGATACATTTAGAGCAAGAGAGATTGTAGAAAATATTACAAGAGAGGTAGACAGACTATACCCACGTTCAAGTAAATTTTTTGATACATCAACAGACACACAACAAAAAGATTTTTATAAAAAATTAAATGATGTATTGTTTGAAGGTGATTTAACAAAAGAAATAAATCCAAAAGCTGTAGATGATTTAGTTAAATTTTTACAAAAATCAGATATGGGTGAAGAGTCAATACAAAACATTGTATCTAATCTTAATAATGCTAGAGGTGAGTTTACTAATCTAATTAACATATTAAACAGAAACGCAGGCACTAAAAAAGCTGCAGGCGCAAAAGATTTACAAGCTATCATGAAAGACAGAATAGAAGGATGGTTAGGTGGTACATATAGAATATTTCAAAAACCTAGAGGTTTGTTTAAATTGTTTCAAAAATATAAACCTACAGAGGAAGCACATGCAAATGCAGTAAATTTATTTAGAAGATATTTAGCACGAACAGATAAAACTAGAACTAAAGCTTATGATCCTGAAAGCAGTGATTATTTTGAAAGAGCAAAATATTTAGTTGATGATATTGTAAATCAAGTGCAAGTTAAAAAGAAACCAGCAGGTTTACCTGATTTAACATATACAGATGGCACAGCCATGGGTAAAACAAAAAGTTTTGAAAAAGCAATTGGTAGAGGTAGTAAAATATTTAGAGAATTATTTGGTGAGATACAAGACCCACGTTATTCAATATTTAATGCGATGACAAACTTATCAGCAGTTGCAAGAACAGCTACATATTTTGATGACATGGCTGCACAAAATAGAAAAGTACAAGAAGGAGGTGGTCGAGGATTTTTTTGGGAAACAGAAGACCTTGCAAAACAAGCTGTTAACTCACCTACTACAGGAATAGAAATAGTACCACTGGATAATATTTTACAAAAATTACCAGGCGGTAACACACTAGTTAGTCCTTTGTCTGGTAAATTTACAACAAAAGAAATAGCTGATGGTATTGCAAATATAAATGATGTAGGTGCAAGTTTAACTAGTATGGTTAGAGGTAGAGAAGGTGCTAAGGGTGCAGAAAAAGCAGCAATGTGGTTTTACAGAAATTTATTATTATTTCCAAAAGGGGTATCACAACTTGCAAAAACAGTTTTATCTATACCTACACACTTACGTAATTTTTTTAGTGCAGGTGCTTTTGCTAGTGCAAACGGAATATTATTTGAAGGTATAACTAATCCTAACTTATTAAGAAAAGCTTTTGCTGAAGGTATTGATACATCAGGGCTCTTGAAACTTGGACCAAGTTCTGCAGAAGCACAAGCAGCTTATAGAGAATTATTAGAACTAGGAGTTGTAAACTCACAAGTACAAATAGGAGATCTTGTAAATCTATTAAAAGATGCAACAGGTAATCCAGGCACAATATCAACTGACGCAATATTACGGCCAATGTTAACCAAATTAAAAAAACTTGGTAGTTTTTTTCAAGGTAAATATGTTGCAGAGGATGACACTTGGAAGATTACAAACTATGTAGTTGAATTAGATAGATTAAAAAAAGCTGCAATAAGAAAAGGTGTAGATGTAAATGATGCTACGGCATTAAAAGGATTAAAACAAGAAGCAGCTAATATAGTTAAAAACACAGTGCCTAATTATGCGTACGTTGGATCTGCTGTTAAGACTGCAAGAATATTACCTATTGGTAATTTTATGTCATTTCCATCAGAAATAATTAGAACAACAACTAACATTGCAGAACAAGGTTTAAAAGAAATGAGACACACACCAGCTGCAGGAGAAAAAATTATAGGAAGCACAGTTACACCATACGTTAATATAGAAGGTAAGGGTCTTGTTAAAAATAATAATGAATCGTATTCAACTGGATTTAAAAGATTATCCGGCATGGCGTTTACACTAGGGGCTGTACCAACCATAGCGGTTGAGGGTGCAAAAGCAATCTATGATGTAACAGAAGAAGAGATACAAGCATTACGTCAATTCGTGCCAGAATGGTCTAAGAACTCTACATTAATACCAATTAAAACAGATGATGGTGAATTACGTTACATAGATTTTAGTCACAGTAATGCGTACGATGTAATAGCTAGACCATACAGAACTTTAGTTAATAATATTATTACAGGTGAAGCAAATGATCAAACATTGTTGTCTGGTTTTGTAGATGGTGTAACAGAAGCAAGTGCTGAAATTATGAATCCATTTATATCAGAATCTATTTGGACAGAAGCAACAGCAGATATTATTGTTAGAGGTGGTAGAACCAAAGAAGGTAGACAGCTATACACGGATCAAACACCAGCAGGTAATAAAGCTGCAATTAGATTCCTACATTTAGGTCAAGCGTTAGCACCGTCATACAGACAATTTCAAAGATTAGGACAAGCTGCATTTGGTACACCTGATAAAAGAGGAGAACTATTAAATATAGGACCAGAGTTAGCAGGATTTATGGGACTACGTCCTATTAAAGTAGATCCACTAGCATCTATGGGATTTAAAATTGCTGAATATCAAACAGGTATAAGAAATGCCAGAAGAGAATTTACTGGTGGTTACTTTGGAATATTAAGAGGTGGTAGAATAAAACCGAACGATGTTATTAATGCATATTACAATTCAAACAGAGCAAGATTTTTAGTGCAACAAGAAATGAATAAAAATATTACTTCTGCAAATATATTAGGTGTTAATACTAGTGCATTAAGAAGAGAGTTTAGTGACAGACAAATAAGTTCAAGCGCTTTTAATAAATTAGCAACTGGAGCTTTTGAACCATACTTTCCATCAGCAGATATTAGAAAAAGATTTGCAGAGATTGCAAGTAATCTAGGTGATCCAAATGTATATTTAGAAGTAGCGCCTACATTAAGAGCAATGAAAAGTTTATTTAGAACGTTACCATTAGACGGAGCATTTGATGTTGAATTAAATGATTTTTTATTTGAAGAAGCACCATTAATACCTTTACCAAATTTACCACAACCAACTGTAAATACACAGCCAAATATACAGCCAGTTAATCAAAATACTAACTTGACAACAACAGAGCAAGCTTTACTATCGCCATCAGAACAAATTATTCGAGAGAGGTTAAGGAGAACATAATGGGAATTATAACTAAAGGTATGGGTGCAGTTATGAAAAAATTTGGACCTAAAACTCAAAAACAATTATTTGATGAGTCTATGACTGCTTTTGAAAAACAAATAATTAAAAGAGGAAAAGAAAAAATTAAAACAGGTAAAGTTAATAAATATGGTAACCCAAGTAAATAATGGCAAAAAA
>Ga0181415_1000137_pt1 | contig 19115 bp, 26 predicted proteins | sample 38SPOviralmetaG_FD_130140 | JGI IMG/M metagenome (GOLD analysis project Ga0181415, IMG submission 130140) | Marine viral communities from the oligotrophic San Pedro Time Series (SPOT) site, San Pedro Channel, CA, USA - 38 SPOT_SRF_2012-12-11 | ecosystem: Environmental > Aquatic > Marine > Strait...
TACTTTTATAAATTTTCCTTTATTAGCTCTTTCATAATACATAGGATACATTTTAGGTGTTGCTCTAATTAAAGCTTTCTTTGCCTCTACTCCTTGTCTCACTTCTGATGCTAAATCTGGTATCGCAATATCTGGAGCCGAAGGTCCATCAATTAAATCCCTTAAAGGTTGTAAAGCACTTTCTCCAGTAAGAGTTTCATACATTTCTAATTTATCTTTTGCTGATCTACCAGAGGGTTTTGTTACTTTATCTTTTGATAAAGGTTGATAAGAATCACGAGTAGTTCTTTTTTTATTTTTTTTAGAAGGACCAGCTTTAACTCTTTTTTCTTGTCTAAGAATTTTTTCTTTAAGTGTTTTAGGTTCTTTTAATCTTCTTTCTTGTTCTTTTAAATCATCAAGCAAACTCATTTTTTTGGTCTCCCTCTTTTACTTTTTTTCTTAGGCATACATTCACAGAGTTTACCAAATAATCTTTTTTTTATTTTAGAAAAAATTTCTTTTATTTTTTTTATCATTAAAAACCTCTTTTCGCTAATTTAGGAGAGACTAGTAATCCACCTTTGTTTTTTTTCTTAATTTTTTTCTTACCCATAGTATTTAAGATAATAGATTTAACATCATATTTATATGATGGATTATTACGTTTTATTTGTTCTGCAAAATCATATTTAATTTTTGGTTCTTTAGGTTTGTTTTTGCTACTACTCATAACTATCCTCAATAATAATTATATTGTTTTGGTGGTAGATCTTCGTTATCCACATAATCAGAGTATAGTTCAACAAAGTTACCTTGTCTATATCGTAAAAGTGCTTGTGTCATACTATCAACGTAGTCATCATGTGCACCATGTGGAAAACTAGCACATTCTTCAATTACTTCATCTGATAAAGTTTCTCCATAAGGATACCAAACAGCACCACTTTCAAATATAGGTGCAACAGAATTTACTCTAGTAAATTTATCATTGCCTTTACTTGGTACAAATGGAATGACTGGTATACCCATTCTTCTAAATTCTTGCGTTAAAGGTTCACCACTTGCTTTTTGTTCTATGATTACACTTTCTGGTTCCCAATATTTATAAGACTCTAATGCTACTACTTTTAATTCTGGAAAATCATACTTACCTCTCATAGCATCTAATAAAATTATATTAGGTGTAACTTCATCTGGATAAAAAACACCCCAAGTTGTAATAGCAGAATAGTCAGCAGTTTCTTTTTTACTAAAAGCTGTATCGTAACTTTGTATAACATGAACTAAGTTTGGCATGGATTCTTCTTTCCAAGGTTGCCACCACTCTCGTTTTATAATAGCTCCTTCCTCGGAAGTTGGTTCTTGCATGTATTGTGCTGACCAATTTCTAATCGGTAATGAAGCTTTGATTTTTTCTAATTCTTCTCGTTCCCAATATTCTGACCAAACTGGTTTACCATCTGGTAGTATGGCTGGAAAAGAAATTGTTTTCCATGAATCTGCTTTTGGTTCTTTTTGAGCCTTCAATAATCTACCAGTTAAATCATCTTCTGCCCATCGTGTCATAACCAAAAGAATAGATCCACCAGGTTGTAGTCTTTGTCTTGGTCCTGAAGTATACCAATCATATGCTCTTTCCATTGCTAAGTCAGACATCGAATCTTGTTCCGTATGTGGATCATCAATAATCAATAAGTCTGCACCACGACCAGTTATGGATGCTCCAACTCCAGCTGCGTAATATTCTCCACCATGATTAGTTTCCCAACGACCTTTTGCTTTAGAGTCTTCACGCAATTTTACATCTCCAAAAATTTGTTTGTACTCTGGAGAATCAATTATGTTTCGAACCTTACTTCCAAATCGAACTGCAAGTTCTGTGTTATGAGATACTTGCATAATTTTTAATTTTGGATACTTACCAATCATCCATGCTGGGAAGTATACCGATGCAAATTCTGATTTAGTATGTCTTGGAGGCATGTTAATTATGAGCCTCCCTTTTCTTTTATTAGCAACCTGAGAGAACTCATTTGCAATTATTTGATGATGACCCCACTTGCTTTTATTTTTTTCTTTTCTGCAAATAAAATCTTGCCACATCTCTTGAACAAAATATAAAAAATTATCTTGGCAAAGTTTAACGTGTTGTAATAAAACTTTTTCTACTTGTAATCTTAATCTGTCAGTCGTTAAATGTTCAGTGTTACTCATAAAATATTTATACCATAAAACTATCTAGATGTTTACTGCCTATATGTATGTATCCAACTCAACCTATAGCCATACGCACAGTAACATAAAAAATAGCGACCCCCAATAAATAATAAAATAACCCTTGACTATTGCCACAAAATCCTGAGCCTTCTTTTACGACCCATGCAGAACATAACGTGAACAAACGTCTTTTTTTAACATAATGTACGTTATGCGAACTAGCCACATGAATCACTTGCCAACTTAATTATAGATTGTAAGTTTTTTTGATTGTATGGTTTAGATCCTAGCACATCGAACCGTTCTACATTTGGCACAGAACCAGTACAGAATGAGAACAAAGCTGGAATTAACTTCACAAGTTTCAGTGCCCTCTGCGAGGGTGCCAAAACTAAGTTGAATACATTGCCTCCGACATTCAAGTAATCTATCTGCCAAATGATTTGATATTTAGATAAGCCAAATTTCTTATCATCATTAGACTTTAACTCAAGCCAAAAAGATTGACCTTGAATACATACATGAACGTCTGGTATTCCGTTGATTGTGGTAGATTCTACCCTCATTAAAAACATAGCTGGATCTGTCTTTTGTAACTGGTTAAGTGATGACCACAAATTTTTTTCCATGCTGACCTTTTTATAAAAGTAGCACCCAACAGAAATGACGCTGTTAGGTGCAACAAAGGATAGTCACATAGTGGTGACAACACAACCTTAAACGATTGTCTAAGGAATATCAATAACTAATTCCAGTCTTTTGTTTTTGTAAATCTGCTTGTTGTTCTTGTAAAGTATTTCTAACATTGACCCAATATCTTATCACCCAAGTGTCATTAGATTTATCAATTACACCTTGTGTATTATTTATCATTTTATTCATAAAAATAATTTGTTCATCTAACTGTTGTTCTTTATCCATTAAGTGTTGTTTAAATTTACTCATTTGTTTCTCCTTTTTTAAAAGTTTGGTAGCACATGGCTTCACTACTTTCTCCAAATAAGGTTATCGTTTATATTATAGTCACCTCATTCAGTTTCGCTAACCATGTGCTCAAGTACAACTCGTACTACTCGCCTAACACTACATCGTCTTCGTCAAGACAACTTGTTTACTTTCACTTAAAGCACCTAGCACTTGTCGTAACCCTCCGAAGAGGGCTACAATAAATACTATTATAATAAACTTAATACTTCGTCTTTATAATTTTCTATAAAGTAAGGATCTTGGTAATACTCAGATTTTCCATCCATGAATAATTTTACAAATCTAAAAAAGTCTTTTTTTCTCCAATCTCTAAAATACAAATTATAGTTAAAAGTTTCTTCAAAAATAGAAAGTAATCTACTGTAATTTCTTTTGTTTATTCTAGTTCTTTGTATAAATACTTTACTGTTTTTTATTTGATTTAAATGTTCTTCGTATCCAGCTTTATTATATATGTAACTATTCCATGAAAAAAAACGTATTATTTTATCATCACTTTTTTTGAAACTCTCAAGCCATGCAATAGCTTTTTTTTGAGTTTCAAATGTTTTGAGGTTGTTTTCACATACAAGATCCTCATCGCAATATTCTTCAAAAGTAACCACCCAAGGTAAATCTTTACTATCTGCTTTTTTCCATATTAAGTACTTAGTTTTATTTATTGTTAATGTTTTTGTCATTTTATTTTTCTCCTTTGTTATGTATTAAATATAGCACATCTAATTTGTGATACAAGTGTTTTTTACAAAATAATTGTTTTTTTTCCTGATTTCCTAATTTCCTATAAGGTACTTGCTTACAAAAAAAAAAATATTCAAAGCGTAGAATAAGCAAATATTTTAGGAAACTGGGAAAAATAGCAGAATACAACCCCTTACAGAGAAATACTTCTGGGAAAGTTTTAGGAAAAATTCCTAGTTTTTAGGAAAATAAAGCAAAAGAGGATTGTTTTTGCCGCAATTATTTTTACTTTTTTATTTTCTAAGTAAGTGCTTTATAGTAAACTAGGATAAAAAATAGAGATTATTATGGCACAAAAAAGAAGAGAATTAAGATCCATTGAAGACTTAACGGATAAACAAAAGAAGTTTATAGACATACTTGTAGACAAGTGGGGAAAGATTACTAAAACCGATGCGTTGATCGAGAGTGGTTATAATACGAAAACAAGAGAAAGTGCCATGGTTCTTGCATCGAAGCTCACGAACCCAGATATCAACCCTCATGTCTGTCGATATTTAGAAAAGAAACTTGCTGAAGAACGTGAAATATATGAAAAAGATAAACTAAGAAGATATAAGATCTTAGATGATTTAAGAGATAAGTCATCAGAGAAAGGACAATACACAGCTTCTATTAATGCTGAATATCGTTCTGGTCAATTAGCTGGATTGTATGTAGATCATAAACAGATTACACATTCTACTTTAGAAGGTATGAGTAGAGATCAATTAGAAAAAAGATTAGAAGAGTTAGAGAATAAGATTGGTGAATCCAAAAACATTATTGATATCACTCCAACAAAAAAAACTAAATAGTAGATACAAATACCGTACTAACAAAATTTAAAGAACTACAGTGAGCTTGTATTCTTAAATTTCTAAGTGTGCCTTTTTTTCTACGTTTTTCTCTTTCTGTCATTTTTTTCATTTTAAAAAAGGTTTTTCTATAAGTAACCCATTTTATTTGTTTTTCTGTAAATTTAATGACACCTTGTTTTATAGATTTCAAATAACTATTTTTTACACATTCTGGATCTAGCAAAGCCCATTCACAAACTCTACAAAAATCGGTGCTCATACTTATTAACCAATTATGAGCTTCACATTTTATCAATGATGATTTACGATCTGATTGTTTTATCAGCACATCTTCAACAGCGTTTACTAAAATATAAACATATAATAATTCTTCTGGCTTTCTTTCTGTGAAGACTATTTCTTTTGATATATTATAGCCTAATATTTTTAATACTTCATTAGAGGGTAGATACATTAGTGCCCATAGGTTTTGATAAGATGAATTAATAATTCCTTATATCTAACACTATGTTTATATCCTTTGTCTTTGCTGATTAAGTATTCTGCATAAACTAAATCAGTAAATAAATGTCTATCATCTGGATCCATGAGTCGTGGATCGATATCCATACTTATTGCTTGATCAATCAATCCACTTATAAGATCGTAAAATGACATTTTGAGTTTTCTCCTTGTCACTTTATTTTTACATCAGGATGAGAAATTATTCCAGAATTTTTTTTGTTATGACAAAACCCATAAAATTATACGATTGCCAAATCTTTGTTACATTACCCAATGTTTGTAGTTCTTTATACAATTCTGTCTCTGAAAGACAGAACATAGAGTTCATTAATTGTAATTCTTTATCTAATATTTCTTTATCATTAAAGCTTTTTCTTTTTTGTTCTAAATGTAATTTATGAATAAGAGTTTGTAAGATAGTATCTTTTAAATATACTTTTTCCGATATTAAAAAAACAGTATCCTCTTCTATATGTTGCTTGATATAGTTCAATACATTATTTCTTTTTTGTCTTGGTAGAAACTGTAAAGTAAATACACTTGATATTACAGAAAATTTTTTAAATAGATTACCAGATAAAAAACTTTCAATATCATCTTGTACAAAACTCCAATCTTTTTGTGATGCATTATTTTCTTTAAAATGTATTTTATCCACACCAATATACTTACAACTATCTTTCTTTTGTAATGATCCTAGTAAACTACCAGTAGAACAACCAAGATCTAAAACGGTACTATCAAACTGAGAATAATAGTTTATTAATCCAGAAAAGTTTTTAATTAAAGTATCATAATGTGGGATAGACATATTGATATGCTTATCAAAATTATCTACTTTTGAAAAATCAAACATAATCATCCAATAAATATTTGCTACTAATTGGAAAAGTTTTTAATAAATCTTTTGCTATGTAATTAGTAATCATCGTAGTTTCTTTTTGAGCATCACTTTTATTTCTTAAATTACATACTCTTGAAAAAGCAAATAAGGTACCTGACCAGATCCATTCTGTAATCATATTTTGTGGCAATATCATTCTTGCTAATTCTGGAGCTATGTTTTTTTGTAACATGTCTTCATAAGTTTTTTTTAAGACTTCTATTATTGGATCTATATTGTATTCTACTTCAGTGTTTGTTGATCCTTGTTTCTTGTCTCGATGTCTTTCTCTCCACATAGTTGGTACATAAAATTCTGGATCATCATCAACGTATCTACGACTAACTTCATTCCAAACTAAACCCACTTGATGTTTTACTAATTGTCTAGCTACAAATATTGGTGCTTTAATTCTAAACTGTAATGAAGCATGACCAAATGGTGACCAATGATTATGAAGAGCTAAATATTTAATTAACTTCTCATCATTGTCTTGTATCTCTGTATGCATTTTAGAAAACGATACTCTAGCTGAATTAACAACAGATAAGTCTGATCCCATTTTATCAATTAACTGTACCTCAATCACTTTCATGTACCTTTTGTATTCTAGTTCCTAACCACTCCATAACATTAATAGACATAGCTCTACCACAAGCTTCATATCTTTTTGAAACTGGAGCTTCTTCCTTTGGCTTACCTCGATAAGGCACTTGTGTGTAATTATCTGGAAAACCTTGTAATCTTTCACATTCGATAGGAGTTAGTCTTCTAATAGATTTATTTCTGGTTGCGATCTTAACTTCTGGATTAGAAGCAGTTATGGTAGGGCTAACACCCTTATCACTATATACCCTTCTAGTCATTTCAAACACACCCTCTTTTGTAATAAATTCTGTAATTTGTTTATCAAATTCATTTGTATTTATTTGTAATAATTTTTTTACAGCAAACCAAATTTCTTTATCTGGCACCGAAAAACTTTTGTCTGTTCTAAACCAATGATCAACTGTAGTTTTATTAATTTTTAATGTTTCTGCTATTTGTTTGATTGTTAGGTTATTATTATTTTTACCTTCATGTAAAACTTTTTGTATTTTCTGTACATCAAGTTTATGTTTTCTTACCGTAACTTGTTCAGCAATATCTCCAACATGAATTAAAGAATTATCCTCATTCACATTATCTTTTTCTAAAAAAACTATTGGTTGTCTATTACCACCAGTCATAGCAGTTAAAGTTGGTGACACTTCATCTTTGTATATTCTAGCAGTTTTATCTGGAGTCGAGGTTTCTAATACGGTAACAGCTGGTATATCTCCAGCAGTCAATGTAAAAGATACATCTTCTTCACTCCAAGGTTTACCATTACTTTTAGTATGATTATCTCTAACTACCACTAAGTCAGTAATATCTTTATAATCTCTAGCTAATAATGTAGAAGCTTTATCATCTTCTTTATACCCATCACCAACAAAATTACTTACTCTTGCATAAGTATCTTGTTCAACAACTAAATCAGTAGCAGACTTATAATCTCTAGCACAGATAGTCGATGATACATCATCCTCTATGTAGTCACCTCTTCTTCTAATGCGATTTGTAGATTCTTTGGCAACTCTTTGTTTCTTTGTTCTGCTCGGATAAGGATTTTCTTGCATTGGTTCTTGGTCAAATAATACCTTTGCTGGATATCTCCAGTCTCTAATATGTCCGACAACGAAGATACGCCTTCTTCTTTGTGGGATGGCTCTTGGAAAGCGACTTGTTCTGACATATTGAGTGTCAAGAACCCTATAGGCGAACCCATACCTGAGTTCTGCCAATGCTCCGAGAAAGGTTCCAAGATCTTTTCCTTCGTTTGATGACAAGATGCCGGGCACATTCTCCCAGACGACCCAAGTGGGTCTAACTCTATCAATAAGCCTAATAAACTCAAGTGCGAGGTTTCCTCTATCTTCTTCAAACCCTTTTCTAAGTCCAGCGATGCTAAAGGTTGCACAAGGGGTTCCCCCCACAAGGACATCTGGTCTTGTTCCGATTGTTTTTTTTGTGATTTTCGTGAAGTCGCCATAATTTTTTACCTCTGGATAATGATATTGTAACACAGCAGAACGGAACTCTTCAATCTCAGAAAAACCAATAGGCTTCCAACCTAATGGATCCCATGCAACACTACATGACTCTATTCCACTACAGATAGATAAGTAATTCACTGCTGACCTTTTAATAACTCTTTAATTATATCTTGTTTTTTTCTTTTTTCTTTTTTACTCATATGTGTAAGTGTAAAATCTAATAATTCATTAATCATATTAGAAGGATTTCTATTTGTTTTATCACACATACCTTTCAGTAACTTGTAACTATCTATTCTGATAGCTACGGTTCTCCATTTAGTAGTATCCATTTTTTCTCCTATAAAGTTAATAACCAAATATATGCCCACACAATACAGTTCATGTACAATATAGATATAAGTAAAAATTTAGTCATATAATGATTTTAGTGATACGATGAGAAATTGTCAACTACTAGATAGTTTCTCCAAAATTATTTCCAATAGCTACATCTACTTTCATTGGCACCAAAAACTCCACACAATTTTCCATTTTATTTTTTATAAGATCTATATGTTTTTTATCTTTAATACTAAAACATAATTCATCGTGGATCTGGAGCAATGGTAAGTGACCCATCCTTGCACATTCCAACATAGCTTTCTTTGTAAGATCTGCTGAACTACCTTGTATCAATCGATTAAGACTTTTGTAGGTGTAAGCTCTTTTAATGTTTCTTGCACCATATTTTGCTGAAGCGTTCTCATGTCTTTCTGGTGTATGTACACCCCAATCTTTTGGTTCATATAAATCAAAACGACATTTTCTACCTAACTTAGTTCTTATCACTCCTTCATTCTGAGCTTTTTCCATACACTTATCTGATAACTTTTTTAAAAAAGGTGCTTTACGATTATACTTATCAATCAAGGAACTTGCTTCATCAAAAGTTAATCCTAACATGTTTGCTAATTTATTTTTACCCATACCATACATTAAACCTAATGAAATAGTTTTAGCACTTTTTCTATCTATGCCACATAAATCTGCTACGGATTGATGAAAGTCTCCATCTCCTTTTTCATAAGATAAAGCTATTTCTTTTGCTCCTTCATATTCTAAAGCCAAACTATAATGTACTGCAAGTCTAGGTTCTTGCTGACTATAATCGAGTGCTACAAACTTTTCACCTTCTTCTGGTAGAAACAATCCTCGTATCATACTACCAAACTCTTTATTACGAGCTGGTAGTTGTTGTAAGTTTGGATTGTTCATAGATAGTCTACCACTTACAGTACCACCACTATCACTGCGTAACTGATTTATCTCAGCATGGATTCTACCATTATGTGTATACTTTAAAATACTATTGATAAAAGTATTATGAAACTTATTCATCTCTCTAGCTTGTACAATCAACTTTGATATATCGTTAGTGTCATCCATCAACCATTGTTGTGTGAAACTTGGTTCGTTAGTCTTTTGTGTTCTAGGATATTCAATACCTAGTTTATCGTAAGCAGTGGCTATACTTCTTGCACCCCAAATATCAACATCTTTACCTACCTTATTTTCTATAACTTGAAGTGTTTTCTTTTCTGATAATATAAAATCTTTTTTTAATTTTTCTGCTCCCTCTTCATTTACTCTTATACCCCTTTTTCTCATTTCTATTAAGTGTGGTAAAAGATCTCTTTCTAATTCCCATATAGTCATTAAGTTTTCTTTGTTTAATTCATGTTTCATTCTTTGCCATAAATCATACGTTAGTCGTGCATCTTCTTGAGCATACAATCCAACTGCTTCACTAGGTAGTTTCCACATCTCTTGCTTTGGATCTACTCCATACAATAGAGCTGTTTCTCGTAAATCTTTTTCTACTTTCATTTCACCTAAATACTGTTTAGCTAATGCATTTAAAGAATAGGAATATCTATTCTCATCTAACAAAGCACCAGCGATCATTGTATCTACAATCTCTCCATTTACTTTTATACCATAAGATTGTAACCACCCAACATCATAGGATGCATTATGAAATATTTTTCTACAAGGTAATGCACAGATATCATGCATGTATTGTAAGACTTGCTCTTTAATTAAATTACCACCACCTAAATGTCCAAATGGATAGTAAGCACTAAAACCTTCTGTGGCTACTGCCATTCCAATTATGTTACCTTTACCAAAAGCCCAACCAGCTCCTAAGCCATTATTAATACCACCATCTCTAGTTTCTAAATCAATCGCTATTTCTGTAGCACTTGATAAATCTTTGTACTCTATTGGTGGTGACCACATACTTTTTTTCTGTAATGGAAATACTAATTGCATTTTACTTATTAAACCCCCTGTGAGCCTGTGTTTGAAATAAAAACCCATTTAAATGACCACTGAGTGCATGTAAAAAAGTTTTGCTTATGATCGTACCTAGTTTTTTACTCATAATCTCTCGCTATTATCATTTCACAATAATGTATTGCTTTTTTAATATCTTCAGCTTTACCTTTAGCTTGATGACGACAAATATATTTAATTACATTGCCCTCTGCAAACAACAATTTATTTTTATTTATAAATTGTGAAGGTTGTATTTTAAGGTTTTGGTAATGCAGACTGCCTTTTGCCCACAAGTTGTTTTTCTCTTTCATGTTCTTCCTTTGTTTTTAATGTAAAGCCATCTCTTATTAAACAAAATAATTTATCTTCTACTTCAGCTTTTGTTGGTCTTGTTTTAAACTCTAATGTTACGTTAATTTTATATGTCATATCACTCCTGCGTTCTGTAAACCTATAATTGTACTAACAATAGTATATATAATTAAAATCGTCATAAAACCCTCCCTTTTTTATAGTTTTTTTTACTGCTTGTTCCTCTTCTTTTTCTCCCCAATACACTATAGTAAATGCATTACAATTTGGACAAGATAAATTTGTAACAATTGAATGATCTTCATCTTCTTCACAATCATGATCCCCACCCCATATTAATTCTGTGCCACAATTATAACATTTCATAATATTCTCCTAATAAGGTTCTAAGTCACAATACGATCTAGGTATACCTAACATGGGTCTACCATCATATTTATTATCTTTAGCTTCATCATTATTTTCATCATTGTAATGAAAAAAAACTTGACCACAAAGCTCACCTGTAAATTCTTCTCTCCAATGCTCACACAAGTGTCCTTTGTAAATCATCATATCACCTGGTTTTAATATTACTTCTACACCTTTAGATTCACCCCCTTGGTAAACCATGTATTCTCCTTCTTGTTTATAACCCCCTATATTTTTATCTGGCTCTATATATATAGCCCACTCATCTCCACCTAAATTCATAGTAGTTGATATTTCACAACTAAATCTATCTTTATGGCGTTCTAAAACATTACCTTTTATATACAACCTTGCATAAGAGTAATTTGGTATTAGCTTCATGTTTATTTTTTTTTCTATAAACTTAGTACATGATTCTAACAAAGTTTCCATAACAATATCTCCATAATTTGAAAAAGCACCCTCTGCTTGATCATCAAAAAAAAATCCCCAACAATCTGTATCAACTTTATCATTATCCCATAACCATTTTGATACCTCTGCTTTTTTTTGCAAACACTTATATGCAAACTGGCAAATTTTAGGATCAACTGCTTTTCTAATAATTAGATAATTATCTTTTTTGAATGAAGTCATTTTTTTTCCTTTATGTAATTTAAATAATCAACTCCTATAGGATAATTATATCTATGATCTGTGCCTAATAAATGTAATCTTTTTTTTGCTCTAGTCACACCAACATAATAAACTTTACGTTCCTCAGATTGTTCTTGTTGAGTCTTTCTTTGAAACGATGATACCCAATTACATTTAGATGCAAGTAAAACATTGTCTGCTTCACCCCCTTTACAAGAATGAATTGTATCAATAATTATTTGTGGATCTTCATCTAAAGTTTTTTGTCCATATCTTTGTAACAACCTAACAAAGTAAGTCACTTGTGGAGTATGAAAATTTCTTTTCAATATTTCATACCAAGGTTTACTATATGCTTCATCACTTAATTCTAAACCACACCAATCGATTAATCCATCAAAATCATACTCTTGTGTGTCAGGCAAACTAACCCAAAACTTTACAGAACGATAAGAGCTATCTTTTATTTCTCTAATATATTTCATCATAGTTTCTGCTTCGTGTTTCGTGATACTTTTACCTTTTGTAATTTTAGTCCAACTCTTGATTGCCTCCCATTGTTTTTTATCAAAAGATTTATTACCACGATTATCAGCAAAATATAAACCAGCATCTTTTGCCATCATTCGTAATTCATTAACCACAGAATTTACTCTACCTAATATGTACCATGTACCATCTATACTAATAGGCACTTCTCTAAAATTTAAATATCTTTTTACATAACTATCTTTATCCGATGGATAGTATTCTTTTTCTAAACTATTAATAATACCTTTTCTAATTACTTGTGAGAAGTCATAGATAGATTGACCAAACCGTTTTGTTTTTCTCAATACAACTTTTCTACCACCAAAATAATGTGTAAAATATTTACTATCAGCTCCATTCCATGAATAAATAGATTGATCATCATCACCAGCTAAATAAATTCTATCTACATTGTCTGCCATCTTATATATTAATGACCATTGTAATGGAGTAAAGTCTTGAGCTTCATCTAAGATAAGTAATTTTAAATTAGGAAAGTCTACTTCATCTATTGCTCTGGATATCATATCTGTAAAATCTATAAAGCTATCTTTTTTATAATGCTCATATGTAGATATCTTTCTAAGATAAACATCTAAGCTATCTTTTTTATAACTTTCTTTTTTGTAAGTTAACACTGGATCTTGCATCGTGTTTCGTGCTTTATCATAAATACCTAATGACCAATCTTTATATATAAAACCATCATCAGCCAAACGATTATCAGAAGTTTTTATTATTTTATTTTGTAATGCAAAGTCTATCATACAATTTTTAGGATCAAATACTTCTTCTTCAAAGTATCGTCTACAATATTTATGAAGTGTTTTAAATCTTTCAAAATCTTTTATATCAAATTTAGGAAAAGTATTTATCACTCTCTCTACTGCTTCATTAACTGCTTTGTTCGTAAAACTTATGTAAGCTATATCATTTGGAGATACACCCTTAGATAAATATCTTTTTAATATTCGTTCAATTAAAGTATATGTTTTACCAGTACCAGGTGGCCCATAAATTTTAACTGTCTTATTGTAGATCTGTTTTGCTTTCTCTAAACTTTTCATGATATGACTCATCCAATTCTGTTACTTTATCTTTTACTTGTTGTTGTATGCTTTCATGCGATATAAATTCTGGTAATGTTACAAACCATATATTCTTTTCTCCTTCATGATAATCTTTACGTTTACAACCTAATAAACGTAGTGCATCAGATGTAGTGTTAAACATACGAGACGCATTTTTTTTAATAAATTTATCTAAAGTAATTTTCTTAAAATAACATATATTAGTACCAGTGTCTAAAACCACATATCCATCTTTAAGTTTGTCATAATTATCTTGTTCTATGTGACTCTCAAAAAATCTTTTTAATGTATTATATTTCTCTTCTTCTAAAGTATCCTCAAACTTATGTTGTGAATCCTCAATAGATCTTTCTACTACACCTTTCATTAATAATTCAAATGGTGAAGGACCTTTCTTACTTTTTGGTAAAGTCATCCAAAAAACTCTATACCTAAGCAATCTTGTCCTAAAAGTTTTTTCATCTTTCATATCTTCTGGTTGCACCGTTATTCGTTGTCCATGATAATTAAATTCATACCAAATGGTTTTTGTATCTCTTATAAAAGTAATATCAGTAAAATCATCTATGATTTCTGGTGTAGCTTCACCGATACCTAAACGTCTTTGTTTACATAATTCTTTATTACATATTGGTGCATACTCTGGATGTTTAGGAGGACATTGAAAATCGTAATTACTTTTGTGTACACTCTTTGCTAATTGAGTAACTTCATTTCTAGGTAGAGGATTATGAAAGACTTGACTATTTCTACTATGAGCAATTTCTTCTAACTCAGCTACCGTATTAGAATTATTTTTTTTCATCTCTAATACCAACACATTAAATAAATAATTGTTTCTGTTATTACCTTCCCATCTTTCTTGTATAAGTTTCTGCACACATGGTGCATATGTATTCCACATACTTTCTGGTTCATAATCTTTAATTCTTAATTTAAAAAAATCTTCTGGTGATATCTTTTTTGCTAAGGCTATCTCTACAAATCTTTTTATTAAAACTGGATTGTTATCATCATCATATGCAAACTCCATACTACTATTCATGTTTTGATAAGGCATGTTTAAAGCTTTATTACATGGAAATATTTCTTGAGCTAAAAAATATTTATCATTTATTTTTTGTAATTTATCAGAAACTTTTTCTACCTCAGCCCATTCTGTAAAAAATACAAATATGTGTAAGCCACCAGACTTTGATTTAACTGCAACTAATGGTAACTTATAGTTTTTTATAATATCGACATACTTCTTTTGTGAATAATTTTTGTAGCTATTAGGATCTACATCTATGCATCCCCACAAACACTTACCATCTTGTTCTGGTTTAAAACCAATTCTTATTTTACCACTTAAATGTTCTTGCCATTGAGTCGTGGTCACTGGTTCGTGAACAGTGGTATAAGAGGTGATCCTCTTACCCCTATCATCAAGTTCTCCAGTTACGGAAGACTTGATGTAAGAGTCAGAGTTCCCTTTGAACAATTCAAAGAGTTTTTTCATGATACTCTAGAAAGGATCGTCTTGAGTGTTCGCTGTTACTTGAGCTGGTTTCTTTTGTTTACTATCATCAGAACTTTGCCCTTCATCTTCAGCTTCAAAATCTACCTTTCCAAAAATATCATTTTGAGATACCGTTTCATAAAAAGATCTGGTTTTTTCTAATGTGTTAGATTCTTTAACCTCATCCAACCATTTGTCAAAAGTAATTGACCACCCATGCCACTTATAACCCTCTTTTGTATTTTCTTCTTTGATAGAGGATAATTTATATACAGAACTCCATGAAGGTGGAATAAAAGTTCCTAAATCATCTGTCTTTGTTTTATTATTTAAAGTTGAGTTCCAACCTTTAGATTTACTTTTTTGTGACATCTTCATAGTAATCAAAACTGATTCTAATGGCTCATAAGTTTTTTCATCTACTATGTAACAAAAATGATTACCAGTGTCTTCAACATAATTACCACTAGGTAAATAATCTTTATTATCTTGATCACTTTTTTTACATTGATCCATAATAGATTCTTTTAAATGAATGGTAGGTCTTCCTACACCTTGTCCTTTAGGTGCCCATTCATTGTATGTATTAATGTAATGACAAGGTACTGCTAAAATACTTTTACCATAAAGTGTTTGAGATACTTCATTATAAATATCTCCAGCTCTTGCTTTTTCATTAAACATAGGATTACCCTCTTCTAATACTGGACTAGAAGAATGTAAAAGTTTTAAGATTGGTAATTTCTGATCTTTGGCAGTAATATTTTCTGTGCCTTCACCAGCATGTTCTCTTAAACTTATTTTTGGTTTCGTTGGTAATTTGTCTTTACTAATCACTACTTGTTTATTTTCATTTAAACTTGCTTTCATTTTAACTCCTTATTATTTTAGTTTTGCTAGATTGATAAATAGAAAACACATCACTAGGAACTGCTTCACCTTTTTCTAAAATTAATTCTCTAAAGGTTGCAGTCAAAGTATTCGTGTTTACTTTTTCTTCTCGATTAACATTTAATCCTTTTGATTTTAAGTCTTCAAAAATATCTGAAGCCATATTGTCTTCACTCTTTTTAAAATTAATTGCTAATTGATTTTTAATGATGTCTTCAAACCCATTATCTCGTAACCATTCAAAAGCTTTTTCTTGATTAGCTTTTGTAATAGATGCTTTAATAAAAGGTTTCACTTGGACAGTTGCACCATCAATAGTTTTTATTTCACTAACACCAACTTCATGTAATAAGTTAGGGATCACTTCTTGAGATAAATTTCTTTCTTTAGATTGTAGTTCTTTTAATCTTTCCTCAGTATTTTTTATTTCATCTTGAAGTGTCATTAACTTGTTACATTCAGAAGTGATATCAGCTAAACTATCAGAGCTTAAATCTGTCTTTAACTTTTCTGCTTCTTTTCGTAAGTCCATCAGACCTCCTTTCTGAATCAGTTGTACAAAACAAATCAGGTTAAGTCAAATAAAAAAAAAAATAAGTTTAAGAACCTTGATAAACTAGGGCTTATCTAGATGAGATATGATTTGACATGTATTTAAAAATCGACTATTATAATTATGTAAGGCATTTTCCTTACAATAAAACAAAGGATAAAAAAATGAGAAAGAGAAAAGTAAAACAAACAAGAAAAGAAATCATCAACAAAGTAGCTGATAAATTTATTGAAGCTCTTAAAACTCAAAAAGGTGATTGGAAAAAAAGTAAGATATGGAAATCATTAGAAAGTGGTTTACCTATTAATGCTAAATCAAGAAACTCTTATAATGGTTTCAATATTATTAATTTATTGTTAGATAGAGAAATACATGATTATGATAACAATGAATGGGGTACATTTAAAATGTGGAATGACATGGGATACAGATTGAAAAAAAACGAAAAGTGTTCTTATGTATTTTTTAATACTTTATTTGAAGTTGATGATAAAAATAAAGTAGATGAGTTTGGTAATCCAAAAAAGAAAAAGATTTGGTATTTAAAACCTTATGCAGTATTTAATGCTAATCAAATAGATGGTTATGTAGTTAAACAACCTAAAGCTCCTAACAAAGCAAAAGCTTTAAAAAATGTTGATAAGTATATTGAGAATACTGAAGCAGAAATATCTCATGGTGGAGACAGAGCTTTTTATTCACCAAATTTTGATAGAATACAAATGCCTTCTAAAAAATCTTTTTTAGGTACTGAAGAATATTATGGCACTTTATTACATGAGCTTGTTCATTGGACTGGACACGAGAATAGATGTAAAAGAGATTTTTCTGGTTTCTTTGGAACTGAAGCTTATGCAATTGAAGAGTTAGTTGCAGAAACTGGTTCAGCAATTTTATCATCTATCTTAGGTATTTCTCAAACAGTAAGAGAAGATCATTTAAAGTATGTTAATAGTTGGATTAAAAATCTTGAGAATAAGCCAGAGCAAGTTATCAAGGCGATTAACAAATCAACTAAAGCAATCGAACACTTAGATAGTTTACAAGTAACACAAGAAAAAAAGGAAGTGGCATAAGCCACTTCCGAAAGGATGATATAATGAAAACAATTCAAGCAGAATATCTTGAAGCAATAGATAGAGCAAAAAATAGAATGGATAACAAAAATAGTTTTTATGTTAAGCAATTAGAAGATGAAATAGCAGAACTTAAAAGAAAGAAAAAGTTTTGGAGTAAAAAATATTTTAATCTTAAAAAAGAAATAGGGCTTTTCTTTCCAAAGAAGGGAGTTAATTAAAATGATAGTAAATGGTGTACAAAGAAAAGTTGCTTTGACTATGGCATTTAAAGAACAAGTAGCTAGTGACATAAGAGTGTTAATTGAAAAAGGTCATAATACTTTTGGTAAACTAAGAAAAAAATTACCACAGTATGAAGACAATGAAATTAAATCTGCTTTACGATATGCAAAGACTAATCCAATACAGTCAGCAAAATCTGTAGGCACAAGAATGAACTCAAGATTAGTCATTAGAAGTTATTTAATTGTTAAACCAAAAAGTAAAAAAACTTATGAGGTTGTAAAATATTAATGTCACATAATTACAAAACAAAACCTTATGAACATCAAAGAGTAGCACTTCGTAAAGGTGCTACTCAAAGTGTGTTTGGTTTCTTTATGGAACAAGGAACTGGCAAAACAAAAGTTACAATCGACAATGCAGTATACTTATACAATATGCAATTACTTGATACGGTATTTGTTATAGCTCCTAATAGTGTGTATACGAATTGGAAAAAAGAAATAGACATTCATTCATCAGCAAAAAATTATATCTATCAACATAAGATAGATAAAAAGTTTTATCCAAAAAAAGATTGTCTGAATTGGTATTTAATGAACATAGAAGCTTTTAGTCATAAGTCTGGATACAACAAAGGATTAGAACTTGTTGAACAAAGAGGATTAAAAACAATGATGGTAATAGATGAATCTACTACTATTAAAAACAGAACTGCTAAAAGATCAAAAAATGTTTTAAAGTTAGGTAAAGGTGTACGATACAAAAGAATACTTACTGGAACTCCAGTAACAAAATCTCCTTTGGATTTATGGAGCCAGTTTGCATTTTTAGATGAGGCTCTACTTGGCTTTAAATCTTTTTATACTTTCAGAGCTCGTTACTGTATCATGGAAAGTCGACCAGTTGGGGGTAATCGTAGAATTGAGTTTCCAGTAAATTATATTAATTTAGAACAATTAGAAGAAAAGATTTTACCCTATACACATAGAGTATTAAAAAAAGATTGTTTGGATCTGCCACCACAAATATGGCAACGAAGAAATATATATTTATCTAATGAACAACGTAATGCATATGAAATATTAAAAGAACATGCTAGAATCGTGATTCAAGATAAGCAATCATCTATTCATAATAAATTAACTGAGATCGCAAAACTACAACAAGTATGTTCTGGTTTCTTATATAGTGATGATGGCAAACTTGTAGAACTATCAAATGCTAAACTTGATGAGTTGTTAAATGTAATTGAAGAGATAGAAGGTAAAATTATTATCTGGGCGACTTTCAGACATAGCATACAAAAGATTGAAGAAACTTTACAAAAAAAATATGGAGAAAAAAGTGTTGTGTCTTTATACGGTGACACAA
>Ga0181415_1000139_pt1 | contig 19067 bp, 18 predicted proteins | sample 38SPOviralmetaG_FD_130140 | JGI IMG/M metagenome (GOLD analysis project Ga0181415, IMG submission 130140) | Marine viral communities from the oligotrophic San Pedro Time Series (SPOT) site, San Pedro Channel, CA, USA - 38 SPOT_SRF_2012-12-11 | ecosystem: Environmental > Aquatic > Marine > Strait...
ACTCCTTTTCCAAACCCCTTTTTAGCAGTGTCTCGAACATATCTGTTCTTATATCCTAATTGTTTCATAATATCTAATAATGTTTTACTATCTAATTTTAGATTTTTATCTGATTTATATCTTTCGATAATTTCCATTTTTGCTAAATGTATTTTAGATGGTAAAGATTCTTTAACCACGATAACATCTTCTAACCAATTTTTCACCTCATCATTAACAGACTTCATTAATTCTTTTTCTTCTTTAAATTCCTGAGGCATTTTAGGTAATGGTTCATTTATACATTTTTTAGAATATTCTATTAATAGATGAATTAACCCATGTTTTTTATCTACCATTTTTTTGCAAAAACCATTATCAGCAATAAATTTTTTATTTTCATAATCATCTTCTTTTAAATTATATTTATTATTTACATCGAATTCAGAATCGAACTGAACATGCTCATATCGTCTGTAAACTCCTGAATCCATATTATCAAAATCAGGCATATGATTTGTTAGCAGAAATGCAGTTGCTTGAATTTTAAATTCTTCTGATGTACCATACATTACCTCATTATCTTCTGTTAAGCCATCACTAATTTTTTTCATAATGTCAGCACTAATTTTTTTCTTCTTTTTCATTTCATTCAAATAAACAATTCTATTACTTTTTAATTTAATCATTAATTTATGTCTTTTTGCGTAATCTTCTTCTAATAATTGCGAATTAACATTAGCGACATATGCAGGAAATATCTTCTGTAATGTCTCAAATATTGAACTCTTACCATTACCCGCTAACTGACCAACACAGAAATAAAATGTTTGATATTTATCTGAGTCGCCTGTTAATGCATATGCTAAATGTTTCATAAAATAATCAAAATGTTCATCATTATAATTCATTATTTTTTTCCATTCTTTTCTGAAAAACTCTATATGATCATTATTTGTTTGTTCTAATGGTACATAATCATAATCTATGGTTTTAGTTAAATAATCACTACCATAAATACCCCCTCGAAATGTTCCCGTTCTCATATCAAGAATACCATTTGTAAAGGCTAAACAAAATAAATTATTATCTAAATTTTTTTCAAAATTATTATCTTTTAAAAGTGTTTTAAACTGTGATTTTAATTGACTACAGAACCCAGGCTTATCAATTGTTTGATAGCCTTTAAAAATTGATCCCAACTCATCATTTTTACTTTTAATCGTTGTTTCATTTCTTTCTTCTTCAGGTTTTGCTTCTTCTGCTTTTATTTCTTTATATAAATCATCTCTACTCTTGTTTAGTCCTATTTTTAATATTTTAATAAAATAATATAAAGGTTCTTTAGTGATATCCCATAATTTAGTCTTACTATCTAATACAAACCATTTTTCATTGCAATATCTAATGGTATGTTTTAAATATGGTGATGCTTTCTCTGCCAACTCACTACTCGTTTTAAGATTAAAAATACTTATTTTAAATTTACCATATAAATGATCATGTAATTTTTCATCAATTTCTGCAAAATCTGTATAACCTAATTTAAATTTAGTCTCTAATGGTTTGACAGTCCATTCAATCTCAAATTCTTTAGTTAATTTATTTAATTCATTTATATCTAATTCTTTTCTGCTAATAAAACCATCGAATTTAATACAGTTAACATTTTCCTTAAATTTATCAACTGCCATTCTTACCAATTGTTCTTCAAAATAATAATATAATTCACAATATGCAGAACTTATTGGATTTTTTTGTTTATCTACTTTTTCATCATCTTTTTTAGGTATAAGATCTTTATAAATTTGTAATAATTTTAGTTTATTTTTTGATTCTTGTTTAACATAATCATCAATTTCTTTTACTCCAGATGAATAAGGTTTATCAACATTAGCGATTTTATTATGTAATTCTTTAATTTCTGCTTTTGTTTTTCCAGACTTTTCAATAATGGTACTTCTATTTTTAATATAATAATCGATTTTATCATAAGGTAAATCATTAATCTTGCTTAAATATCTAGATACTGATGGTCTTGCACAAGTAATATCATAATCATAACAATTATCAGGCAATAGAAAATTAGTAATATCATTTTGTAATTTTTGTAATGAACTATTACAATATAATCGATTGCAGGTATCAGAAACTGAATATGTTTTTTCATTAATAGATTTTCCCTTAAGTACATAATCACTCAATATATTTTTTACTTCGGTATAATATTTTATTTCTTTATCTTTTTTAACATATTTTGTTATTTTCTCCCATGGTAAGGAGTATAAATAAAACAACTTTTCTGAATTAATATGTTCCTGAAGAATTATTGATTGACGCATATAACTAGTATTTATATTTTTTTTATTTATGCAATCTTCACATTTACAAATACCTTTAAAACCAATTTTCAGATGTCGCATTGGTACTAATACCCTTGGTTTTTTTTTCTTAACATAAATCACAGATTCTTCATTATTTTGAGAAATTTGAGTTTCGTTGTTTTTTTCCATTATATATTATATATTAAGAAAATATTTTTTAAGTAATTTATTTATTATAAATAAAAATCAATTTTAATTTTTATTTAATTTAAAAAAAATAAAATTTAATTATATTTAATTTAAGAAACTTGTTCAATTAATTGATCTAATATTAATCTATTTGTTTTATGTTGTACTTCTGATGTTCCTTCAATTGGGTGAGTATCATCTATTTCTTCGAGTGTATCACCCATTTGAGTAAGTGGTCTTTTTACTGCTACTAATTGCTGAGATATATCATTGGGTTGATTTCTATTATTAGATGTAATTGTTCTTCTTTCTGTTCTTATAAATCTAGGATATATTTCGAATAATACTGAAAATTCAAAATTAACATTATTCAACTGTAATAAATTATTATTTTGATCTGTAATCTCAAAAGTTATTAAATCTATTACATTTGTTTGAGTAATACTGACTTGTCTAAAATCTTGTTGATTCATATAAATAATACCATTACTATTTACATCTACAGATATTTTCTGCAATGTGGTACTATTACCCGCTCTAGTAGATAAAACATTTGCCTGACCCATGCTAGATTTAATTAAAATACTGTGAACAGTTGCTAAATTACAAACAAAATCACTTTCTAAAGTATTTCCAGCAGTTATAGTTCTATCTGTTGTATCTTCATCAAAACCAATTACTTTATTTATTAAAGAACTTGATAAATCAATTGTATGACTGCTACCAGTTATATTTTTAAAACTTAATTTATTTTTTTGTATATCGTATGTAGTTGTAAATATTGCACTAAAACTCGTATCATTATTAAAAAAATCTCTTAATTCATAAATGCTGTAATCTTGAGATGTAATTGTTAATGTATTACTTGTATCATATACTAGAGTATTATTCTTTAATTCAGCACTTATATTATAAAATGAATATGGCAACTCTAGAGACATTACTGAAATATGACATTCCTGATTTTTTGAAATCTCGATAGAATTAACCAAATTAACTGAAAAATTTGTATTATAATTTGTAGTGAGTTGTTGTGCATCTTTACTTCTTATATGTAATACGACACTTGACAATGGTTGTATTATATTGTTATTCATATTAATATAATATAATTTTTTTTTAATTAAGTAAATACATATTGTAATAATGGTTGAGGTATAGCATATCTATCTAAAACATTCTTAGTTATTTCCCCTATCTGTCCTTCTGTTTTTTCTTTTTTGCTATTTATTCCAACTCTGCATATATGTTTTTTATTACATGTACATCTTTTATTTTCTAAATCATCTCTATTAGTCAATATTTTAGTAGGTTTTTTATAATCAAAACCAAAAGAACAATAATCCACCATAATAAATTTTTTTAAATATTTTTCATTTTCAACATGTTTCCATATTTTTGAATATAATGGATTTTCGATAAAATAATATTTTGGTTTTAAATATTCTATTATTTCAATAGTTTTATTTATAAATTTTGCATGTTTTTTTTGTTCTTGTTCTAATTCATTCATATCTTTCCATTTTTTACCTATTAAACAGTATTGGAGTTGAGAAAATATTTTACATTCAGGAGATGCAAATATATAATCAAAATATCCGATTTCATATTTTTTATAATCAAATTCCATAATATCACAGCATATGGTAGGATTATATTTTGGTTCTATATCTAAACTAATTACTTCTACATCTTTATTTTCGAAATATTTAGAAATAGATCCACTTCCTTTAAATAGTTCTAAAACTTTCATTTTATATTATATCGGATATTTTAATTAAATACAATAAACTTTATTAATTAAAATAATTTATCAATACCGTATTTAGCAAGTGCAGAAATACCGCCAATTCCGCCACCAATTAACGCACCCACACCAGTGCCTATAATAGGTAATGCCGCTGTACCTACAACTGCACCTATGGTCGCCCCAGTCCCTGCTCCAGCACCTAATGATGCTTCTAAATCGGTAGCAGATGTATCTTTTTTAATTTTTTTCTTCAAAAAACCATACTCTTTAGAGCCTGCATAACTACCAGCACCCAATCCAGCACCTACTAATCCAGCACCTACAGATGCTAAGCCAGCAGTTTCTAAATCTAAAGGTATCGCCGCTTCAGCCCCCAGTAGTCCACCAGCACTCATCGCACCTAATAAACCTGTAGCAGTTAAAGCGGCACTTGCACCACCAGCGGCACCTGCGGCGGATTCTGCCTGTAATTCAGTGCCACCAATTTTCCTTACTCTTTCATAAGTTGCTCGACCTGCTATGTTGCCCACAGCACCACCAATCGCCGCAGGTGCTAATATTAGACCACTAGTAGCACCAATAGCACCAGCACCACCAGATAATGCTAATGCCGCACCTTCGCTTAATCCACCACTCACGGCACCAGAAATTCCAGTTTTAACCATAGGATCTAAATTAGGATCTATTTTGTCAAGCACCTTATCTGCCATGTATTGTGATCCAAATCCAACCGCAAGATTGACAGGACTTAATCCACCAAGTAAATTACCCGTGATACTTCTTTTATTACCTAAATTATCTGAAATAGAAATTTTATCATCAACTGTTCTTATTCCATCATTTACTCTTTGTTCATAATCTTTAACAATTCTATGTCTTGCATCTTTAGTATCTTCACTCATTAAATCTGCAATTTGATCATCATCTAAAGTAAATTTAAATTTTTTATTTTCGGGAGTTTTATTTTCATTTAAATGTCTTATTTCATCTTCTGTAAATTTTCCCCCAATCTTTCTCCATATAGACGCAACTTTAGAGTTTCCTGTAATATTTCTACTCAATGTCCCATCAACTCCGACATCATTAGGTCTTACTTCTTTTACCCAATCTTTAAATGATGGTTCTCGTTCCGCCGCTCTCTGTATTTTTCTTTGATTTCTTAATCTCATTAATTTATCTTTTAGTTCTTCTAGTGATTGATCTATATCTTCTCCTACAATAGATTCTTTCATTGCTGATACTGATTTTGAAGATTTTTGTCTTAATTTTGCTTCATATTCTTTTTGTGTTTTCATTAATTGTTTATCGATTGATTCTTCCTCAACAACAACTTTTTCTACTTTGGGTTTTTCATCGAATAAACTACTTGGTTTTTTAGTTGATTTAATTCTGTCTCTTAAATCTTTTTTAGATTGCATTCTGCCAAATAATTCATCATCTGATATTGCTGATGGTTTTTCATCTTTTGTAAGTCTTTTAACTTCCTCTCCTATATCTTCGATTACAGTACCCAAGCCTTGATCTTTCATTTTTGCATCACTTCTTTTTAAAAATGCATCAATCTTATCAAGTTGAGATAATTTATTATCTATTTTTGAAGGTAATCCTTTTTTTGCTCCAAATATATCACCCTCAGATGCTCCTGTTTGTTGTCCTTGCATTTCTGCTAAAAAATCATTTAATGCAGATGATTCTCGCTCTGCTTCCCTTATCATTCTTCCTGCGGGATCTTCTGCTTCGGGTGCAGGTAAAGCCAACATTTGTTGACCTACTTTATAATTATTCGGATCATTTACATCATGTCCAATGCCTCCGCCCATCTCTTGTTTTGCTTTTGATCTAGTATTGTAAGGATCTCTACTTTCTAAGATTCTCCCTTGATTTTGTTGAAATGATAATGCTCTATGAATATTCTCGGCTTCAGCATGTTCTGCAACAGGATTGTTAATATGTTTATCAATTAAATTTTTTACTAAATCGGGATTATCTTCGAATGCTCTTGCTCCTTTTTCTGTAAAATTTACTAAACCATGAGCATCAACAGGATTTAAAGAATCTTTCAATGGTCTAATAACATTAATATCAACATTTGACAAATCTTGTCTAAAACCAAGACCTACAGAGGGCATATCTTCAGTTGTTCTCCAAATTGTATGCTGTGCTTGGGATTCAGTTGCACGAGATAAATTTCGACCAATATAAGGATTAAATGTAGTTGTATTTATACCTTCAGCATCTCCTACAGATATTCCCAAAGTTGCTCCTCTGCTATGTCCCAAAATCTCATTAGGTTTTTGACCATAAACCCTCTGTACTTCTCGAACTTTTTCCCTAGCCTCCCCAAATGCATCTTTTTCACCTGCAAAATTTGTCCTTTCTTGACCTACTGCAATTTTTGCATTACTAATCCAGTCTTGTAAATTATTCATTTTAGATCCTCGAAATGCTACTTTGACATCTGTAGGGTTAGATTTATTTTCAAGAATTATTGTTTCACCTGTAGATGGTACTCTTTCCGAAACTTTATAATTTACGCCTTCATTGTCTAAAAATTCATTAACTGAGTTAGCGTCTTCAGCAGTAGAAAATAATTTAGATGCTCTGACCATTACTGCTTTTTGTCTAATATTTTCAGGTACAGAATCTTTATTAGGTGTAATTCTATTTATAATAGATACATTAATTGCTTCCCTAATTTGCTCTCGTTTTGCTTCTTCTTGTGTATTTTCTGTAGCACTCGATATTTTTTTTTCCAAATCTTTTTGATCTTTTTTTGATATTATATTTCTTTGATTTGCTAATAAATTTAATAAGAATCTAATTCTGTTAATTTTTGGTAAAAGTTTGCTTCTTGCTCGTGCTGATAATCCTGATTGAATATTACTCAACTTCACTTGTTCTTGCCTTATAAATTCTTTTAAATCACTATCCATATAATAATATATAATAAAAAAAAATTATCTATTAAATTAATGTTTGTGTTCATCTTCGTAAAAAGATAACTGCAGAGTTATTTGAAAAGGCACGACATCAGCAGTCTGATTATCTGCGGCGATTAAATCAAAATCAGCAGTAGATTTATAAGTCATTCTTTCCACTTCAATAACTGGCGGAAGTGCTGTACATGTAAATTCCATTGCACTCACAGAATCTAAAGATACAACTCTGGTAGTATCTGCTAATACTCGTGCAGTTCCTAATATATTAGGTAATCCATTTGTTTCAGTATTATAACCTAACATGGGGATATTAGTTCTCATTACTACGATATTTTCTCCATTTGCAAGAACTCGAGTCCCTGCGGCATTTTGTAATGCTATTGTTGAACTTACTACCTGAATATTGCATTTTCCTTTGGCTCTTAAAAAATTAGGTACTTCAAATTTTGCTAAGTTTTTAGCGGTATTTAAAGATATAACATTAGTTGCTAGTGTAGTATTAGTAATTCGAATTATATAATTATCTCTCATTATAATTATATAATAGAAAAAAATTTAAACTTTAAATTAATGTATAATTAGTTGTTGTTTTTTTAATATCTTCGAAATCAATATCCCATTCTTCAATTTCATTCCAAGAATATAAACCCTCTTCTTCTTTATAATAGAATTTTAATACTGTATAAAATAATCTATTAATATCTTTTTCTTCAATATCATTATTTAATAATTTTAATTTTACTTTTTTCATTATTTTATTATTTTTTACAATTGAATATAAAAATAAATTATTAATTCTGTCTTCATCTAATTTAGAAAATTCCTCATAATTTTCATCGAATAGACCAGATTTAAATTTTTTAATATCTTTTTTTAAAACATTAAATATTTTATTATTAACAAAAACATCCATATTATAAATTATTTTTTATTTTTATCTTTTAAATCATTATCTTTTTCTTCTTCTTTATCTGTTTCAATTAATATATCATCTTTATCATCTTTATCTTCATCATCAAAAACTACTTTATTGAATCTAACATAATATCTATCTTTTGTACCTTCATAATTTTTAATATATAAAAATGAATATTTATCTTTCCATGCTAATTTTAATAATTTATCTTGTACATCTTTTTCAAGATCTCCCATAAGTTCATCTTTTATTGCATTGAGTTCCTTCTGGTTCTCAGTTTTAAACAGTATAATATCGGACATGTTGACCCTCGTTATTAAATCAGCGGCATTGTATTTCTGCGACATTACTATAATACTTAACCCCGCTTGATGGTCTTCAGAAGGATTTTGAGAAATATGCCGTCTATTGAGAACAAGCGAATGAAATTTACTGTTATTTTTGATCTGTTTAATCGAATCATCTATCACTATAAGGTTATTTAAATTTTCGCCTTCCTTTTCATTATTTACTATTTCTTCTATAACTTCATTTGTATATTTAGGATATATTCTAGATTCATTTATTTTTAACTTCTCAAGTGGCAATGTGTCTTTTGATGGAGATATAATCCACACTTTGTCGAAGAAACGGTAATACATGCGGGGTATATCAGGTTTTTTTTTAGTAGGGTGAGACAATAACATAGATAATAATAAAGTTGTTTTTCCTGAACTGGAAAATCCTACTATATACATGGCAAATGATTTTTTTGGGAGAGGATCTGCAGGAATATATGGCAAATCTGAAAGATCATCTACTTTTTGTTTAATAACAGGAACATGAGTTAATATTTTATTATTTAGTACTTTCATTATATATTTATATTTTATTTTTTATATTAATTAAATATGCAAATTAAGAAAAAATTTAATTATTATTTAAATTTTTTAATTAAAATAGTAATAATTTTTTATCTCATTAGATATTATAAAAATGCAATCGGAAATTAATAACACAAATCTTCCTAAATCAATGAGATATGGCTTGACAAGTGCCACAGCAGTCGCGGCTTCCAAACAAATGGCACGATTTGACAGTGTCAATGGGACATCATACTCTCCTTCGTCAGCAAACGAGGTACGCATAAGAATTAAAGCAAATGGTTTTGCCGATGTTAAACATCATTATGTACAATTCACGATAACAGGAGCAGGTAATAATGCTTCTGTAGATACACATGCGGGAAGTTTCATAGACCGTATGACAATCGAAAGCGGTGGAAGTATTGTAGAACAAATTAATTCTTATGGTCTTTACAATTCTATTCGATGTAATTATAATCGTTCTATGGACGAAATTGTTAAAGATGATGCTGGTGCTGGTGGTTCTAAATTATCTGCTTTACAAGCGGTAGGTGCTTTTGGTAATGTAGCGGGTGCAGATGTCGCCGCTTTATTAGCATCAGTTAACACCCAAAAAGATGCTTTTATCGCCGCAACTAATAATTTGACTCTTGGAACTGGTATGGGTTCTCTTGCTATGCCTTTAGATGTTGCAGATGCTAAAATATTCTGTATTCAGTTAGAATCTGGTTTATTGAAAAATCACCACGAAAAAGCATTACCTGATGGATTAAATGAAATTGAACTAGTACTCAGACTCGCTGGTAATAAACAGGCAGTAGTTGCTAGTAATGGATCTAATCCAACATGGACTATGTCTGAAGTTTCGTTTAATTGTCCTGTTTATCAAATACAAGATGCAGGAATAATGGCAGAATATCGTGCCGCAGTTGCCGATGAAGGTGTCCTTATCTCTGGTGATACTGCTAAAACCTACATTAATAGTGTTGTTGCAGGAACTGGTATTAAAACACTACAAATTAATGATAGATCTTTGAGTTGTAAAGCCTTAGTTACGGCGATAAGAGATACTGCTCAAGATACTACATGCGAATTTTATTCTAATGGTGCTTATGGTTATTCTTTCGCCGCAAATACTACACAATTAGAATCCTTTAAGTACATAATTGGAGGAGTTAATTATCCACAACAAGATATTAAAATAAGTTTAGCCACGACAACTCTTAATTTAGGTAGGGCACATGATGAAACTTGCAAGGCTCTCGCTAAACATGGCGATAAATATTGCAATGGCATGGTTACGAAACAAATGTTAACAGGAGATATTAATGCCGCATATGCCGCTCCCCCTGCTACCAATTCATTGCTAGTACCAAGAGGTTTAGTCTCAATCGATCTCAAAAAATTCTCAGATGATGGTCTCCGTATGGTAGGTCTCAATACATCTCAGAACAGTTCTCCAAATGTATTAGAATTAAATATTACTACAACATTCGGAGTTACGGCAGACTGTACGACATTCTCCATCTGTGAAGCATTCTATTCAATGGACGCTCTCGGAGGATTATCTGTTGTACAATAAATAAAAATATTATATATAAATATATGGATAAATACCCTAAACGCTATACTGCAGGATTATCTAAATCAGATAAAGAAAAACAAAAAAAAATGCTAGATAAATCTAAAGAGGATTATAAAAAAGGTAAATATACAGAAAGAAAAAAATTAAAAAGTTTCGATGAGAAAAAAAGTCCTTTTGTAAAACAAGTAAAAGATAAATTGGGTATTCCCATGAATTTTAAAAAAGTTGCTGATAAATTAACAAGAACTGAAAAAAGAGAAAAAGAATTATTAACAGCATTTGAAGAGATTTACGATAAGGGCAGAGCGGCATATTTTTCATCAGGATCTAGACCCAATCAAACACCTGAATCGTGGGGTAAAGCACGAGTAGCGTCAGTCTTGGTTGGTGGTAAATCTCGAAATATAGATAAAAAAATAGTTGAAAAATATAAAATTCCTTTAATATAAAAAAATTTAAAATATTTTTTTTAAAAAAAATTGATTTTATTTTAAAAAAAATATATATTAGAATTAAGAAACAATGTGTTATACAAATTGCATTACCTTGACAACTGCCCTCGAACTTGATTTATTTGAAAATATTGAATACAAATATTTAAAAAAATTACTAAATATAGGCGTCGACGCAAGTATAGATTATGATGAATATGATTTTGAAGTTGAAATCGAGAATATACCTGATGATACTATTGAAGCATGGGAATGTTGCACAAGAATCACATTTGAAATAGAAGATAAAAAATATGAAAAACTTTATACTTATAATAATAGTTCTATTACAGCATTACAATTTGCCAATTTATATGAAGAAATAGAATCAGAAGATTTTGATGAATATTGCGATGAAGAAAAAAATCATTATTAAGTTTTCGTATTATTAAACTTTAAATAAATAATACAGTTATCACGATATTATAACGGAAATAACACATAATAACCAATATAATTTAAATTATATTGCTTATTTCTCCTCTTTTTAGTAATCGTATCGGTATAATTAATTAATTTTTTATTAATTTTATTATTAATTAAATAAATAATTTATTTTTTCTTGAAACAGATTAATTATTACCATTATGTAAATTATATGACTTTAATAGAATATCTAACGATGTTCCTCTATCTTTACTCATCTGTTCTAGTTTATCAAAAGACTTATTATTTAATAAGTCCTTTATTACAATTTTTACCAGTTTGTTTTGACCTAACTTATCGATTGTCAAGTTTAATATTTTATCATTAAATGTACTAGTATTTTTTATCTTATCACCATTTTTCATGGATAATAAATAATCACCATCATCTAATTTAAGTTTCTTTATTTCATTTATAAATTTAGCATTATCAATTTTAATTTCTTTTGTTCCATATTTATCATCTGTTTTATAATCATTAATATTTAAATTTACATTTTTTCCTCTTAACGTTAAGTAATTTTCAGTTTTATCTTCAGGTAAAGATTTAACGAATTTTAAATTAATATCTTTATTTCTTAATGCATGATTTATCATTAAATAATTTAATATAAATCTTATTCCATTTAAATTATCTAACTGTTCAATAATATAATCAACTTTCGGTAATGTTTCATCTAAATCATCTAATTTTTTTTTTCGTGATTCTATTATTTGATCTCTTAAACTATTCCTAAATTTAATTAATTTATCTGTTTCTTCTTCGTTATGTCGTCTTACCAATATAATCATATTTAAATATAATTGTAAAGTATTTGGGTTATCATATAATTCTTTTAGTTTTTTTATTATAGTTGGTTGTGTAGATAATAAATTAAAAGGTAAATTAGTTCCAATATTCTTGTATGTTTTTATAGTCCCTTCACTAACTTTTTTTTCTGATTTTATTTTTTCAATATATTCATCAATTAAACTAACATTAGTTTTTTTCTTTGGCATATATTATTTATATATATTTTTTTTTAAAAAAAAAATCTAAGTATTAATTATAATGGAGGGATTAAATGAATTCGATGATTCATACATGTTGAAAGAAGATAAATTACAACTACTAAAAACTATTAAACAAATATATTCGAATACGATGCCTTGGGCAGATGATACTTTAACTCGAGTTTTAGTAAAAGAACATTATAGGAGAGTAATAGAAAATACAAATAGAGAAGATTATATAAATGAAATAAAAAATCAAAATGTAAATAATTTAATTGCATATTTAGATTAACCACATATATATTAAAAACCACATAAAACACTAAATTTATAAAAGTTGTCTCATGAAGACATATTAAAAATATTTTATTAAAAAAAGAGTTTTATGTGGTTCGGAGGTTTTTAATAAAATAAAAATTAAAAACAAAATTGATTTTTTTTTTAATTTTTATTATACCATATATCGTAATAAAGAATGCAAAGATCCAATGAAGTAAATAATTTGAAACGAGCATTAGAAAATGAATTTGTTGATAATTTTAGACAGTATTTAAAAGAATCTTCTTGGATTCTTCATTCAGATGGCTTCAATAGTTATTGTTTCAGTGAGTTTAATGATTTAATAGACTACTTTTTAGATGAATATTATAATATTGATTTTGTAGAAGATACAAAAATTATTGATTTATTTAAAAATTTGAATTTTAGTGATACATTATATATCGCTAGTGAAATACATGAATATTATAAAGATGGTGGTATTGATAATGAGATGACACTAATTTTAGACAAGAGTGATGAGTGGGATAATGTACACAGGGAAATAAAATTTATGACTACCTATAGATATGTTTATGCGAGTTATTTAGTACAATGTTATTACAATAACTTAGATATAGATTACAACTTATTTATTCCCACTTGGAAAGATATAAGACGATTACTAAATTTATGTAAAAAATTATATAACATTAATTGTGCATATCGATATTTAAAATGGGATCAACAGACAAGAAGACATCGTGAATACCCCGTACAATTAATGAGAAAAAAAATAAAGAATCTTTCTTTTAAATTGCAACTTAAACAAGAATTAAATAAAACTAGATTAACATCTGATATAATTGATAATATTGTAAAATTAGTTTAATCTTATTTTAATTTTAATTTTATCTTTCTTTTCTAATGCTCTGACATTATCTATTAATTTTTTATGATCGCCCCATAATAAGTATCTAGAATAATAAATACCTGAATGAGGATTATCCCAATTTTTATCACCTTTATGCCTTGCAATCCATGCTTTTTTTATTTTATCAGAACCATGATCAATATATGTACCTTTATCAAATGGTAATGCACCAAAGTGATGCATATGTGATAAGTCTGGCATTTCAATCACATATCTTTTACCCTTTCTTTTTGATTTTTTTAATATATATTCCATATATTTATATAAAATATTTTATAAATTATTTACAATTTCTTTTTTTTTTTCTTCTTCTTTTTCATCTTCTTCTTTTATTTTTCTTATACATCTACAACCACAACAGGAGATTTCCGTACACCGTGAATGCTGTATTTGGGAGATTATTGCGACAATCCCACCAAAGCATAAACTCAGTACTGCTGGAATTAAAACAGGGTCTGACATATTTATATAATTAAACAATATTATAATAATGTTTGATGCAATTTTTACTCATATTTAATCGATCTATTATAGTTTCAAATTTAAGAATATCTTTACTACAATCTTCAAAATTATCTAATTTTTTTATATCTTTTATTTTATCATGTAATTGTTGAATTTTATTACTAATTATGAGTAAATTATTATTTGCTTTTTCTATTTCTGATTCACTAAAATAATACAGTTGATAATAATTCATTATATTGTTATATTATATTATTATATTTTTTATAAAAAAATACAAGGAATACAATAACAAAAATAATAATCTTTTTCTTCTTCATCTTCTTCTGAACTCCAATTTATGCTATTTATTAATTCAGATTTTATTCTTTCGAGTTCAACGATTCCTATTTCGTCCATATATTATTTAAATTATAATTTTTCTTTAAAATCATCAAAACTTGTAGCATTTATTAATTTATTTATAATTTCTTGTTGTTGATTTATTATTTGTTGTTGTGCTTCTAATTTGACAATTAATTCTCCCACTGCACCATAAGTAATACTCCCAATATCTGCTTTTCTTATATTTTTGCAATCTTTTACTTCTAATAATAATTCATTATTTTCATTATAATATTCCCTTGGTTTTTGTTCTATGGTTGATAAATAATTAACTTCGCTATCATTATACCAATCATCGGCAATCCAACCGAACACAGTTTTATCGGTGTATTCCTCTGTACTATTAATTAATTCTTGTTTATAATTATATGTTTTTACAGGTATTCTCTTTACAATATCATAACATTTTTGACCTACACCATCACTGGTTATGTTTGTTTTTATTCGACTATCACTCTGAGTCCATGTAGTACGCGAATACAAAGAACCACTGTTTGTCATGTACATTTGCAAACTGCTCTGAAAGAACCAACCTAGATAACTTACTGATGTAGATGTATCCTCGCAAAACAGTATCCACGGACCATTTGTCGCTACTGGTGGATTTACAGTAAATATCTGATACTCGCCCGAAGTTGACCCCCAACCAGTTTGAGAGGCAAAACCTGTGCCACCTTGAAGTCGTAATGTTGTTGCCGAAGTCGTTGAAAAATTAGTTCTTCCCTTTGTTGGGGTATGTGTCATTAAAGTCTCACAATCACCCATTGCCACTAAATTTCGATCAAATCTAACAAATTCAACGGCACTGTTATCGACTACCTTTACATTTGCACCTCGCAAGTATAAATCCCCAGCACTATCTGAATAAACTTCTGCTTCATTATTGCTCCCAGATCCATCTGAAGCACTATTTACACTAAATAATAATGAAGCATCGTGAGAACTTGATAAAGACTGAACTATTATGCGACTATCTGCACTATTTAAATCACTAACAGTATTACATATATGTAATTGTGATAATGGATTAAAAGCACTACTAGAACCTACGCACTGACCCATAGCAATCCAATTTCTACTCGTTGGTACAGATATAAGGAAATATGTTTCGTCGCTATATAGACCAAATCTACTTGTTGATTGACTGCCGATTGACCCTATTGCTGTTCCACTACTCGTAGCATATGTAGAAACATCAGAATAAATCGCAGGGGCACTATCATAAGCAGTATGTGTATATCCATATTGTGAAGCGTCGTGTTCTAAATGTATTGTTCGATTTGCGTCGTTATAGAAATTACCATTTATAAATTGAAATGAATTTAAACCAGCAAAAGTATTTTTCATAATGCCATTAAATTCTGATGCACCATTAACTATTAATTTACGAGAATTAGGGTTGGAAGTTGTCCCGATTAATACATTAGTAGCAGTCGATAACGGATATAAACTACTAGATGATAAAGTCCATTGACTTGTGGCAGGTGTTTGCCATGAACAATGTCCATTCGCATCTACCGTTATAACTTGACCGTTAGAACCATTAGTACCATCTAGTTTGAACTGTAATTTTGGGTAATTGGTTGATCCACCAGCAACTGCATTGATTATATTAATTATATCGTCGTAATCTTCCACTGCTCCAGAAGTGGCATTAAAAAATTTAGCATTTACAGAAAAACAATCAATTCTACTAGATCCATCTGTTTCAGTCCCTCTTAATTCTAAATGTCCCGCTTTAAGTGATAATGTTGGATCTTGGTCGGCTCCTCCGCTTTTTTGTGGATTTATTAATTTTATCATTTCTGTATATGCTTCCATATTACCCGAAGTACCATTATAAGATTTACCATTTAAAGTAAATGCTGTTGATGTAGATCCAGTTGCATTTTTAGATGCTGTGATGACATGTTCCTCACCCACAGCGTAAAAATCTCCCTCGACATACAGTTTAGCACCGAGAGCATTTGTGTTTAATCCTACGAGTAAATTATCCGTTGTATTATCTAAAAACACATTATTTCCACTTTTTGTAAAAAAATTTGTATCTGTATCAGTGTCCCAACTTGGTAAATCATTAGTGTCTACTTTCAATACTGTTCCCTGTGAACCAATTGGTAATTTTGCTAATGTATTTGAAGCACTCGCATATATGATGTCGCCTTTAGCATAACTTGAAAATCCAGTACCACCATAATTATAAGCGACGGCATTGCCTTGGTATGAACTACCAGTAGATATTGTCTTGTTTGTCAATACATCTGAAGTTGCTTTACCAACAAGGGTGTCAGTTGCGGACGGTAAAGTCAAATTATTTATAGTGCTGTCTAAATGTAATACGCCAGTAATTTGTGCTGTGCCAGTACATAAAAATTTTCTAGAGTTAGTATTGGTCGCAGTGCCAAGAAGTAAATTATATGTTGTCAAGTCAGGTCTTAAATTAAGTCCTGATAAAATCCAATGTGATCCCTCATTTTTAAAATTTGCACCAGTAATATATTTAACTGTTTTACCTGTTGTATCTGCAACTAAAAATAAATCTGTATCGCTTACGCTAGTTGATTCGGTAGTATTTTCCTTGAAAGAAACATTGACCTTAACTTGACTTGTATTTGAAGTTTGTATGAGTTCTGTCGCCTCTCCATTAGAGAAAAGTGAGTTCACATATATATTAGTTTCACATCGAGAATTTAAAATATCTCTTCCCATTATAATTATAAATTATTTTTTTTTTTTAGTTTTATCTTTATTATTATCTTTTTTTTTCTGTTTCATTTTTTCTTTTTTCTCTAATGATCTCTGTCTTTCTACTCCATAACTAATTTTTATATTAGGTTTGATTTCCATAAACAAAGAATCTCCAAACATTATATATATATATAATATTTTTTTATTATATATAATATATATGAATAGTCAAAACATAAATACGAATGTAGCCCAGATTATACTGCCACCCGACATGGAACTACGAAAGATAAAAAAGAAACCTAAAAAATCATTAGAAAAGAAAAAAGCATTAAAAGAATTAAAAGATACTTTAAAAGAATATGATAGCGTTGTTGCAATCGCCGCAGATAGAAATGTCGATCTTCCTGCAGAAATTGGAGTATTACCAACTAATATTGCCGATATAAATACTATTAAAGAATTAAAAGCATTTACTGCAACATTAAAATCAAGAATTGCAATCATTAATCAATTAATAACAGAATCAATGCAAAAAACAAAAAGAAGCGGTATATTTGGTGAAGGAGATAGAATGAGATTACCAGCATTACCTGCAAGACCTGCTATACCGATTCCAATTCAGCCCAGTGTCATTCAACCATCAATACCACAAAATCCAGCAGTAATAAATCCTAGAACAGGAGAAAGCGATGCAGGGAAATCATTAGATCAATTAGAAAAAGAATTAATGGCAAAATTAACTCCTGAAGAGTCCGCCAAATATAAAGAAAAATTTAAAGATATAACACCAGCATCCAGACAACAAGGACAAATTGCAGGTCAAGGACAAGCACAAAAAGGTATGAGAGGTACATTATTTCAGAAAGACATTGGATATGATATTGGTGGAGGAAAAAGAATCAATATTATATCTCCTATAGGTTGGACTAATATTTATACTCCATATAGAATGTATATAGAAGATATACAATTTAAATTACAAAAAGTTGATAAAGGTGTATTTGTTTTACCACCAGAAGCAGAGCAAATATTAAACTCACAAAGACAGGGTATATTAGCAAAATATGATACATGGCTTCAGGGTTTAAATCCTGAACAATTAAAAGCATTAGATGCAGATAAAACTTTAGCACAATTAAATAAAGACATGCTTCGTGTTCTCGAGTTAGATCCAAAAGATGTTATAAAAATGATTGCAAAAAAATCAAGTATCCCTATAAAAGAAATAACTGATGGAAAAACAACAATCGAAAAAGAAGCAAAAAAAGAAGGGTTATCAACAAAAGCAACTCAATTTTTACAACTATTAAAACAAAATAAAACTTATATAGATGGTGTAGTTTCAACTATTGCCACTATAAAAAGAAATGATGAAATACCAACAACTATTACAGAGTTAGAAGAACAACAGAAAAAAATAGATAGAGCATTTGCTGAATTAGGTGCAGATAGAGCAACAATATTATCTGATTATAATGAATTTAAATTAAATTTAAGAAATATATTAAGTTCTCTTGAGGCTTATAGATTAGCACCAGAGGGATCAGTTATTATAGATCCGATCACATATAGACATACAGAACAGATGATTCGACCAGCAGATCCCGATGTTCCTGTTGTTCCAGTAGTTCAGCCAATTGACCCAGGCACAGGAGTACCTGAACCGCTACCACCAGAAAGAAAACCACCAAATGCAGGAACTCGAATTAAAGGGGGCAGATTTTTAAGAGATAGAATAGAAGTAGGAAAAAATACAAGAGTTGCATTAGGAAAATTATTAACATTTTCCGCAGAAGATGTAGCAACAAGATTTACTCAACAAGTACAAGAAGCATTAAATACAGTTCGATCAGATCCGCAAGTTAATATTTTATTAGATACTAATATGATTGAACGAGG
>Ga0181415_1000142_pt1 | contig 19030 bp, 21 predicted proteins | sample 38SPOviralmetaG_FD_130140 | JGI IMG/M metagenome (GOLD analysis project Ga0181415, IMG submission 130140) | Marine viral communities from the oligotrophic San Pedro Time Series (SPOT) site, San Pedro Channel, CA, USA - 38 SPOT_SRF_2012-12-11 | ecosystem: Environmental > Aquatic > Marine > Strait...
CCGAATGGTACAGTTCGTATGGACTGTCCACTCTGCCATAGGAAGAACACGTTTAGTGTAGCGGAACAGAATGGGCAGAGATTGTTCAACTGTTTCCATGCACAGTGTACTGCTAAGGGACGGACTAAGCTAAGACTAACTATAGATAATACATCCTCTCTTCCATTAAGAGTACATTCTTCAAAAAAAATAGAACCTAGTCTTGTGTTTGAAGAGCCTGACACGTTTGTCCCGATATCTCGTAGTGAGAGGGCTTTCAGTTATATTAGGAGTGTCAACGTATCCAAAGCCTACAATAGTGGTTGGGTAGACCTACGATTTGATTTCAAACGCAATCGTGTGGTGTACCTGATTAAGGATGGTAATAGGGTTGTGGATGCAGTTGGTAGAAGTTTAACAGATGAAAAACCGAAGTGGTGGAGATATGGAAGAAGTGGTTATCCTTTCGTTTGCGGTAGCGGACGCGTGGGGATTATTGTTGAAGATTGTGCTAGTGCTTGTAGTGTTTCATGTAGTTTTACAGGAATAGCATTACTAGGTACAAGCCTACTGGATAGTTACATACCTATCCTACGCAGATATAAAAAGCTCTATGTAGCTCTTGATAAGGATGCTACAAAGAAAGCACTAGATATTGTAATTAAATTACAAGATGTCGTAACGACAAAGATGATGATTTTAAATCAAGATTTGAAGGACATGAGAGATGACACAAGAGAAAGAGTACTCGCAAGTTACGATTGAGAAACAGGTACTAGGCTACCTACTCAATTACGAGTTCTACCAGAAGGTAAAGAACATAGTCACTAAGGACATGTTTACGGGTAGAGATGTAACAATATTTGATTGCATTGGTTACGCACACAAGAAGTACGAACAAGACATGCACCCACGACAAATATCAGCGGTGGTGTATGACCGTAACCCTGCGATGCCAAGCAGTGCAATACAAGAAATATATGACACTATAGATTCGATACCTACAGAGATGTCTCCTAACATGGAGTTGGAGATGGATGTGGTTAGGAACTTCTGGGTTAGAGATAAGGCTAGGCAGATAGGTGAGAAGGCTATAGCAATCTTCACTGGTGAGTCCGAACACTTCGGGGAACTGAAGACCCTGATTGATATGGTAGAGGATGGCAGGATGTCTGACAAGACTACCTATAGTGAGGTTGTCACGGACTTCTCCGACCTAGTTAAAGAGTCTGTATCTGACCCTGACTTCCCCTTCGATTGGGAACTGATGAGCCAGAACCTTGGGGGCATGGACAGGGGTAACTTGGGTATCATCTTTGCTAGACCTGAGGTAGGTAAGACAACGTTCTGTTCCTTCCTAGCTTCTAGCTACATCAAACAAGGCAAGCGTGTTGTCTACTGGGCTAACGAAGAACCTGCCCCAAAGATTAAGTTGCGTATAATACAATCCTATTTTGGTTTGACACGACATGCAATGGAAGAGGAGATGCACATGCTCCACTCCATCTACACAGACAGAATAGAACCCTACCTCACAGTTATGGATTCTGTAGGCACGTCTATGGCTGAACTAAATGACTACGCTCAACTAAACGAACCTGATGTCATGTTCTGTGACCAGCTAGACAAGTTTAGAATAGATGGGGAGTTTAACAGGGGCGACGAACGCTTGAAGGAAACGTATGTGATGGCTCGTGAGATAGCCAAGCGTAACAAGTTACTACTCTGGTCTGTGTCTCAGGCTAGCTACGATGCCCATGACCGTCAATTTGTTGACTATGCTATGTTGGATGGTTCGCGAACTGGTAAGGCAGGAGAAGCGGATGTCATCATAGGTATTGGCAAGACGGGTGGCTCTGATGAGGAGAACACCGCACGACATATCTGCATATCCAAGAACAAACTCAATGGGTGGCATGGTATGTTTACAAGCCATATCGACATAAACACGGGAGTATACTACTGATGCTTATTAAGATACTTACCTTCTGGATGAACAAGGATGAGATGCAAGACCCAAGTATGGACAACGTGTTGCGTTTTCTCATCATGTTTGTATTTGCTTGTGGGGCTTACATAGTTGTTGTAGAACTTTTGGGGAAGGCGATTTGCTCATGCTAGGAATATATAGAAACATTATGGACAGCACCAAGAACCCGCTGTCTAACATACCTGACATGAATACTCGACACATGATAATGCAAGTCTTAGCTTGGATGTGGTGCATTATATTCAGTATGTATCTAGGTTCAGTCCTTGCCTTTGGTATTAGTGCTATTATACATGCTCTACTGCTTGCAGGGATATTCATCACTGTTGGAACTTTTGAAACAGCAAAGCGCAGACCTCAATACTTCGGTGGGCTAGGTAGGGGCAACGGGGGGGAGCATGACTAATATCCTAACGTTTGATGTGGAGACAACCCACAAAGAAAAAGCTAATGGGTCTACCACTCCCCTGCCCTACTTTGGCAATATGCTTGTGGCAATAGGATACAAGTGGCTACACGAGGAAGACGTAACCTACGACTGTTACTACCACAGTACAGAAGAACCAACACCCGACGCGTTCGACAGGTTTCAATCGGAGCTAGACCGTGCCGACATTGTGATAGGACACAATATTAAATTTGACCTGTCATGGATACGTGAATCTAATTTTAAGTATGAAGGGAAAGTTTATGATACGATGGTTTCAGAATATATTCTATCGAAGGCAAGACGTTGGGCTTTGTCGCTTGCTTCTGTTGCAGAGAAGTATGGTGGAGTGCAGAAGGAGAAAGACCTCATTACTCCCTACTTCAAGGAGGGCAAGACTTTCTACGATATACCGTGGGACACGATAGTAGAGTACGGTATAGCCGACGTACTGGCTACAGAGCAAGTAGCCCTAGAACAACTCAAAGCCTTTGGCTCATCGTTTGAGGAGATATTTAATGAACCTGTTACCCACACTACGCTTGTCGTTTGAGATGACTGACATTCTGGCGCATGTAGAACAGAATGGCATAAAAATAAATACAGACACCCTGCTACAGATTAAAGAAGAATACGAACAGGAGATGTTTGTCCTTGAACGTAGGCTAAACGAACTAGCACGGAATGCTATGGGAGATACCCCTGTCAACTTGGATAGTCCTGATGATAGGTCTATGCTGTTATACTCTTGTAAAGTGAAGGACAAGAAGCAGTGGGCTATCCTCTTCAATCTTGGTCACGAGTTTCGCGGGGCTACTAAGAAACCAAAACTACGTAAGCGCATGACGCGCACAGAGTTTAAGCATCATGTCATACGACACACAGATGTAGTCTATAAGACGGAAGGTTCACAATGTCCTGCCTGTAGGGGTACAGGACGTTACTCTCCTCTCAAGAAGGATGGTAGTCTGGGGAAGGCTGTTCGTATCTGCAAGCTTTGCGAGGGTAAGGGTGTCCGATATAAGAAGCTTAACGAAGTCGCAGGTTTTAAAGTTCTACCACGGGACGCATTCGATACAGCATCAGGTGGTTTCAAGACAGACAAGACTACCCTAGAGGACGTGTCCCTAACACTACGAGGGGAAGCTCAGGAGTTTGCACAGAGCTACATACGATACTCTGCCCTGCGAACATATCTACGTTCATTCGTAGAGGGTATGTTCAACAATGTCGACAGCAACGGCTTCATACACACAGAGTATATGCAATGCATCACAGCTACTGGTAGACTGTCTAGTCGCAATCCTAACTTCCAGAACATGCCACGGGGTTCGACGTTTGCTATCCGCAAGGCTATAGAGAGTAGGTTTGAGGGCGGGTCAATCCTAGAAGGTGATTACGCACAACTGGAGTTTAGGGTTGCAGGGTATCTAGCCAAGGATGACAACATCCGACTAGATGTAGAGGCGGGTACAGACGTTCATAGTTATACTGCTAGCATCATTGGCTGCACTCGCCAAGAGGCAAAAGCCCATACTTTCAAACCCTTATACGGTGGAGTTAGCGGAACGGATAGCCAACAGAGATACTATAGAGCGTTCAAGGATAAGTATGCAGGTGTTAAAGAATGGCATAAGGACTTACAGAAGGATGCTGTAACCAAGAAAGAGATAACTCTGCCGTCGGGTAGGGTGTATGCCTTCCCCGATTCCAAGTGGACGGATTGGGGTACAGCGACCAACCGCACTGCTATATGTAATTATCCTGTGCAGGGATTTGCCACGGCTGACCTGTTGCCCATAGCCTTGGTTAAGTTGTACCACGATATGAAAAATGCAGGTATGAAATCTCTCATCTGCAACACAGTTCACGACTCTATAGTGATAGATGTTTACCCTTCTGAAGAACAGCAGTGCATTGATATTATGGCTGAAGCAATGCTGTCCCTACCACAGGAGACACTTCGTCGTTATGGTAACGAGTATGACATGCCAATAGGCATTGAATTAAAGATGGGTAAAAACTGGCTTGACTTAGAAGCCGTGTTAGAAGTATAATGATTTTACGCAACCAACCCAAGGAGAAAGAAATGGGTACAGAACTAGACTTAATTAATGAATTTGACGTTAATGTAGGAGACGATAACGCTAGTCTTATTGCCATGCTAGGGCAGGACGGATTGGCTGAATCAAAGAGTGATGCACTATCATCGCTTCGCATCAATTACGATGCAGACACGGAGAATGGGGAAACCCTCAAACGTGGTACATGGAAGATGTATAATGGCTCAGAGATGGTGTATGCCGAATCTGCCTTTATAGTTCCAATGATGAGGACTTATGAGTACAGTGTGTTTGACACAGAGGAGAACACTTTCTCTTGTAAGTCAGTGCAACGTAAGAAGATGTCTGACTCATTCCCTGACAAACTGGGGACGATGAAGTGTGGACGACTGACACGAGCAGAAGAGGGGGAGCTATCTGATGATGACCCGCAGTTGCTTCTTAGTAAGTCGGTAACGTGCAACGTGATATTATATGGTAAGGTTGATATGCCTGATGCTAAGAATGCTCAAGGTAAGAAGACACCTGTGAAGGACTTACCATTTATATCCTATTTCAAACGTTCAGGGTTCAGACCTATAAATGACTTTATAAATCAGAAGCTTGGTAATAAGATACCACTGCCTACTGCTTATATAGAGTTGAAGACCAAACGTATGGCGAATGGTGGAGTGACCTACTGGATACCACAACCAGAGTTGGTTAAGGAAATACCCTTCACTGTAGAAGCAAAGGAATTATTACAGAGCTTCCATGATGGTGTGTCTGCTTCTAATCAGAAGGTGCTACAGGAGCATCGTGACTCCCTTAAACTTGTAGCAACAGACGAGGACGTTGATTTAGCACAACGATTCGGCTAATGTTAGCCCTGTTTGAAGTACAGGACTTTCTTAAACGTGCAGGGCGAGGAGAGGTAGACTCTTCTCGTCTTGAGCATTTAATAGAGCAGTTTGGTGAGGACTGCAAAGAGTCTCTTAGAAAACAACTATCTCGCAAAGAAGGCTACCGAATACGTATGTCGGGGCTTGGTCGTCCCCTATGTCAGCAGAAGCTAGAGCAACAGGGTAACAAGCAGGAGATGGGGTATAACGACATCATGCGTTTCCTCATGGGTGACTTGATTGAAGCTGTTGCTGTGTTTGTTCTCAAGTCTGCGGATGTCAAAGTTGTGGATACTCAACGAGCTTGTGAACTAGACATAGACGGTACAATAGTTAAGGGTACTCTAGACCTCATTATGAATGATGGGGTAGATAAGGTTTGGGATATAAAGTCTACAAGCCCGTGGTCGTATGATAATAAGTTTGCCAACCGTGGTGGCTACGATGTTATAAAAGAAGATGACCCCTTCGGATACATGATGCAGGGCTTCCTATATGCAGAAGCGCAGGGTATGCCGTTTGGTGGGTGGATAGCCATAAATAAGTCGTCAGGAGAGTGGGCCTTTGCTGAAGCTCCTGAAGACCAAGAGGAAGACAGGAAACAGTACATTGCTGACGCTAAGGAGCGCGTACGTAGCCTGTTAGAAGATAAAGGGTTCAAAATACCCTTCACACCTACAGACGAGACTTACACCGTCTCAAAACAGAAAGTTGAAACAGGCAATAAACTGATGCCTAAGACCTGCACCTTCTGCTCCTTTAAGAGTATATGTTGGAAGAATGCAGAACATCTGCCTAAGGTCACGTCTAAGGCTAAGTTTCCCCCAATGGCATGGTACACTACAGTTAAGACAAGGAAAGTGTAGTGCCAGTACTTTTCACCGAAACATATCCTATAAAGATTATGAAGTTAAACCCGCAGTTGATGTGTGTGTTTGTAGAGAGCCATGAGAGTAGGGGAGGCGACCCTGCAACTGTTGAAGTTAGGAGCTTACAAACTTCCTTTCCCCTTACAGTAAAAAACAACTTCTCTAAGTCTGGGCATCTCGTGTCAGACACAGAAGCACGGGACATAAAGAAGATTGAAGAAGAATCACAGGCTATAATGTATCAACTAAGGAGAGGGGCAACCATATGTCTTCCGACGTTGCGACTAAGCGACGAGCTAAACAATTTAGAAAAACACACCCCAAAAGTAGAACAGTATCTATTAAGAAGGCTAGAGAGGATAAAGCAGGAGTTTCCGCTTCAAGGATTATGAGAAATACAAAGTACCGTTCTATGTTCGAGATAAACATAGCAAAAAATTTATCACAACAGAAGATAGCGTTTGAGTATGAGAAGAAGAAACTACCGTACATACCAAAGCCTCGTGTGTATACCCCTGACTTTTATCTTGTAGACCAAGACATTTACATAGAAGCGAAGGGGCATTTCGATAAGGGAGACAGGGTTAAGATGTTGTTGATTAAACAACAGTACCCCGACTTGGATATTCGTATAGTTTTCTTAAATGCTAGAAATAAAATTTATAGGGGTAGCAAGACTACATATAGTATGTGGGCAACCAAGTACGAATTTCCTTGGGCAGAGGGTGCTATCCCAGAGGAGTGGTTTAAGAATGTCAACAGATGATATGGATAGAAAATTAGAGGTTGCAAGTCTTCTAGGTGGACGTTATTATCTTATACTTAATAATAATGATTCAGATAGCTTTACTATGGCGGCATATGATACGAACACATCTAGTGATGGTGAACCAGAAGTTCCTGCAGGTATGGTAATTCTGTCAGGAATTATTGAACTTATGGAGAACCACTTTGATACTATCTGGGATGCGGGAGTAGCGCGTACTAAGTTTATGGCTGCAATAGATAATATACAGATAGAGTTAGACGATGACGAGGTGGATGAGGCTGTAGAGAAGGTCTTGTCTAGAACTGGCAATATAATAAAGGTAGATTTTGGTAAGGAACAATGACTCAAGAAACCCACGAAGATTACATGACACGTAGATTAGAACAGGCAGAGTTACAGTCTGACGTAGTTAAAAACCCTAAGCATTATGAACAGTATGAGTTTGAACCCGTATCGTTTATAATGAAGAACGAGCTATCCTTCTGGATGGGCAACGTTATAAAGTATGTTATGCGTGCAGGAACTAAGGATGACACGGATGAAGTGCAAGATTTGAAGAAAGCGATAAGATATATAGAGATGCGTATTAACCAATTGGAAGGAAGAGAACCTAATGAATAACATGTTACCAAGCACATATCAGCAGTTTATACACAAGTCCCGCTACGCTCGTTGGATAGATGATAGTCAGCGCAGAGAAGATTGGAACGAAACAGTAGAGCGATATGTAAACTTTATGCTAGACCATGCACACGTTAAGCACGCTGTTAAGTTGCCTGAACAGGACAAGAACGATATAATAGAGGGTATAACAAGTTTAGATGTAATGCCTTCTATGAGGGCAATGATGACAGCAGGGACTGCACTATCTCGTGATAACATTTGTGGATATAATTGTTCTTATATTCCTGTTGATAGTCCTCGTTCTTTTGATGAGTGTATGTATATACTTATGTGTGGAACAGGAGTAGGCTTCAGCGTAGAACGTGAGAACGTCGATAAGCTACCGATAATTAGTGATACTTTCAGTAACTCCTATACTGTGATACAGGTGGCAGACAGTAAACCCGGCTGGGCGAAAGCCTTCAAGGAGTTGATTGCACTACTGTATGCGGGGGAAGTTCCTGTGTGGGATGTGTCTCAGGTTAGAGAGGCAGGTTCTCGTCTGAAGATTATGGGCGGTAGAGCCTCAGGACCGCAACCATTGGTTGACTTGTTTAGGTTCTGCATAGAGGTGTTTACAAAGGCAAAGGGTAGGAGACTATACCCTATTGAATGCCACGACATCATGTGTAAAGTAGGCGAGGTTGTGGTTGTTGGGGGTGTGCGTAGGTCAGCCCTAATCAGTCTGTCAAACCTCAACGATGACCAGATGGCTCATGCCAAGGCAGGGCAGTGGTGGGACAACGAACCACAACGCGCTCTATCTAATAACTCTGTTGCCTACAAGGGCAAGCCAGAGATAGGCACATTCATGCGTGAGTGGTTAGCTCTATATGATAGTAAGTCTGGGGAGCGTGGCATCTTTAATCGTGATGCGGCAGACAGACAAGTTGCAAAGAATGGCAGACGCGAGACAGGACACATGTGGGGAACTAATCCATGTTCGGAGATTATCCTACGTCCGTATCAATTTTGCAATCTATCGGAAGTGGTTGTGCGCGAGAGTGATGACCTCAAGAGCTTGAAACGTAAAGTTCGTCTGGCTACTATTCTAGGGACACTCCAATCAACCCTTACAGATTTTAAATACCTGAGGAAAGTATGGAAAGACAACACAGAAGAAGAACGTTTATTGGGAGTATCCTTAACTGGTATCATGGACCATCCCGTTCTATCAAAGAACGTGGACAGCGCGAAGTGGTTGCGCGAGATGAGAGACGAAGCGGTAGCGGTCAACAAAGAGTATGCCCAGATGCTTGGAATCCCACAGAGCGTTGCCATTACTTGTGTAAAGCCGTCGGGTACTGTGTCTCAGTTAGTGGACGCGGCTAGTGGTATTCACGCTAGGCACAATGACTATTATATACGCACTGTTAGGGGTGACAACAAAGACCCCTTAACGCAGTTCTTGGTGAACGAGGGTGTTCCTGCCGAACCTGATGTGATGAAACCAAAGTCTACAACGGTGTTTAGTTTTGCTATGAAGTCTCCTACAGGAGCAGTCACACGTACTCAACTAACTGCTGTAGAACAATTGGAGTTGTGGAAGACGTATGCCCTCAACTGGTGTGAACACAAGCCTAGTGTCACCATAACCGTCAAGGAAGAAGAGTGGATGGAAGTAGGAGCATGGGTGTATGAGAACTTTGACGTTGCTTCTGGGGTATCCTTCCTGCCACACTCTGACCACACCTATCAGCAAGCACCCTATCAGGACATAGACGTAGATGCCTATAATGAGTGGCAAATTGCCCACAAGCATGTAACTATCGATTGGGACAAGATGGCAGACTTTGAGAAAGAGGACAACACTTCTGGCTCACGGGAGTTAGCTTGTACTGCAGGAGTATGTGAAGTGGTTGACTTAAACGCAGGATGATTATAGACTATACACCAAACTGGTGGGAAGTTGGTATGATTACAGCTATCAGCGTCAACACCGTCATTAACTTAATAGTATTTTTTAGACACAGATTTAGAGGTAAAGATGAAAATAAACGGACAAGAGTATGACCAAGACTCCCTAACTGAAGAGCAGAAATATCTTGCTACACAGGTAAGGCTCTTGCAGGATGATGAGAATAAATTAAATTTAAAAATAGCTCAGGTACGAGTAGCCAAAGAGGTGTTTATTGCTAAACTAATAAAATCTACGGAGGATACAGAAGTTGAACCTACAGCCGAAAATACAGGATAGAAAGAAGTTTGACCTAGATTTATCTTACGGTAAAGTTCGTGAACAGCGAGTTGCCGACATGTTGCAAGACAAGAAAATAGAAGTTAAGTCAGAACGGAACATGTGGGTTAGAACAGGTAACATTGCTATAGAGTATGAATGTTATGGCAAACCCTCTGGCATATCGTCTACAGAATCAGACTACTGGTTTCACAACCTGTGCATAGGAGACGATACGTTTGCAACACTCGTCTTTGATGTGCCGTCCCTCAAACGTATCATAGACAACCTAGACGAAAAACGCACCGTGTCAGGCGGGGACAACGGTGCGTCTAGAATGTATCTTGTTAATCTGCAGAAGTTGTTTTCTTCAGATGTTATAAAGGCTTATAAGAATGCCAAAGAAACCTAGAGCAGACTTGTTTAGTCTTACCTGCAAACTTAATACTGACGGGAACGTGGAGTTAGAGTATAACTCTGTGAACCCCGACGATTTTGCTAGGGAGATGGAGAACAAGTTTCCCCAGTATGAAGGAACATTCAAGGTATCGTTTCTCATACGTTACCTAAGACAGAATGCAGATGAAGTTATGAATAACTCAGGAAGGTATGTGTGATGTTTACAGCTTACGTATTATCTTGCGCTTACATGTTAAATCAAGAACCTAAATGCTCAGAATGGGTGGACGACTACGGTCCTTACTTTACAGAAGAAGAGTGCATCATCCGCGCACAAAAAATGAGGGAAGACCTGATTATCCACCTAGTAGAACCGTCAGGTATTCCCCATTCATTTCAGTACAAGTGTGTTGAGACAGATAGAAGTATCTAAGACTTCTTCTTCTTCTTCATCATGCCACCATACATCATACCAGACATACCGCCTGCCATACCCTTCTGTTCACGAGGGGCCATAGGGTTAGCTGACATTGCCATGCCTCCCATCTGCATAGGCTTGCGAACCATAGAACCGTAAGCGTAGGTTTTCATCATGTTACCGCCCTTGCCCATCTTCTTCATTTCGCCACCGTGACCCATCTTAGTCATGGGTTTCATCATTCCACCGCCTGCCATCTTCTTCTCCTTTTTAATGTTTTTTTCTATGGCAGTCTGCCTAGCGTTCTCATAGTCAGACATCCTGCCGTCGTTATTTAGGTCGCCCTTTGTTCTATTCATCTTCATTTTCCTCGTTAGGTACTAAAAATATTTCATTTAATTCTGGTAGATACAAGTCCTGTCTAGCCAGTTCTGTAAGCACAAATTCAGTTACTATAGGTTCTAATTTTTCCATATCAACTTTTGTTACTAGCTCAGGTGTCTTGAACATTTTAGATATTATATTTGCAGCATCTGCATTTTGCACTGTCATTTCTAATAAACTTATATTACTTCTTAAAGCTAAGTTTACCATAAATTCCGTTGCTACATATGAGGGGTTTACAACTCCCCTAGCCAATCCATACAATCTACTCTGTATACCAGCAACGGTAGGGGCAGATACAACCCCATCTAATCTTGCAGAACTTTGTTTGGAACGAACTAAAAACTTGGATATATTTTCTAAATAACCAACATGCTCCTCTCCTAGTACAGCAATTAAATTCTCTCTAACGCCACCCTTCTCTGCAGTGCGAACATCCATTAGTAGTTGTTCAGGAGTCATAAACTGAGTAGCTATAGGAACATCCCTGCTCATAGCTGTAAAAGTAGCACCCGATACAGGCTGTAAACCTCCTCTATTCTTAAAACCTTTAGCAACTAAACTGCCTATTGCAGAATTAAACAAAGCTTCAGCCTCGTCTGTACTCTTGCCCATCTGACTTACTTGAGTTTTTATAAAGGCATCCTTCAGAAAGTCTATTTCATCAACACTACCATCAAGTATATAAGTTCTATAAAAATTATCTGGACTAAGATTACCTGTAAATACAGATAATTCTGCTAATGCGTTATCTTGTTTTGTTATATCACCTTGAATACTTCTCCTAAGTGAACCCTGTTTATCATTGAAATTTGATACGAGGTTTTTATAAACTCCCTGAGCTTCTTTATTACCTTGAACAAATTTTTCCAAACTTCGATGGTCTGCATACAAGTCTGATAGGTTAACTAACGGTCTTGTAGTAATTCCGTCCTTAGTTTTAACTTTTACTTTTAACAAATCATGTATTATATCCATGTCCTTAAAATTATCAAGCTTGTACCCGCCTTGTGCTTTAAATCCTGTGTTTATTCCTCCCTCAAAATTTTTTATAGCACTATCTATAAAATCTGCGAATACCTTTTCTCCAAGAGCCATGCTTAGACCATTAAACTTTGCTAGACCTGCTTCCGTAGTTAAGTCAAACATTCTATCCCCGCCTACAGTATCTGCAAACTGTGTTTCTATAGATTTAATACTTGTTACTATAGTTTGTTCTGCATCAAAACTGCCTTTAATGGATAGGCTTATATTGTTAGATATAGGTCTAAATATACTGTTTGGGTCTAAATTTCCGTACGCATATTTAAACATGTCACCTTCTTTAAAGGTAACTATCTCCCCGCCCTGTTTTGATTTATCTAACTTATTTAAGAATCCTCCCGGTCTTAATCTATCTCCTACCTCGCTTCTATAAGTACTTCGCGCCTCTTGAAGAATATTAAACATTTCAGGGCTTGATTTTTTTATTGCATTATCTAGAGTTGTCTCGTAGTTTAAATATACACTGCTTAACTCAGGAGTTTGTTTTCTAGAGGCAAAATCTCTGAAAGACCTGCGTATAACATCTACTTCATAGGCATTTAATTGAGAGAAAGGTTTGAAGTTAGGATTGATTCTTTTTAACTCCATAGCAAGTTCTACGTTTTTCATACTCCCTACAAGCTCTTGGCTTACACCGTTTAGTATTAGAGTTTCTTTTAACTCTTCTATGTTTGGTATAGCTCTTTCAACCATACCATTAAATACTTCTAAATTTTGACGACCTAATCTTCCTGCAAAGAACTGTCCACCTGCACTGAAGAATTGTTCGTACGCGTTTTCTCCTGCTTGGCTCATAAGAAACTCTACAGATTCAGTTAAGTCTATTGTAGGTGCGTTCTTAGCCGCCTCTCTAACCCCTTCGTATGCGGCATGACCTGTTGCCCATAGAGCGTCTATCTGAGTATCAAATACTTCCTCGACAGTCCTACCTAAATTATTGTAGTAGGATGCTCCCTCCCCACGTTTACCTTTTAATATTTCAACCCGTGAGGTCAGAGCCGCAAATATATCTGTTTTTACTTCTTGTAATATAGTTTTCCTATCTACAGTCTCCCCAGCTAGTCTTCGCAATCCTATATCTGCTTCAATCATATCAGACATAAAGTTCTCTGGAATATCTGCGTCAGGGTCTAATATTATTTTATTTCGTATAGTATCCAAGGTGTCTAGCTTTTGATTTAACAGGGCTATTTGACTTGCTCTAAACTTCTCTAACGAGTCTCTGCTAGCTTGAACAAATTTAAACACCTCACTGCTTTGTCCCATGTTATTTTTTATAATCATACGTTCAAGATTATCTAGAGCCGCTTCAGTCATTTCAGCCCCTCGCATGGCAGCTTGGCTTTGTTCAAACAAAGGGCTTGCTTTAAATTTTGACAACTCTCTGACATCTACAGTGTTCATACCTATTGAATTTACTGCTCCTATCATTGTAAGACCAGTTGCATTTCCAAAAGTAGTTTTAAACAACCTACTCATCTCTGCTTGCTCATTCTCTGGAAAAGACTTTACAATTGCATCTTTTAATTCTACGTATTCATCTACCGCAGCTAGAACTTGGTCTTGTTCATCAGGACTTAGGTTGTTTATAACTTTTATAGATGAGCGTATTCCTTTAACTTCATCAGGCTCTAATTTTCTACCGATAGCTTCCTCGTAAGTTCTTAGTGTGCCATCATTAAGCTTTAGCCCTGCTAATCTAAGTGTTCCTAGGGTAGCAAAATTTGCAATAAAATCTAGAGTAGAAGTAGCACTTCTAATTATGCCTATACGAGGACTAGAACCACTCTTAGCAACTTGACCTACAAGTGCTTTAGTAATTTTACTGCCTCCCATAATCATACCAAACATCCCCACAACTTCTGCTGTTTCTGGACTTACTCCCATAGGTTCTGCAAGAAACTCGCGGGCATACAATTGTCCTGCCGATATTAGGAGAGCATCCGACCCCACCTCTTTTATATAAGGGTAGACTTTACCTGTATATTTAGCCCTTAACATTCGGTTTGTTAAATCGCTATATTCTCTTTTAGCCAGAATGTAAGCTTTGTCTGTACTAGATGTTCCTGCCATCTTAAAGGCATCCAGTTTCTGCCCCTGTTCGTTTATCATATCTGCAAGCTTATCCACACTAGCATCAGTTCTCTGTTGAAGAACACCAACAGACAAGTTTCGGATGTTTATATTAGTTCTTGCGTTTGATGCCTCTAATTTTAAAAATTGTTGTACTGGGTCTTTTATGTTTATAAGTTCTTGATATAAAGTAGGGTTTTTATTTTTTTGAGCAGCCACTGCTTTAGTAAGCTTTGCAATTGACCTAGCACCCTTTATCTGTCCGGGACCTGCCATTCCTAGTAGGTTTTCTATAAATATAACACCAAACTTTTGTTCTAGTGGAAGTTCTTCCATGCCCAGACGAATTAAAGAATCTGCTGTGTCCGTGTCTATTATATCCTTGCGTACTTTATTGCCCTGCTCATCCTGAATGAATAAAATATCATCATACTCTTCCTGAGATATTCGACCCTCTTCTAATTGTTTATCTAGATTGTCCTGTATGGCATTGTTAAAACGAATAGCCATAGTTGGATTACCAATTACATAGCTGTCAAGACCTTTGTTAAAAGTGTCGAAGGATTGTTTTATTTTGTTCTGTCTAGCTCCCCACTCATCAAACCAGTTTGTACCCTTGGATATAGCATCAATACCTGCTGCTGAAGCATGGTATCCTAGTATACCTAATCCGGGAATAGCCTTACCAGCAAACTGTCCTGCTTCCCCTAGCCTCTCTGATAGTGATTGATAGAAGTTACCTGTTACGTATTCGTCTACAAATATTTGCCGTATTCGTGCGTCTTCTATACCCTTCTCTAACAGCATACTATCTACAGTATCTCGCCCTAGTGCTACTTTTTCTGCGCGTGATAATAGCTGGGGGTTCTGTAACAGTTGAGATGTTGGGGTAAACTCTGATTCTCGTGTAAGAGGTTTAAATGTCTCTGTCTCAGGAGTTACCCTACCAAACTTAGTTACGTTTAAAACAAGTTCTTTTAAAGTCGCGGGATTTTTCACTAAAGCGTTAACAGCTTCAGGAGTATACTCAACGCCCCCTATGTTGGTTGTTATACCCTCGCGAGAGTTTTTAAGAACATCCTGAATAGTAAAACCTTTTTGCTGTAATTCAAGGTCTTCTCTTGCCGCATCAGATATAGTTGTGTCAACTTCTCCAACACCTAACACAGGGAGTTGTGACATTCCCTTGTCTTCTTTTATTACAAGAGGACGTTTATCTGCTTGTTCAAAAACTTTTGGGACTACTGGTTCTGCCATGTTTAAATACTCTGTCCTTTTGGTGATAGTCTATCTAATACGTTTGCGTCTGGTATAGATGTTTTTCCTTGGTCATCTTCAAAGAAAGTACCTTTTTCATCCTGATATATATTCCCACCATCGGGGGTAGGTATAGCAGTTAATGCTCCAACTGCTCCTACACTAGATTCTTTCTTGGCTTGTTCTTGACCTGTATACGATGCTAATCTAAACTGAGATATAGACTTGTCTATAACGCTGTGAGCTTTAAGTAATCTTTCTGCTGCAGGATTAAATTCTGCTGTCTCTGTCGCTAAGTCATATATTCCCTGCAGTTTACCCCGTCTTTCTATAAAATCATTTATAACGACATCAAGAGCCGCTTTTGATTGAGTTTTTGCTGAGAACAACTGAGATTGACCAAGCCTTGCTAGCTGTACTTCAAAGTCTTGGTTTGATAAACGTCCTGAAGGGTCTATAGCACGAGCCATCTTTGCGGCTAGGGTTAGTTTAAGAGATTCTTTTTCAGATAAATTAGTAAGAACATCTGTACTTACAAAACCCATACTCTTAGCCTTAGTAAGGACTTGCTGTGAGGTTACATTATCTGTGTTGTCTCCTAACAACTGGTCTAGCTGTCCTGTCTCTGCAAAAATACCACCAAATACACCTTTTAATTTTCCTACAAAACCTGATGGAGTATCCTCGTCTAGAACAAGTGTTTGTAATTCTCTGAGTAGTCGAATAGTTTCTTCAGTCGCACCATACTGTTCTTTTACTTTTGCAACGTCAACATCTAAATATTGTTTTAAATAAACGGCAATTGGTTTCATTGTTGTTACAGCGCGTTTCTTACCCTTCTTATCATAACTCACAGTCATCAAAGGAACTATAGACTGTGCCATTTCTAGCTTATTACCTCTAAACTCTTCGATAAGAGCTTTTCCTACATTAAATCTTACTCTCTCGTCAGCCCCACCGGGAGTGTTAAAAGCGTTTACATTTAAGGCTTCGTATCTAATGGCACTCACTAGAGAGCTATACGCTTCTTCTGGGGTATCTGCTCTTTTAATAAACTTAAAGTTATTTATGAAATCTTGAGGAGATGAATAGTTTAAGTTTGTAGCCATTCTAGTAATAGACGCAATTTGTCCTTCGTCAAATTCTATAAAACCAGTCTGTTCTTCCTGATTACTATCAATGTAATTAAAGACTAGAGAGTTAGCAACAACTTCAATTTCTCCTGCTTGCTTTGCTGCATTTTTTATTTTAGTTTCGGAATATTCTCTACTAAGATATGTACTATCTGGTTTAACTTCTTTTAGAAAATCAAACAACCCTTTAAAATCAGTTGCTGGAGGGACATACCCAGATACTTCACCTGTTACTGAATTAGTAGCATTTTTTATTTGTCCCCCTATATAATAGTCTGCAAATCTTTGTAAGTCTTCATCAAAAACTGCTAATGCTTGTGGGTTAGCTTTAAATTCATCCGCAATCATTTTTCTAGTTTTAGGGTCACGTATGAGGTTAGATATTTCAACTAAGTGCGCTCTTCCAGACACTAACTCATTTGCATCATTTATATTTTTATAATAATCATCAGAAGTAGGAAAAGATAAGTTGCCTATTTTCATAGGATTTTCTGCTTCTTCACTCATAGCCATACTCATAGATAAAATATTCGCAGGTGTAAATTCCATGTCAGCTATAACTATGGCTGGGTCAGGTCCTTGGTATGCTTCTCTTATATCTTTATTCGCAAACATCTCTGTCTTCGCTTTTACATTTGCTTCGTACGCTTTTGTGCTATCATCTATAGTCACATATTTTGTAGCTGTATCATAGTACTTATCTATACCCCAATCCTCATTGGTGGCGTTACCTAGTTCTTCAGCAGGAACTATTCCCGCATCAACAAGAGTTTGTAAATATTTAAAGCCAGCCTCTTTATGTTCTTTTTGTTTCACTATTTCATTGTAGTATTTTCTGTCGGCAGCTAGATTTGGAACAATATCTTCAAATTTAGAATTTGGGTCATCTATAAATAGATTATAGGTTTCTGGTCGAACATCACCAGCTATAACCCCATTCGCTAAAGACAGCCCTATTTGATTGCGATTCTCCTCGTCTCTTATTTTTCTGTCTCTGTTGTCTATAGCCCTCTGCCTGCTAACAGCATTAGCCCTCTTAACCATTCCCATAGCAACACCCTGAAGAAAACTCATTTGTCAGTCTCCCTATCTGTATCTAAGAAATTATCTTCTTGAGGTTTCTTGTTAGACCCCTCCCGTATACTTTTGTTAAGAGCTTCTCTAATAAATCCAAACATCTGTGGATTGTTGCTCTTCATAAGGGTCATAAAGGTCTTGTCGTTCATAGTACCCTCTTCTAGGACATCTTCATTTTCAAACAGGCGATACGGAATATCCTCCTCCTCAGCCATGTTTGCTAGTATTATTCCAAGAGGTCCTTTGATTAGCAAGCCTACGTCGGGACTAAAAGCCCCATCTGCAAACCCCTGATATATAACCCCTTCAACAATTGTCTCTATAGAAACACCAACCAACATCATCTTAAATAATTCTTGTTTACGCTTAGAACCTTCAAACTTATCAACAAGCATATCCAAGACTTGATTAGGGTCTACCATTCGTGGTGGATTACCCCAAGGCCACTTGGTGTTGTCCTCTGTCAGGGAATGCCCTGCAGGTGGTGCGCTAAATGGGTCTACGTTAAATCTTGCCACAGGTATACTCCTCAGACTTTTCTTGTTGTTGTAGCTGTAGTTGATATAGCTTTAGGAGCTAATGTTCTTCCTCTCACAGAAGTACTTCCGGGGGACGCGGCCGCCCTCCTTCTGGCTGTTGGTCGAACTGTATTGTTATCTAAAATGCGCTGTAATTTAACATCCGTGTTTATAGGACGACTACGTATATTTTCTACTGCCCGTAGAAACCTAGCATTCTGAAGGGGGGTCATTTGCCCTACGGTCTGAGTTTGTCCCGGCTCATAGTCTAGTGTTGGAAACTGTCGACGAGCCTGTTGTTGCTCTCCTGTAGCATCCCCAAAGAAACTAGCACCTGCAGATGACATAATCTTCTTACCTAGAGGGTTATCAAGAAAAGAATCAGCTTTCTTTACAACTGCTGTTCCTACATCCACACTCTTCTCAAGCCCTGTTACTAGTGCGCTAGTAATTGCTGTTACAAAATTAAATCCCATAATACTCTATCCATTACTCTTCGCTAGTGTTAAACAAATTAAAAATAAACTCACCAATTGATTGCGCGTATTCTTGTTGGTTTTCCATATCAAATAACTCTTTTGTATTTGCGAACTCAAGAGCCGCTAGACCTATAGCGTGTTCTCTCTGCAGTTGATTTTCGCCCTTCTGAAAATTCCAAGAAGCATTGTCTCTATAGTTTTGCCAAAGAGAATTTAAAGCGGTTTGAGATGCAGTAAACGTGTTCTGAACATCAATACGGTTAGTTTCATTTTGAAGTGCTGTATTCGCAGTATTAACTGCTCTCCTCCAAACAACGTTACTCTGGTCAACTGCAAAACTCATATTAGCATTAAATTTAGCCCGCGAATCTTTTAAGGTCGCATTATATTGCTTCATAGCGTTCGACTCAGACGTGTTATACTGCCTCATA
>Ga0181415_1000144_pt1 | contig 18939 bp, 28 predicted proteins | sample 38SPOviralmetaG_FD_130140 | JGI IMG/M metagenome (GOLD analysis project Ga0181415, IMG submission 130140) | Marine viral communities from the oligotrophic San Pedro Time Series (SPOT) site, San Pedro Channel, CA, USA - 38 SPOT_SRF_2012-12-11 | ecosystem: Environmental > Aquatic > Marine > Strait...
AAAGTTTGGAAGTTTCCTCAGCAATGTAAAACCATTATATCCAGAAAAATTTATTGATTACGTTGTTACTTCAGGAGTTAAATTAGATCATTGGTGCAGAGAAGAATTATATCAAACATATGCGTTAGATGTTATCTTAAAAGAGAGGGTAGAAGACGCTGTAAAAAGATCCGTAAAAAATATGATGGAATGGTCTGATGAGAAAGGTGCTCCGTGGAATCATTACTTCAAATACGCCAGTCTAAATAGAGCAACACAAGAAATAAAAGATGGTAAAATTTCTCCGTGGCTTATATTAAACTGTCCGTCGGGAAAAGCAATGCTAAAAAATATGAACGAAGAACAATTACAAATTGTAAGTTATGTACTAAATCCACAACATTGGTCAATTAGGTTCAAAAGGTCTCCGGCTGATGTGGAAATAGTAAAAGAAATTGTGAGGCAATCAGGACTATGACAGATTTAATTATAGGTGCAGATCATCGAGGTTACGAATTGAAAGAAAAACTTTCAGCATGGCTTTGCCCAGATGATATAGAAGGCGAAAGTAAATTTGAAATAGCAGTGTTTCAAGATGCAGGAGTACACAAACCAAAGAGAACAGATTATAATGATATTGCAATGAAAGTTGCAGATAATATGATTATTTGTGATAGAGGCATATTGATATGTGGAAGTGGTTTTGGTATGGCTATTCAGGCAAATAGATTTCAAAAAGTCAGAGCAGTTGTATGTAAAAGTGTTTCTGATGTAAAACAGGCTAGACAACACAACGATATGAATGTATTATGTATAGGAGCAGATGTTACAAATTTTAATACTGCAAAGGCAATGTGTAAAGCATTCTTTACAACAAAATTTTTAAAAGGAAGGCACACAAGGCGAGTAAAAAAATTATATGAAAACAAAGCAACAAATTGAATATATCTACAAAAAATTAGGCGATTACTGGCCCAAATATTCTAACAGAAAGCCAGCGGCAAAAATACACAAAGAAGCATTTACTAGTTTAATAGGAGTGATGCTTTCAGCACAAAGCCAAGACAAAAGAACAGCGATTGCTTGTAAACAATTATTTGCATTAGCAGATACTCCTGAAAAAATGATCAAACTGTCAAGGGAAGAAATTATAGAAGCAATACGTCCTGCAGGATTACACAATGCAAAATCAAAAAACATACTTGCAACAAGTTCTAAACTATTGATGGAATACAATGGCAAAGTTCCGCAAACACAAAAAGAACTTATGAACTTGCCAGGCATTGGCAGAAAAAGTTCAGACATCATGATGAGATTTGTTTGGGGGGCTCCAAACATAGCAGTTGATACTCATGTGTTTAGACTGCTATGGAGATTGGGTTGGACAAACACGCTAGATGAAAGTAAAAGTTCAATCATAGTCAATGATACAACTCCTGACAAATACAAATATGCCGCACATATGCAATTAATTACTCATGCAAAAAGAGTGTGTACAAGTAAAAAACCAAAATGTTATGTTTGTGTTATAGATGAAGTGTGTGATAAAAGACACATAAACATTCCTAAATCCAAATTAAGAGAGGTTGTAAATGCCTGATATAGATATAGACTTTGCAGATAGAAATAACATATTAAACAAATTAAAACACAGAGTTGCAAAATTAGATACAGGTAAAAAACACAACACAGGTGTTTACTTTACTGAAGTACCTCACAATCCATTAGACAATATCAGCACAATTGATTACAAACTAGCAGAAGATCGAGGCTACTTTAAAATAGACTTGTTAAATGTAAGCATCTATGAAAAAGTAAAAAATGAAAAACATCTAGTGGAACTGATGACAAAAACTCCGATGTGGGAACTATTAGAAGCAAAAGATTTTAGTGATCAGGTATTTCATTTAAATGGTCACAGTGAAATATTAAAAAAACTGAAACCTCAAAATATAGAACAACTTGCGGCTGTATTAGCAATTATACGACCAAGCAAAAGATATCTAGTTAATAAATCCTGGGAAGAGATAATGAAAGAAGTCTGGATAAAGCCAACTGAAGGATATTTCTTTAAAAAAAGTCATGCAACATCATATGCAGTTGCAGTAGTAGTTCATATGAACTTAATTTGCGAACAACTCAATAATCAATAATTATTTTGGTTTTCTAACTAACTGGACTGATTTTCTTTTAGTGCGTTTCATAGCAAGTGTATTAAGATTAGTGCATGGTCCAATCACAACACGTACATCTTTTGTTGCCATTATCATGATAATGCTTTTAAATTTTTCCATCTCCTCACGCATAAAAATACTGATAGGAATCATCCTGTTTGACTCCCACCACCACGTTTCGCAAGTCTCAATAAAGTATTTTTTTTGTTCTTCCGTGTGTAAATCTGTGTATACATAGACACTTGTAACCGAGTGATCTTGGTTGTTTATGACACCAACATACTCCTTGCCACCGTATTCTACGACAGAAATGTAGGGAAATTTAGATTCTATTTCGTCTCTTAACATATGATAAATATTCTAAAAAGTTATGCAATTAGTTCAGAGATATTTATTAAATAGTAGTGTACTGCTTACCGCAGATGTGGCAGGAAACGTAACGGAGTATAGAGCCTTGTATTCAAGACGACTAAACATTTACAGAGGAATAGATAATAAAATATCTTTTCAAGTGATCAATGCAGATCAGAAACCCGTGTCTATATTAAACACATACACACCTGCATTTAAAATGTTTGACGAAAAAACACGTTTAGTAGTAGAAAAAGACGCTACAATTATTGAAACTACAACTCCAAGCAACGTTGGAATGTTCACAGTGACTTTGACAGAAAATGAACTGCTTAACCTACAATCACAGTTTTTAAATTACACAATAGAACTTGTAAACAACTCAAGCAATGAAAGAACATTGACATACAGCAATTCTCACTTTGAAAGCAAAGGTTCGGTTTACTTGGATGCCAGCGAAATACCTGGGCCATTAAAAAGTTACAGTGTTACATCATTGAGCCAAGAAGACACAGACAGTGCTGTATTTTTGTCTGAGGCAATCACTGCCGAGCCGGCAATAAACGGCAATGAAGCATTGCACACAGCGGCATTTTATCTTGATGACGCAGATGGTGATATTACAATTCAAGCAACTTTAGATTCACAAGTCAGCAGTTCAACTAATTGGTCAGATGTAGCAACAGTATCTGTTGATTCAGTAGACACATTAAAATATGTCAACTTCAATGGAGTTTTTAGTTACTTAAGAATAAAACACACCACAGATAAAGCAGACCCAACTGCGAATTACACAGACGACATCACCAAAATTTTAATTCGAAATTAATTGACTTTTACCAAAATATAAAATATAATAACGTAAATGAATTCTGTTTACGACACATTATTGCAACACTTGCCTTTTAAAAGAAAGAAAACTCCTAGTGGATGGATGTCTTTCAATGCTCCGTGTTGTTCACATCAAGGCACAACAGCAGACTCCAGACAACGGGGTGGGTTAATTGCAAATGGTGATGGAGGAATTAGTTATCACTGTTTCAACTGTGGTTACACAGCAAGTTGGCAACCTGGCAGAAATTTATCTTACAGATTACGTAAATTAATGAGATGGATGAATACTCCTGATGATATTATTACTAAATTAGCATTGCACGTTTTAAAATTAAAAGAAGAAACAACAGGGCAAACTCCAATAATTCAATTACCAAAATTTGAATCAAAAGCACTTCCTGAAGGTGCAAAACTGCTACAAGATTGGACAGACTACAAAGCACTAGAGCCAACAGGGCTAGATGAAAACTATGTCAAGGTGTTAGAATATTTAGAAAAAAGAAAACTAGCAAAAGTAGATTACAATTTTTATTGGACTCCGAATTCAGCATACAGAGATAGGCTTATAATTCCGTTCTATTACAGATCAGATATCGTAGGTTATACAGCAAGAAAAGTAACAGATGGAAAAGTAAAATACATATCTGAACAACAACCTGGATATGTGTTCAACATCGACAATCAGAATGATGACAGAGAATTTATTATCGCAGTAGAAGGCCCCATTGATGCTTTAAGTATTGATGGTGTAGCACTACTGGGCAGTGAAGTTAAACAGCAACAAGAAATACTATTGAACAGTCTAGGCAAACACGTCATTGTGATGCCTGACAGAGATGAAGCAGGAGTAAAACTTGTTGAACAAGCCATGGAAAGCGGGTGGAGTGTGAGTATGCCCAACTGGCATTCAGATGTCAAAGATGTCAATGATGCGATAATTAAATACGGCAGACTGCATACTTTGTACTCAATAGTCAAGTTTGCAGAACAGTCACAACTAAAAATAAAACTGAGGATGAAAAAATGGTTTTCATAAAACGAGTGATTCAAATTTTGCTATCGCCATTTAGAACAATAGTTCAAAAATACAAATACAAAAAGAGAATTAAAGAGTTACAAAAAAGAGATCCCTTTATATACAAATAGGATGTATTACGTAGTAGAAGGGACTCACACAGATCCAAACAACAAAGAAACTTTGGACCTGAAAACAAAAAAAGAATATGGGCCAATGGCAAAAATAACAGCAGAAGATTTAGCCGTAGCACTTATACAAAAAAATATTGATGATTATTATCATCGAGCATGGGTAATTAAAAAATGATAGTTTGGGGAATCACAGGAAATAATCATGATGCCAGTTTGGCAGTGATGGAGTGGAAGGTAGCAGGACTAACTGATCACTATAAATTAAAATTAAAATGGGCAGGAATGTCAAAAGACTTTAGTGGTATTCCAGGAGATCCCACACTGTGTCCTAAATTAATGGCTGAGGTAAGGTCAAATCCTAAATGGGCCTACCCTGCAAAAATATATTTTTATGAAAAACCTTTAAAGAAAACTGTAAGACAATTTATAGCAGGTCAAGGTTGGAACTATAAAGAAAACAACATTAAGAAATTTTTAAGTAAATCAGGTATTCACCATGTACCGATTGAGTATATAGATCATCATCACAGTCATGCGGCATATGGATATTATTCATCGCCGTTTAAAGATGCGGCAGTTGTGGTACTTGACTCAATAGGAGAGTTTGAAACATTTACTATATGGCATGGGCATGGCAATAAACTTGAAAAAAAATACACACAAAAATATCCTCACAGTATTGGTTTGTTTTATTCAGCGATGACACAAAGATGTGGATTCAAAGCAAACGCAGAAGAACACAAATTAGAACAACTTGCCAAAAAAGGTAATTGGAGAAAAAATTATAGATTTTTTATGGAAGAAATAATTGAATCTAGAATGCCTTTTAAAACAAGAGTAAATCTACACAGAGGTTGTAATTGGTGGAGACCAGAATTAAAAACAGAAGAAGACATGGCTGACATCGCCGCAACCACTCAACACATTTTTGAACAAGTATTAATGTGTGCAAGTTCATGGATACAGATGAACATCAAAACATCAAACATTGTTTTGGTAGGAGGATGTGCATTAAACCAAACTGCTAGACACAAATTGGAAAACGTTTGGGACGATATATGGGTGCCAAAAAATCCTGGAGACCCAGGTAGTTGTATAGGAGCAGTTGCCGCCAAATACAACAATCACATTGACAACGTAAATGAAATGTGGTATAATAAGGAACATGGTAAAGCAAAATAAAGAATACGGCTATGATATACAAAAAGTATATCTAGAAATGATGTTGGCTGACGCAGAAACATTTGTACGTTGTCAGTCTATATTTGATCACACACTGTTTGATAGAAAATTGCAAGATGCGGCACAGTTCGTAGATGAATATGTTGGTAAACATAATGCATTGCCCACAGAAGAAATTGTAAACTCCAGTTGCAAATCTAATTTAAAAGTTCCTACAGGACTCAATGAATCGCACTATGATTGGTTACTAGAAGATTTTGAGACGTTTACTAGACACAAAAGTTTAGAAAGAGCAATCTTAAAAAGTGCAGATATGCTTGAAAAAGGTGAATATGGTCCTGTTGAAGTGTTGGTCAAAGACGCAGTACAAATAGGACTGCACAAGGACATAGGAACAGATTACTTTGAAGATCCGAAATCAAGACTGTTAGGATTGAAAGATCAGAATGGTCAGGTCAAAACAGGTTGGGAATCTTTAGACAGAAGACTATTTGGTGGATTCAACAAAGGTGAGTTGAATATATTTGCAGGTGGTTCTGGTGCAGGTAAGTCTTTATTCCTTGCAAACTTAGGTTGTAACTTTGCACTAGAAGGAATGAATGTTGTGTATCTAACATTTGAATTGAGTGAATCGTTGGTTGCTATGAGATTAGATTCTATGCTTACAGATATTCCTACAAAAGAAATATTTAAAGACTTAGATGGTGTAGAAATGAAAGTAAAAATGATTGGAAAAAAAGCAGGAAAATTCCAAATCAAATATATGCCTAGTGGTAAAAATGCAAATGATGTAAGGTCTTACATCAAAGAATATGAAATTAAAACAAACAGTAAAGTTGATGTATTGCTTGTAGACTATCTAGATTTGATGATGCCAAACAGTAGAAAGGTTTCTCCGAGCGATTTGTTTATCAAAGACAAATTTGTTTCTGAAGAACTACGTAACTTGTCAATGGAATTGAACACAGTGTTTGTAACAGCGGCACAGTTGAACAGAGGTGCTGTAGAAGAAATAGAATTTGATCATTCGCACATCAGTGGTGGATTAAGTAAAATACAAACTGCTGACAACGTGTTTGGTATTTTTACAAGTAGAGCAATGAGAGAACGTGGAAGATATCAAATACAATTGATGAAAACAAGATCATCAAGTGGTGTTGGAATGAAAATTGATTTAGAATTTGATATGGACAGTTTGCGTATCAGAGATCTTGCAGATGATTCAGAGTATCAAGAATTTGACAAGCGTAAAAGTACAATATACAATTCAATTAAACAGGGCACAACTGTAACTCCTGATCTCACAGACAACAGTGTAGAAGCAGGCAAACCTATTACTCCACCAGACCCAACAAAAGGTGATAGCATAGGAAGAATTGAACCTAAAACAGATTCAACAAAATTAAGAGAATTCTTAACTAATTTAGACGACGAATCTTAAACTATTAGGGTGGTTAGCTCAGTTGGTAGAGCATCTCGTTTACACCGAGGGGGTCAAAGGTTCGAGTCCTTTACTACCCACCAATCCGTACACAAATCATAAATATTATTTTAGGCAGAGAGGCGAATAATGAATGATTTAGAAAATATACAAAGGCTCACGGAACGTTTTAAAAGGCAGATGCCCAACAGTGAAGTGTACCAAAAAAGACTAGCAGAAGAATTTGAATTAATTCTTAAACAAAGATTCACAGAATACTTTTTAAAAATTTGTGACATCATAGACATCACATCAGATTTAAAACACATGACAAGAGGTTCAGCAGGATCTAGTCTTGTGTGTTATCTGCTGGGTATAACAGATGTTGACCCAGTACAGTGGAACATACCGGTTGCACGTTTTATGAATCCACTACGAGATGATTTACCTGATGTGGACATAGACTTCGAACATCACAAACAAGCAGAAGTGATGCAACGTATTTTTAAAAAATGGCCGGGCAAGACAGCAAGGATATCTAACTATGTCAAGTATCAACCCAAGTCAGCAAAACGCGAAGCGGCAAAGCGATTGGGTGCAAAAGGCAAACTGCCACGCAAATTTAAGTATGAAGATTACGATATCGATCCTATTGAAGCAAAACGCATAGAACAAAAACTGTTAGGTAAAAAAAGATGTATATCTAAACATTGTGGCGGAATCATAATGTTCGATAGACAGTTACCTAAAAGTTTAATTTCTGCTGACAATCAAATACTGCTAGACAAATATGAAGTAGAAGATTTAGAACATCTAAAAGTTGACATACTTTCTAACAGAGGATTAAGTCAGTTATTAGAAATAGATTCTAGTATGAACTTAACAGATTATCCTATTGAAGACGAAGCAACATCAAAGTTATTGAGTAGGGGAGATGTGTTAGGAGTAACACAAGGTGAGTCACCAGCCATGCGTAGATTGTTTAGAGCAATACAACCTAAAAGTGTTTACGACTGTGTGTTTGCTACTGCTATGATAAGACCTGTGGCGATGACTGGCAGACAAAAAGCATCTATGTTTAATGACTGGACTAAAGAAGGCGTACAAGATTCTATTGTGTTCGAAGACGATGCTATTGAAATTATTTCAAATATTATTGGTATCGATATGTATGAAGCAGATATGTACCGCAGAGCATTTGCTAAAAAGAACGATGAAAAAATTATAGAGTTCGTAAATAGATTGGGCAAACATCCACGCAAACAAGAAGCAATTAACACACTAATGACACTGTCTGGATTTGGTTTATGTAGAGCCCATGCGGTCAACTTGGGCAGATTGATTTGGGCACTAGCATATCAAAAGGCACACAATCCTAAAAAGTTTTGGGAGGCTTGTTTAAAACATTGTGAAGGTTCGTATAGACGTTGGGTGTACAATACAGAAGCAGAACGTTGGGGCATCGACAATGAACCAGGCTGGTGGAGAAGAGGATTTATTCCTAAATGTCATGTCCAACAACAGTATCTAGATTATGTTCAGTTTGCCGGAGTTATTGCCAATGGCAGAGTTTTCAAAGGTAAAAATGGAAAGTACGTAACATTTGTTACACTAGGAATAGGTCCTGGACAATACATAGACATCACAGTTAAAAAACCATTCAGTCATAGAGATGGAGATGTAATTTCTGGTAGAGGTAAAATTAAACATCATAACAATTCAGACTATGTGGAATGTCAAGATGTAGAACTCCATTCGTTTCAAAATTGGTTGGAAGATTAATTTAGATAGTCAATATTTCCTGACACAACTATTCTTTTGTCTTGTGTGGAATAATAAGGTGTAACAGAATGCATCATCTCTCCGGGAAACAATATAATTTTATTTTCCCATGTAGCATCAACTTCAAGTACTTCAGGAGTGATACGTCCTAATGCATCAGTATAATGGAATTGAAATGACGCAGTTTCTCTGCCTGATTTGCCACGTGCTTCTCTCCATGCACGTTCATCATCTTGTGTGAAAGGAACTTCTAACCATAATGCAAAAGAAAATACTCCGTTGTGAGTGTGTGCCGCAAAATATTCTCCAGATTGTTGAACGTTGCACCAAGCAGTTTTAAGTCCGATAGGTTTGTTTTCTACTTTGTAATGCATATCTTTACAATATTGTTCACACATTGGACCAAGTATTTTGGACAGTTCTTGTTTGACATCCTCATCTTTGATCTTGTATTCGTTTGTGATTGTGCCTACATGAGAGTGATCAATTAATGCTGTTTGGTGATCAATGTTTGCTACCCATTTGTTTAACAAACTAATTTGGTCATCTGTTACAGTTTGTTCCACATAACCTAGATTTGGAAATTGAATGCTTTGCATATGTGTACTTAACAGGCGTAGGTCGTAGACAGCCGCAAAGCGGTAGCGCCGAAAATTCAATTCCGCGAAGCGGAAACGCGACAGCGTTAAATCATTTTTTTAAGCGGACGCCTGATGGGTCTCAACAGTTCCTCAGCACCGTGGAACAAGAAGCAATCGAATTTCGAAATGCTAAATCTTAGAACCAGCAGTGCGGGGAACCTTGTTGATTTATCTAGGCAACTTCAAGTTGCTGTCTAGTTAGTGCTTAAAACCGCTGACGATTCTGTCAACAAATTTTTCCAATCTGTTGTAGATCCTAACAAAAAACGATTTTATTTTTCCAATCACGGATGTGATTATGGTTAGTATTGCCTTCATAGCCTATCTCCCTTTGTGAGTTATTAAGGCAAGTATTTACCAGTATTTTGAGTCAGTAAAGTGCTCAGAGTACTGTGAGTGCATTCTGCATACATGGCCCGTGTATGGGCAGATTTGACGTGTTAACAGAGCAGTTATTGGGGGGTTCAATCCCCCCAATTTGCCCTTGTATTGCTGTTTGGAAACTCTACCAATTGTTGGTAGATTTTTTGGATACGTGTCCTAAAATTTTGCCTTTGTTGGCACCTGCTTTGACTGTGTATCCAGATGTGCCGTTTCCATTTATATTAACTTCTTCCTTGCTGGAGAACATTGCTTCTACTTTCTTACGCATAGCACTCTTCTCTGCTCGTTTTTTAAATAAATGGGTGAATCGTCCGATCATTGTCACCCTCCCTCTGTTAAAGTTTAGGTGCGTTCCTTCGCTTATGCTACTTCCGGGCCAGTGCCTGAACGAAAAGTATTTATGCGTTTGACACATACGTGATGTGCAAATTTGTAATATCAGTTATGTGCGATTTTGATGCTGATTTCTTCTATCATGGCAGGAGCATCTGTGAGGTCGCCTTCCAGTTTGAAAAATTCCAACACATCATCTATGATACTGGTTGCTCTCAATTCTAATTTTTGAACATCTTCATGCACTCTGGCTCTGACTCCAACTGCTGTGTGACAGTCACCTTCCACTGCTCTCAACACACCACGTTCAATCCACAACTCTTGTGATGCCAACCAATCAATTGCAGGATACCATATCGCTTTGTTTTGTGTATCATCTGATCGCACTTGCACAACAACTTTGCCGGCGCCTGCGGCAGGCAGTATAACTTCTTCTGAAATGGTATGATGTGGAACATCCAACGACATACGATCAATCACACTCTGTCCCAGTATCAATGCGTCAACTTGTTTGTCACGCAGTTTGTTCAGTCTTGTGTTCACATTGCCTCTCACTTCAACCACATGACAGTCTGGTCTGATCAACTTGATTGCTTCTATTCTTCTTGGAGCGGAAGTTCCTATTCTTGAACCAGATGGCAGTTCGTGTAGATTGTGTTCGCCTATCACACAATCTCTTGGATCGCCTCTGTAAACCACTCCCAACAATTCTGTGCCTGGTGTTTCGATAGTGGCACAATCTTTTGCACTGTGTATGGCACAGTGTATCTGTTGATTGATGAGTGCTTTTTCCAATTTGGTACAGAACATACCTTTGCCTCCCATTTCATGCACAGGACGACTGAGGTCTTCGTCTGCAACCTCTAACATTGTGATTATTTCTGCGGGGTAGTCTATTCTTGATATGGCATTGTCTGCCTGGATCCTAGCAAGTGGGGATTGTCTACTGCCTACTTTGACAACCTCTATCTGCATCAGTCTATGCTCTGCTCCAAGGAATAGGATTGCCAGATTGATCAACAACAAGGTCACCAGTGTCTTTGTACTGAGCAACCATTATGCCTTTTCCTTTTCCTTCGCCAATGTATTTACAAGGTTTAATTTCTCTATCATTGTGATGACGTGACATATGATGAGTAATGATTCCTCTTGCTTTTACACCGGCCATGATTATTTTCCTTGTCCCACTTTAAATTTAAGACTGCGTTTTTTTGATTTATTCATTGAGCTCAATTTACATTTGTTCCTTCTTCCGGCTTGACTTGTTTTCTTCGGAGTGCGTTCGTGAGCTATAAAATTTTTCGCTAGTTTTGCCATATTATTTTCCTGCTTCTTTTTTTACTTTTTTACTTTTTTTATTTTCCGGATAGTTAGGACTTGATAAGAAATCAAACATAGCCGCATACATACCTGAATCTTTGCCAGAGTCTTGCATTTGTGCTATTCTTTGAGCAGTTGTTTCTTTAAATTTTATTCTGTGTTTGATTGCCATTATCTACTCATCGCCTTTTCTTTAGCCGCTCTTAAAGCCGCTCTTTTCTTTTCTATAAGTGCCGCTTGTCTAATTTTTCTACCCAATGGTAATTTTTGCACTGCATAGAATTCTTCACCTTTTTTGGTTGTCCATTCTACTTCAACTTGTTGTGCTTTAGTTCCACCCTGGAAACTTTTGACTGCCTTTTTGAAACTCATTGCCGTGATCTCTTTTACTTGATCTTCTGCTTCAGCAGTTTTATCAGTAAATTTGAATATTCTTTCTTTTGCCATAAACTCTCCTTTTTTTTATTTATTCTATACGTATATAATTCTGGCATTGACAACAGTGAGAACTGATGCTATACTGAAATATTACTGAGGAACAACAATGAAGCCAAACTTAAAATGGTACGACTGGAATCAACACATCACGGCAGATGACCGAGAAATTGTCTGCAAAGATGTTGCACAACTGATTAAAGACGGAAAATATTTCACTAATTCGCCCAAGTATCAAACAAATATCAATGTGATGGGACTCAACAGTCCTCAATGGATGAAGTTGAAAATGAGTTTCATCATGAGTTGTTTTATGTACGCAGGCAAAGAATTAAAAATTAAGAATGTACAGAGTTGGAGTTATCAAACAAGTTTGAAATTTGAAGAACCAAGAGACAATCTATGGCATCACCATCATCACAACAAAGAAGTAGAATCATTTAGTGGAGTGTATTACGCACACTTGCCTGAAGTTTTAGATGAGTGTGGAACAGAATTTGCAATGGAAGGACCAGAAGAAAAAGCAAGACATATGGAGCCTCCAAGAATTGGACAATGGGTGATTTACCCAAGCAACTATTGGCACAGACCCGGCATATTAAAAAGTAAAGAAGACAGATATGTTGTGGCGGCTGATTTATGGTATTAGAAAGGATTTAACTTAATGGCAAAAGACGACGCAACACCGGGCAAGGTTACAGAAGACAAACCAATATACATTGTGAGCAACATGGACAATGACAGAATTTACGGCAATCTATACGGAAACTTAAAATTAATAAACAAAGACGGTACAACTTACAAAGGTAAAATTTTAAAAAGAAGAATTACTATTAAAGGTTTAGATGGTAATAATTTTTTCAGTCACGTTTATGAATCCGAGGATCATAGATGGTTTAATAAGGGTGGACTGCCCATTGCAAAACCAAACAACATAGTTAAACAGTCAGACAACGAAGTTGCTGATGAGTCTAAATAACAATATGATTAGTAAAAAAGATTACAATGAGCAAAAGCCGTACTGGGACTATCAACGTATGATTGAATTCAACAGAGAAAAAGTCTTAAAAGGTTGCACAAATATTAAAAATTACTTCGGAGAAACTGAAGATGGATTCATGTTGGAAGAAGGAGCATTGTTTGAAAAACTATGGAACGAAATCACACCTGAAGATTATGATAAGCCAAGTCCTGATTGGGTACCTAAAAATAAAAAACTTAGGATCGAAGGAGAGACATGGACAGAAAAAGAACTAGATGGCGTCAGTGGTCAAAATTTTTTCAACTAGTTTCTAGTAAACAGAAAACTCTTACTTAATTTACTGTATCTAAAATTCAAATTGTCCCAGTGAGATTCATTCAAGATTTGTTTCTCAAAATTCCTACAAGCACGATTATCCCATTCTTTGATTTTAATCTTTATTTGATAACGTTGATTGGGTTTTTTGAGAGCATCTTCCATGAACTTGACTAGTTCTACTACCTGAAAGGCATCACCACCATCTAAGGTCCAGCGGATTGTTTTTTTAGTTTTACGAGCCATTCGCATACTAAATGCATATTTACCTATTCGATAAATATTGCTATGCGTTACAGAGAATTTAAAATTGATGAGGTTTCACGAGGTATATTGTATAGAACTCCTGGCGAGAAGTTCTTTCACACAAAGGACTCTAACAAGTTCTTAGACTTTCAAAAAATTACTAATTTCCCTTTCAATGAGCCCGCATTTCAAGATGCCACTGCAATGAAGACTGCACTGTCTAATTTCCAAGGTGAAAACAAAATTAATCAAATATATTGGTTCAATCAGCCTACAGGAGCATTGGCTTTTAGTATTGCACAATTTAAAAATGAACGCAATCAAGACGTGTATTATGGAAGGTACTTTAGAACAAACACAGGAACACAACAGTGGAAAAACACAGACTTTCAAACTATAGGCTATCAACTTAACAAGCCATCTTCCATGAAAGCCAGTTACAAATTGAAGCCGGCTGATTTGATTGCGACCAATGTAGAATACAGAAACCCAAGCGAAATAATCAATCAAATCAAAGAACCTGAAATAAAAACAGGAATAGAGATGATGCCTGAATCTTTGCCTAGTTTTGCATTAGATCCAAAAATGCAACCTGCTGTTCAAGATGATTTAGGAGAAGTATACGGACCTATTGCAATATGGCACGGCATGGATGTTGGGCCACAAGCCGAAGAGGCTCGAAAGTTCTTGTTAGAAAATCAAGCATGGAAAACGTGCAAAATAATTTTCCCACAAAACAAAAACGAAGGATTAATTGACAGTCTACTGCGTCCTCAAAAAGGTGTTGCGATTGGTATATCCAGCAAAGGCGGTAAAGGTGCTAAACCCAGTGTTAAGAATTTAATGGCAGGTATAACAGCACTGCGTAAAAAGAAAACAGCAGGCGATCAAGCAATGCTGGAACAGTATAAAAATGCTGTTGAAATGATAGAAATGGTGTCCAGTTATTCTGCACTTGAAGGACCAATTGTTTTAGGATTGCAGAGAAACATCATCAAAGAGGATACAGCCAACGCATTGAGATCATCATTGGCAGGTAAAAATATTTCCAACAAACAAAGACAGTTGCTGATGCAATTAACACAATACAAACGAGGTAATGCTCAGAGTGTTTTGGGTTTCCATGCACTTTCAGGATTAGCAAAATTGGTGAAAGATTCTTTGAACACAGATAAAAAAATTAATATTCAAGAAGCAGGACTAAAACTGTTGAATACGTCACCACTGATTCAGTTGTACACAACCACAAAACTTGTTGAGGACAAAATCACTGTCACAGGATTTAGGTCAGTTTGGCCACCACAGTTCACAGGAACCACCCTGTTCGATGACAGAAATTATCAAACAAATAGAAAACCTAACGGTTTAATGACCTTCTCATTGGAATAAGTATAGTATATGGCAACAATCAAGTGTAAAGGTTTAACGGGTGTAAAATTTGATCTAACGGTCACAATGGGTACTACCACGATGAATGGTTTAACTGCATTGGCTCAGGCTGTAGAAGGTCAAGAGATTATTACTGCCATGTATGCAGAAATACATGCAGACAAAGACAAATCAATCAATCAAACAGATCACGGTGGTGACACATTGACAGCCGCAGGACTTGTAGAAGGTGATTTGGTTTACTGCATACCTAGATATTCAGGATCAAACGGTTTCAAAAGACAAAGACAAGAAGAAAAATTAAGGATTGCTACATCTAAAAGAAAAGGTTTAGCGGCGGCAGATACCAATGCCAATTACTACAGAGCATTGAACACAAAAAATAAAGATAGGTTGGCTACACTTTACACTGCTGGTAACAACGATTCATCCACATTGGTTGCAAACGGTGGTGCCTTGGTTGCTAGTAGACCATGGTCATAATAAAAAGATTTTTCAAAGCACTCTGGAAATTTAAAATAAACTTCATTCGCAAGTACCCAATCATATCTGCCTACATAGCCTGGCTAGAAGGAATCATCATAGGACTTTTGATATATCACTATTTCTTAATGGAGAAGTTTAGTTGTTGTGTTGAACTGGGTTAATGGGGAAGCGAACTCCCCCATCATGTTTACAGTAATGTAAATGCTATCACAGACACAACTGCAAGTATAACTGCAAATATTCCTGCGCCGTAATAAACTTTATTTTTCATACTATTTTAATTTGTAAGTCTTTTGCAATCTATTCAGCAACAATCCGTATGCTGGTAAGAACACAACAAGTCCTACTGCTATTTTTAACACTGTTTGCGATCCTGCAATCTCAACCCAGTTTGCCGCCATGTATTCGTTGGCACTGTTGTTGAATGCAACTGCAAAGAAAGTGTAGGTGTCAATGATGTTAGCCGCGATAGTTGATACCGCTGGTGCCAACCACCAATTGTTCTTGAACCCTTCTCTGATGTATTGAAATACATACACGTCAAGCATAGTACCAATTGCATAAGCAGTGGCACTTGCGAAACCAATTCTTACTGCGACCGATCCCGGTGCTCCTTCTGCCAAGACAACTGCAATTGATCCAATTATTGCTAATGGATAAGCCGCCGCGATGGTTTGTCTTGCTATTGTTTTTCCCAATAGTCTCACAGTCAAGTCTGTTGCGATTACTACCAATGGGAAAGTGAATGCCGCCCACGTTAATTTGACACCAAGTATTTCTACTGGGATTGCCACTAACGCATTTGAAACTGTGATCACTATCACGTGCAGTGCCACTAATTTCAACAGCATTGATTTGTCTACGTCTTTGAACATTAATACCTCCTAGGTTTTGTTTAATGTTGTGTGCATTATAGCATCTAGAGTGATATGTGTCTATACAAGTTTTGCGTGTATCATCTCATGCACTGCGTAAATCCACAATGCATGAGACTAAGGCTCGAGCCTCCTAAGGAAGGTGTGTTGCCGCTGTGGCACTGTACAATTACTTGTACTCACACACTTAATTGTAGCACACTGCCAAAACATTGTCAACTATTGTGGAGCCAAAAAGTTTGTTACCATTTTCATGATTGGTGTATATAAGCACAATGCAGATCATTACCACATTGGACAGACAGAATTGGCACAATGCCAAACCGTGGCTGGAGCGACTGTTGGACAAGACAGACACAGCACAGATAATTGTGTACAATCAAATGGAAGGACACATACCCATACAACACCCAAGACTTGGTTTTTGGGATATGCGTGAACACGTGGTTCATTATGACCGTTTGGTTAAAGAGGTTAACTCGAGATTAGAACGTGCCATGAGTGAAGGTGCTCGTTCCAGAATATGGTCAGTGTGGCACAGCCAAGTGAGAGACATTGCCATTGCGGATTTCATGTTGCGATCTCCATACGAGTTTTTTTGGTTACAGCCCACTGCTTGGCCCGAGTACTCCATGGGTGGAGACTACATGGAACACAGTCTGCACACAGACGATTGTGTGCTGTGGAATCATCTGGGTGCTCAACGCACAGACTGTATGATGTTGGGTGGCAGTCATGCACTGCGAACCATGACAGGCAAGAGAATCATGCAACACTATGCTTCGGGTATTCATTGGGTCAATCAAAATCCCAACATGGGTTGGCAGTATTGGTTACAGGATTGGCAACGCAGAGTTATTGAGGGTGATGATGCTTGGCAGTTCTATTAACAGCAGTTAAAAATCTTTCAAAATATTCATAGTGTTCAATCACAGTGTGTGACGGAATGGGTGCTCCAAACAGATTGAGTGTGGTGGCTTGCACCTGTCGTTCACGGTACAATCGGTGTGAGTGGAGATCAATGATGTTGTTCATCCGTTGTTGGGTTTCATGCCTTTGGGTACACCTGCTCCCACTCTGCCATCCCACACTTGACGTCTTGATCCCTGCATGTCTGTGAAGTGCCAAAACACCTGAGCACAGTCTCCACGGGGCAGTGCATCACGCCAATGAGGTATGTCACAGCCTCTGTATATCAGTGCATCGCCTGGTTCCAATCCTATGGAGTGTACGCCTCCCTGTGTGCGTAGGTGTATGGGCCAAGGAGCAACCTCAGATTGTCCTAGATTGATGGTGACTGATATTTCACAGGATTCACGATCCACATGGTTTTTGAGATCTGATCCCTCCACATACAGTCTCCAGTATGAGTATGCTGGTTGTAGTTCCAAGTCCACACAGTTCATTATGGCATCAAGATTCTGATGCATGACAACATCCTGAATGGGATCACCATAAAATGCATAGTTGCCAGGTGCTTGACTGTCTGTGAATGTGCCGTCCCATGCTTTGTTGTAGTGAGCAGGATCGTGCTGTTGTTTGAGTCGAATGCGTTGTGCTTGTACACGGCAGTATTGATACAGTGTGTCGCACATCTGTCTATCCAAAAAATTGGGCACTGTGAGCCATCCATGCTGTGTGAAGTCTTGCATAACAATAATTATCGACACACAAAATTGACTCTTGACAATAAGGACCAAATAAGGTAATATCTTAATATGACAAACAAAGAAATATACACAGAAGTAGTTAAAACATTGAGTGGATACAAAACAGGATCACTACACCCATTTGTGAGCAAGAACACAAAGAAGGGCGAATCCTACCATGAACCCACAATGCAACACCTACACAAGATCATCAACAAATACGACAAATTAGCCAAAGAAGCACAAGACTAATTGATACGTGGTGTACTGCACAGTGTAGATGTGACTGTATAGCAGGGCAAAAAATCATAATCAAAAAAAAAATTAACTGGGTACTTACAGTGGTGCCCTGGTGCTTTCTGAGTGCATTTCAAAATTACAAAAAATTAAAGAGAAGTACTTGACTTTTCGGGGTGGTGATTTGACATCGGTGGGGTTGTCAAACTGTGCTGTAGGCTTTTGTCAAAATTTGTATACCGGCCCACCGAAGATTATTTTTTTTTTGAAATTCAATTAGGGTCGGGAGTGTGTAAACGAGGGCACGTACGACACACTCCCAGAGGTGCTTGTAACCTATACTGGTCTCAGCACCGTGCTTGTTGCCATGTCCTGCCACGTATCAGGAAAGGCTTTGGCTAGGTCAGCCACCTTCAACACTGTACGCAGTGACACTTCACGCAACTGTCTTGCATGTTGCTTGATGTACATCACAATGGCATCATGTGTTGCTGTATCAAATGCATACGCATTCAACATGCCATCCTTCACAATCTGATCTATACGCAACAACTTCTCACGCAGTGTGTCTATGGTCAAGTCTATGTAGTGACAACGTGACTCCAGTGCTTCCAAATGATCACGCAACTTCTTGCTCTTCACATTGTCAAACTTGATATTGGTAATGAATATGACACTGCCAGCAAACTCAAACTGATCTGGCACTGCTTCTCTACGCAACATATGACTGTCAGTGTTCCAACATATCTTACGCACCTTCTTGCTGTCCAATGCGG
>Ga0181415_1000145_pt1 | contig 18763 bp, 29 predicted proteins | sample 38SPOviralmetaG_FD_130140 | JGI IMG/M metagenome (GOLD analysis project Ga0181415, IMG submission 130140) | Marine viral communities from the oligotrophic San Pedro Time Series (SPOT) site, San Pedro Channel, CA, USA - 38 SPOT_SRF_2012-12-11 | ecosystem: Environmental > Aquatic > Marine > Strait...
CACCGGAAAAAACCTTTTTTCTCTTTTCGTTCAATAAGCTCTGTCATTAATTGAACCCACCGGGGAAAGCCGAGCGAATTCATTTTGTTTAACCTATTAAAAAGAGCGTTTTTAACATTAGGGAAAACATAGCGCCCTTTTAATGCGTAGCAACTTGAACAAGTCGAGTTTTTTTTGTTTCTTAGTTTGGATCCGGTGATGCATTTTTGCGCCGGTATTGAAAACGAGAAGCCGGGCATTTTTGACGGCTTCGAAAGGGTGCCTAATTGATTTTCTAATTCTTTTATTTTCATAAGACCTTTATTATTTATACAGGCCGGATTAATTGCAAGCATAAAAAAACCCGGGGTTTTTACGCCCGGGTTTAGTCTTATGAAAAAAGGTTTAAAAGCTTAAACCTTGCAAAATGCTTCTCAGTTTTTCCGGGTTTTCCGGAAATGAATTTTTGTGAGTTTGAAATTTTGTTTCAATTTCAATCTCTTTTTCTTTTTGAGATTTAAAGCCCTGGCGTTCCTTTTCAGAGACTCGCATCAAAGCTTTGTTTACTATACTATTTACTTTTCTTAAATCAGAAAGAGACAGATTATTAATTACTTCTCGATCGATTGCTTTTGATATTAGATTTGTGCTCATATGTTTTTATTTGTTAATAATTATAAATTCGAGAATACCTTTTTTAACGGCTTCTCTAAAGATTCTTTTCTTGTTCAAATCTTGAAATTGTTTGTTAAACTTTTTTTCTTTTTCTGTCATAATTAGAAAGTTTGTATATACCTTTTGCAATTGTCAACACTGGATTTTTCCCCGTATAGATCAACCCATTTATTATAGTATTTGATCAGTTCCTGGCGTTCCTTATGGTGCCACTTACTCTCGCCGTCAAAGTGATCCTTTCTTAAACTGGGTACATAACCCTTATTCATTGCAACCAGATCCTCGAATGAATTTTCGTTGTGATGCATAGCCGTTAAGTAATCGAGATAAACTTTTAGTTTTTCCCCGGTGCGAATATAGTTTTTCTTATTTCTATATTTCACATTTAATAATTTTGAATATTGTATTTTTTCCATACTGGTAATAAAAATTATTTTTACTCCGGGTGCAAGTTTTTTATTGACGATATTTTTTAACTTATGTAATTCTTAAATTATGGAAAAAATAACATATAACATAGCTATGGCTGAAGCTGAGAATCACTTCTCAAATAGAGCCGAAAAACTGGAGATGCAAGAGCTTCTCCACATCTGTGAAACAGATCCTAAAGTCACTGTACTTGATGCAGTAATCAGAGCTAAACAAGTAGTTAGAAATCTACTTCAACAAGAACTTAATGCCATAAAAGAAAGCGAGGTGCAAGATGGGTAGATATTACTATGGAGACATCGAGGGCAAATTTTGGTTTGCCGTTCAATCATCAACTTCACCAATGAGATTTGGTGGTAGAACTGAGCTATCGTTTTCATTTGATGAGGACGATATTCCGGAGATAAAAGAGATTCTCTCTAATATTGAAAAAGACATCAATGTTCCTACCCTGGAAAAATTCTTTAAGGATCGTGCCGGGTACAATGACGAAAGCTTGAAAGAGTTTGGTCTCACAATGAACGATGTTAAAGAATATGCTGACTATGTTCTAGGTAAGGACATATTAAAGTATGTTGAAGAAAATGGACAATGTAACTTCTGGGGAGATATTTAAAATGGATAAAATACAAAAAATATATAAATTACTCGATATTGTGGACGCTAACTGTGTACCAGAGTATCGAGAAAATAATGATGACTGCATCAAGGCAATCAAGGCACTTCTTTCTGGGTGCATTGATAATGATACTGTCCTGGTGCTTTATGATCGTGGTCAATTGGATGACATCAAAAGTAATTACACTGATGAGCCAGTGACCGATGAAGAATGGGAAGCATTCCGAAACCATAAGGATGTTGATTACGCTTATGAACAAGCTAGTCAGTACCTGGGGGAAGCTGAGTGCAATGTTATTGAAGATCAATTTGTAGATTAAAATTATGAAACCAATAAAAGAACCAACAAACATATACGAGGTAGTTGTTACTGAAACTAGGGCAGTTACCTATTTAATTCACGCAAAGTCATCTGGAGGTGCTACGGCAAAAGCCGTACACCACTGGGGCAACTGTGGATCCGAAGATATTAAAGAAATTAAATCCGATAGGTACGAATATGATGTCGAATCTGTCGAATGCGCAGAAAGGGATATATACAATGAATCTTGAAAAAATAGCTGACGAAATAAAATTGGAGCTACACGATAAACATATGATGTATATCGATGGAGAGGATCATATCACTCACAGGTGGTGCAAACAAATCATCTGGAGGATTCTAAGCAAGTACTTCGGTAATAGTACTCTTCCATCTAAGATCGTATTATTTAGTCGCTTAGAAGCTAATGTAGAAGCCCAGGATAGACTCAATCGTGATCTCACCGATGATGAGTGGCAAAAGATAGTCGCAGAAATCCACCAGGTTAGCGATTATTTCGATACACCATTTATTCATATGACGGATATAATCTGTGAAATGGATAAAACTTGTGAAGACTGTGGAGGTGAAGGAACATTCGATCGTGAGCCATTCCCGAGTTATGATACCTGTGAGACCTGTGAAGGCACTGGAGAAAACAATAACACCTAGTTCATCGACAGGTTTACTAAATAATATTATGATTATATTACTAGCTTTATTTCTTCTCATAGTGTTCTTGTTAGATGTTTAACTGCACACTATTACAAACCTGTCGTAGCCTTTTTGGATAACTATCTATGTAGTACTATCCGGAGGTATGACCAATTATACTAATAGTAAAATATGTGTCAAGCCCCGAATTGGGGCTTAGCACTTAACCCATTAATAACCAACGAAATAAAAATGCCCGAACCACAACCAATAACAACCGAATTTGAGGTGACTGAGACCTATAAAGTCATAGCACCTTTCCAAGCCCAGGTGGAGGAAGCCGTTAGTACCGGCGACTTTTCATCTGTTGAATTAGTAATGATCGATCGCAAAATCAACATTGAACCAACATATTAATATGGATCAAAAAACAATAAAATACAAAAACCACACAATACAGTTCCACATCTACCCGGAAGGAATCGCCGATTCTATGGGTCAAGATGAATTCATCCTGGTTAGAAATAAACTAGGATCGCTCGACACAAAGTTTGTCGGAGATTTAGTTGAAGGGGATTACTACTGCCAAAGAATACCGGCACCGATCCCACCACGCAATGCAGATGAAATACTCAAATACATATCTAAGAACGGCCTGTCATTTAATTATCTACTGGATGAGGACGATCATAGCTCAGAGTATTACAAAGCCCTGGAGGTAACTAAGGTTACTTGTGACGGCTTTGATGTTGTATGTATTGTGGATTACAATGATAATTGTATCCGGACTGCCATTGAACCCTTAATGGATATGGAGGAACTATAGTGGCTAGTATTGAACCGACTTATTATGACAGAAGAGACACATCATTCATTAACAAGTACTTCATCGACCCTTCAGATGCTTGTGCTCGGAAGAAGATGGAGAACCGGAAACTTATGGACGAAGCTAAACGGCTTACAAGTATTTTCCATCTTAAAGGAATGCTCGAGTACCCAAAAAATCACATAAGGTACCCGGAGTGATTTGACAAGTGCCACCACGGAGTTTATACCTGGTGGCACTTTTTTATGGCACACTTTTATTCTTCAGCAAAAGATCCTCAATTTCTAGAAGACATCCAGACACCGGCTCAAGCCAGAAAGTCCGGTAGCGCTTACCCGAGTGTAACTACTGTCCTGGGCATAATAAAGGACGATTTTTTAGATTCCATCTATCAGCCGAGAGAGATGGTCAGATTAGCCAGAGAATCCGATGCAAACTGGCAACAGATCAAAGAGATGACCTACGGCTTCCGTCAGCACCCTTTTACTGGTGAGCTGATACCTAGCTCAGAGTTTGGGACTGCCGTCCATAAGCGCATAGAAGAATGGCTCCTAGACGGGTACATCACTGCGAGTGCATTTGATGACTGGGCTAAACCATTCATCGACTGGGTAGAAGAAAGCAATGTAGAAGTTATGGATTGCGAGTACATTATATCAGATAGTAGATTAAAGATCGCCGGGTCAGTAGATTTTATCGGTAGATATCCAGACGGCAAAGTATTCCTAGCTGACTACAAGTGCCGAAGTTGTGATGACAAAGGAAAGTTCTACGCAAAGGACTGCAAGCAGTTAGCAGTAGAGAGTTATATGTTCAGTAAAAAATTTAAACTAGATTACTACCCCGAAATCAGATCAGTATGTATCTGTACAAATAATGCCACTCATTATCACAAGGTCTGGACTGCTTCTGAGTTCGACCACTATTTAGAATGTGCGAAACTGTCAGCAAAGGTTTACTGGCAGGAGCGTATGTACAAACCAAAGAAGAAATAATATGGCAGAATACGAACCGGATAAACTTAGATTCGATGGCTTGGATGAGTGCATAATCGGCACAGATCAGAACGGCTTTTATATTTACTCCTGGGAGAAGATGATGAAGTACTTCCAGAGGGAGTCAGAGATGACAGAAGAAGAAGCCCTGGAGTGGATAGACTACAACGTAGTTGGATGTATGGGTGGTATGGGATTCGTTATGCAATACCCGGATTACGACTTCGAGGAATTTGAGTAATATGAATAAGTACGAGATCGTATACAAACACTTCGATATGCATCCGGATTATAGAGGCTATCAAGTTAAGTGGGCTAGAGATAAGGCACAGGCCGTTAAATATATTTGTCCAACAAAGCCGAACAAGGAAGGATATGGCACAACAAAGAAAGGAGCGAGGATACAGATTCTAGAAGTCAATGAATTACCCCTTGAATAAATCATATCGCAAATGCACTAAATGTAAAAAACTTTTACCCTTAACTCAATATCACTCAAACGGAAAAACACCTAATGGAAAGAAAAAATATAAAACACACTGTAAAGAATGTAGCAAAAACCAAAGGATCGATATCTATAGAGAAGCTATTAAAAAATACTTCGGAGGTTTTAAATGCCAGCGATGTGGGTTTGAGGGTGAGCCTAGTCAGTTCGATTGCCACCACATTGATCCCAGTACAAAATTAGCTAATGTATCAAAACTCAGAAGCCAACCTAAAAAACTTTACCAGGAGATTCAGAAGTGTGAACTCCTATGTGCTAACTGTCACAGATTAACATATAATGAGAACAATTAAATTACTAACCAAAAAATGCAATGGGAAAAGGAATGAAGCCAAAACAGGGGTACAACCAAAAAAAGTACGAAGAAAACTACGAAGGGATTGACTGGAGTAGAACTCGTGATAAGAAGATAACTAATGCAGTACATTCCCCAGAAGAACTTAAAAAAGTTCAGAGAAGAAAATAAACCAAAATTTTGTCCTTTGCTCTCTTGCATTACAAAGGATTGGGTCGTGGATCATTGCCACTCTGGTGGTACGATAAGGGGTGTCGTATCATCGGAAGGCAATGTATTCCTCGGTAAAATAGAGAACGCGCACAAGCGTTTATCAAAGGGTGCTAAGAGTTGTTTACTACCTAAAGTACTTAGAAATATGGCCGACTACCTGGAGAAACCTTGCACCGGGTTACTACATCCAGAAGGCTTTAGACAGCTGTACAAAAGATTTTCTCACCTGGATAAAGCTACACAGCTTGACATACTGATGAAGGTCGGTATAAACAGGGAGTTAATCCAAACTGCGAAAAACAGTACGGAGAGAACTAAATTATATAAATCATATATTAAACAATGAGCGAAAACATAGCACAAAAATTACTTGGGATTCAAGCGAATCTCAAAGCCCCCAAGGGGCAAACCAATAAATTCGGTGGATACCAATATAGATCAGCTGAAGATATTGTAGAATCAGTCAAACCTCTACTTGTAAAGTTCGAGGCTACCTTAATGTTATCTGATGAAGTTGTTGAAGTCGGAGGTCGAGTTTACGTAAAGGCCATCGCCAAATTAGGAGACACTGAAACAGAGGACTTCATTGAGACTACAGCTTTTGCTAGAGAAGCAGAAACTAAGAAGGGTATGGACGATGCCCAGATAACGGGCTCAGCGAGCTCTTATAGTCGAAAATACGCATTGAACGGTCTTTTGTGTATAGACGATACCAAAGATCCAGATGCAACTAATGACCACGGCAAGAAAAGCAAACCTGTCGCAAGAAAACCAAGAATCACAGAAGAATCTTTTAATTTATAATTATGGAATACGATAATAGTAACAAAGGTGCTCTCTTCAAAAATGAGAAGCAAAACGATCGTCAGCCCGATTACCGTGGCCCGATCAATGTAGACGGCAGTGAGTTCGAGCTCAGTGCCTGGGTTAAGCAAAGTGATAAGGTGGGTTCATTCCTATCTATCTCAGTTAGCCCTAAAACTGAAAAAGGTGGAAGCCTACAAGCAAAAGAAACAAAGGCCGAAGAGCCATTGCCTTTTTAATGTCTTCTACCCTACCAGACTCTGGATCAAGAACTGCCTTCGACACGGGGGCAGTTCGCGATTCTATGCAAGGCAAAGGTTTTCCAAGTATGATACCCACTTGTGCTATTATGTCTATGGCTCGCCGATTTGAAGACGGTGCCACTAAGTACGGCCCAGACAACTGGCGAAAGGGTATACCAACCTCTAGATATTGTGATGCGACTTACCGGCATTTAATGCAAGCCCGTGATGGTGATACATCAGAAGATCACTTCGGGGCAGTGCTTTGGAATGTCGCTTGCTGGATGTGGACACTTAAAGCCATAGAGACCAACAAGTTACCAAAAGAATTGGATGATTTATACAGGGACTAATTTTACCTCTGTGATATATTAGAACTCTATGACTATTCAATTCCTTAATACAATAACAGATGGGGTTGATCTAGCTAATTACTTCGTGAAAGAGATTACTAGTGACACCGATTACAACAAAAAGAAAAAAGAAATCAAGTACTTACATCAAACTGTAAGTGCACTAAAAGAACAAATAAATGATTACAGGAATCAGTCCCAACCCGAACCCGATACCCCAAAATGTAAGTGCTGAAGAGAGTGTCCTCGCTACTTGTTTAAAAGACGATAGCACAGAATTTTTTGATACTATTTCCCACACTCTCAGTGCTGAAGATTTTTATCTTTATAAGCACCAGATAATTTTTAAGTGCATAAGTGAAATCGCTACTAAAGGCGAGAGCTTGAATGAAATAACACTTGTTGAAGAATTAAAGAAGCGTAATGCACTGGATGAAGTAGATGGTGCCACCGGTATCATAGATTTAATGGACAAGGTCGCTTCTCCTTTGCAAGCACCATCACTGGTAAAGGTTGTTAAGGAGAAGTCGGACTTACGAAAACTGATACGATCACTACGACTTGGCCTAGAGAAAGCTGAATCAGAATCAGATGATTTTAATGTAATCAAGGGTAAATTAGAGAATGATTTCATCGAACTCGAAAAAGGTGGTAAGGATGATTTCAGTTTATCTAATTCAATAGATATCCTCCAGGAGGAGTTTGAGGCACAGATGAAGGGTGAGTACACCCAGGAGTCTATAAGGACTCATATAGACCACTTAGACAACATTCTAGGGTGCTCTGGGATAGGACTAGGGGAGGTGATGGTGGTTACTGCCCCGACCTCTTGTGGTAAGTCTCAATTAGCTCTAAATATTGCGACTAGAGCTATGATGAGAGATCAAGTACCTTGTGGTATATTTAGCTTAGAGATGCCACAGAAACAGATAGCTAAGAGGATGGTAACAATTAAATCCCAGGCTAGTCTAAGACAGATACAAGACGGCGTAATATCTGATAAGCATATGGAGCGAGTAAAGGAAGCTTGTAACGATATCAAAGGCTTTCCTATTTATACTGTTCATAATATTAAAAACATTTCTGACTTATGTTCTTACGCTAGGACTATGGTTCGTAAGCACAAGGTTAAACTATTAGTAATTGATTACTTACAACTCATTCCTTGGGATAATAAGAATATGTCCAAGAATGATGCTATCGCCGATATATCTCACACAATTAAACAGTTAGCCCTGGAGCTCAATATTGGAGTACTGTTACTGTCACAGGTAAACAGAGAAGGTGCAAAGCGAGATAGTGGACTAGCAATTTATGATTTAAAGGACTCCGGTGATATTGAGAACGATGCTGATGTTATATTATTAATGTGGCCAGAAAATGGTGACATAGAAGCATCCAAAAGACTTGACGGCAACGGCCCATACGTTAATATGAAATACAACATAGCGAAGAACCGAGAGGGTGAACGCGATGTTAAAGGCAAGTTTAAGTTCTATCATACTATGGGATTGTTCTATTAATTTGATGTAGGTTGTCCTCCTATTAAGACGGGGGTGGGTATTTAATATGTTCCCTTTTCACCGCCTACATCATTTGACTTTGAAAAATAAAGAAAGACAGATAGCTAGAGATGTACTTAACTTGTACCCACAACTAGGTGATTTACAGGAATCATTTGAGTTCGACCACCACGACTTTGAGTGCGATCATTACTTAATGGAAGTTAAGTCCAGGTGCACCAAGTACTCATCTTGGATTATTGAAAAGATTAAAGTAAATTCAAACTTATTAAATGCATTTAATAATAACAAGATGTTCTTGTACATAACTGAGTACAACGGACGTGCTTACATTTGGAACGTAACCAAATTAGCTCAAAGCAATTACGACTTCAACTGGGAGATACGTAAGATGCCGGCTACTACTGAGTTCAAGAACAATAAGTTAGTAAAAAAAGAAGTAGGATACTTATACGAAAAGGATGCTACTGTTGTGAACCTCCGATGAATCCATCCAAAGACTGCGGAGCTGTCATAGGATTAGCACTTGTAGTATTCAGCGCATCCATTCTTGGAGTGAACAAAGGTTTGTAAATTGAATCAATATTAGAAGAATTTATCTCTTGATCTATTTGATTCTGCAAGAACTCATCGATAGGCCCAGGTGCCCTGGATTCCATCTCTTGCATTCTTTCAGATATCTCTTGTTCACTTGGACCAACTAATGCATCAAAGCCTCTTTGATTGAGGTACTTAAATAAATACGGACGTCTCTTTGCTATTTGATTCTTAGTAAAGTGAGTCGGAGTATTCAACAAAGCTTCTAACAACTTTGGATCCGACATAGCATCGTTTAATAAACCATTAGCCTGGGTAGTTGATAATCTCTGTAAAGTATTTTTAGTCTGGTTCTTAATATAAGAAGCGGCGGCTAGTGATGAACCACTACTAAAGAAATCGGCACCAACACCACCAAGGAATAAACCAATTACAGAGTGGAATATATTATCCACTTTAGTGACATCAACATTATTCCCCTTAGATGATTGTGTTGTTATATACTTAGCGTACTTATCTAATTCTTCAGCAAACTTTTGAACGTGTTTAATATCCGCTCCATTAAATCCAGCTTCTCTCAAGAAAGGCAATAAGTCTCCTTCTTCTGCAAAGTTTCTCCCGGTCTTAGTTAAGTCCTTGAGTAAACTATAAGATGTAGCGGATTCTCCTTGTTGGCCTATTTTAATTAAACCAATTCTTACACTGTCCTTAATGCCTTCTATTACTTGAGCACGAGTTATACCTTGAGAGGTAAAGTAAGATTCTGGTATTTCTTTTGATTTAACTAATCTTCTAAGTTCCTTTAATTGCTGTATACCACCTTTGGTTAGCATCATCTTAGATAAACCCTCTGTGATATCACCACCTAAGAAAGCGGACACAGCACCTAGACTTTCTTTGCCATCAAAACCGGCGTAAACTTTAGCTAGTGATGTTTTCTCATCTAGCATTTTAGCTACAACACTTGTATCACCGGAAGCATTTAGAACTATTCCTTTTGCCCTTTTCATTTCCGGCATATCTAGAATAGATTTGTACTTAGTGTAAAATTTTTGGCCGAACCCTGGTACAAGAGAACCATCCTTAACTGCTCCGGGTTGATTAACAAATAAGTTAACCATATAATCTTGTAACTGTTTCTCGAAGCTACCATCCTTTAATCTAGATATATTGCCGGACTTTGTTTTTCCAAATTGTTTCGCTGCATCTAATAACTGCTGTGTATTAATCTTACCAGTAACGTTCAAGTTATTACCACCAGCTGTAAAGACACCTTGCAGTGCTTGTATAGGATCAACCTTACTTCCATCTTTATTGATTTGTAGTATTTTACCAACTAACCCGGACTTAAACTTCTGGTTGTACTCTCTAGAGTAAGCAATAGCACGTTTTAGTGCAACATTACCTTCATCCGGTAAAGCACTCAAATCTTCTAGGATAGATGTTCTTAACTTATTAGCAAAGAACGCTTGTTGATTCGGCTGGCCTTGAGGCATTTGTTTCATACCCTCAACTCCAAGTGTTTTTCTTAATTTGTATAAATCGCCGATTGTCTCTATTTTTCTTTCTCCACTAAGTAATTCTTGCGCACTCCTAGGTAAGTTCTCTACGCCGTATTCATCGGCTAAACTTCTAAGAGTTTTCATTGTAGAACTCTGGAATGGAATATTTATATCTTGAGCTACATCTGTCAAGAATCCAGCTGGGTAAGCATCGCCTAGTGCTTGAGGATTTGTGAAAGCATTACCGGTAGGAATATTTTTATAAATCCTTTCATCTCTGTGGTTGCGAACAAGATCGAAAAAGTTGTTAACTTTTGCTATTTGATCCTTATTTCCTCCAGATGCCTCTATGACACCTTGTCTTATTTGGTCTTCTTTACTCAATATATCGTCAGTGTTTAACCGGATTAAAAAATCTCTGTCCAATTTAACCTTATCAATAATATCGGGAAAATCTTTATCGTATGTAAATTTCTTTAATAAGTTATTTATGTTCTTCGGATTGACTTCAATAATTGGTGCATCGAATGCTATCCTTCTAAAATCTTGAAATATTGAATTACCTCCAGGTAGCTTTTTATCTAAATCAGTTATATCCCAGGCTGCATCGACTACCCCCGAGAAGGTTGTTTTAGCTTCCTCTAATGAATTATAAGCAGTTCTTGATATCTGTTCCGGATCCGGCAACTTACCAGTTATGTTATCCAATTCTTTTAGTCCTTCATCAAATATTTTTTTAGTACTTGAATTTATATCGTTCTCGAATAATTTAACAGAAAGTCTGAACCAATCCTCCGCATTTCTTACATTGCCAGTAGTTACTGGTTTTAGTAATTTATTTAATCCTTGTAAAAATTCTTTATCCCTTGCTGTGATTTCTATACCGTCCTTCATCTGTTTGTTTACAACAGTTTCTAGATAAGTAAATCCTTTATCTCCTAGTAGTATTTCTAGTGGAGCTCTAACATTTGGAGGAAGGTTACCGTCCTTTAGGATTTTATTTAAATTCTGCAAACTGACTTCTGGATCAGCAACTCTTTGTATCATCTTAGCTGCTTCTTCAAAATCTTTATAAGACATTTGTTTTAAAAAGTCTTTCGATGCTTGTTTACCAATGAATCGTTTTAAAATATTAGCCGGCGTTGGGGCCACTAGAGTTGAGGCGACTCCACCTACAGCTTGTAAACCTTCACCTCCACCGCGAGCAGCTATCTCTGTCTCTGTTAGGACACCAGTTAATTCTACTCCAGCTGTAGTAACAGGGTTCTTGAGGATCGCTTTCCTCATTACTGGGTCAAGTTTTTTAGCAACTACCCTTAAGTACGGGACACGCTTTGCAAGCTCAAGTCCTCCGAACATATATACATAACCGGATCCATACTGTCCAGCTATCTTCTTAGCCATATTAAATCTATCCTCCGGATTGGGCTCATTTCTAGCTGCTTCTATTTGCAGTTTCATTTCATCAATGAATTGTCCCGGTGCGTATATTCCAGTTGATTTAACGATGTCACCGTAAATACTTTCCCCGGGTTGCATTTCTGGACTACCGGCTTTTTCTCTTTTCTGGTTCTCCATATGTACCACTAAACTATCTAAACCAAGTAGTAAATCAGTAGCTACATTAGAAACGGTACCAGTTGTAAATGAAGCAGGATCAATTGCTAAATCATAAACAGCATCGCCGAATCCATAAGTTCCTACTGTAAGATCACGTGAAGTGAAGTCAGTTTCTGGGGTAACGAACTCGCGTTCTTTTAATTCAGCCCGCTGTTGCTCCATAACGTCATAGACATTATCTGAAGTTGGTTCTACAGCCGGAGTAGTACTAATTTGAATTTCTTCTGGTTTCCCTAGTACTTTTTCTTTTTCTTGCTGTAACTTTGAATATTCTTCTTGTGATACTTTAGTGAAGCTCATATTGAAATTAATCTAATTTGTAAAATTCTTTATTGAATATAAATCCAGGAGCCCCTTTTTCTTTAGCGAATGCAGCGGCCTCTTCTTCTGTTTTGTAATCATTGGCGTAATCACGACTAGCATCAAATTTTTCTTCAAAATCATATACGCTTAAATTAATAGGTTCAAAGTAGTACTGTGTTCCTCCAGCTGATTTATTCAGTTGTCTGTTATATTCTTCAGCAGCTGCTCTGCCTTTTGAAATTCTTTTATCGATAACACCTTGAACAATTTCTTTAGCCATTTCGTTTGTTGTAAACGGACCAAAACCTCCAATTGCTTCTTCAAGTACTTTTCTATCGAACTCGGTAAGAACACCTGGACCAAGAACATCTAAGCGAAGTGTTCCTAGCAATTGTCTAAATTGTGCTTTACCTGTAGCTTGTGCTCTTTGTTCAAATGTAAGGTCGTCACCCGTAAATGCTCTAAATGCTGCACCGAAGTTATCTAATAATCTCTGTGCTCCGGAGTCACTCATTTTACCTCTGGTATCAACGTACTGCTGTAACTTAGGTAAATCTTGAATTGTTTGCTTGTGTACATTTCTGAGTTCAATTAAACCTTCTTCTATGTTTCTGACTCCTGTGTCGGACATAGGGAACATAGTGGTTTCATTTAATCTTTTTAATCCACCCGTTACAGGATCTCGGTAAACTTGGGCACCACCGGTTACTGGTGTACCATCTTCGTAAAGTAATCCTCCAGGATCTTTTGATACAGTAGTAACTTGTACTCTTGTAGCCGGAATGTCATCACTCGTATCCGGTGTTCCCATATCATTGAAAGGTATCATATAAGACATCGGAAACTCTGGTTCGTAACCTTGATTTGCTGTAGCGGGTGCATTTGGATCGAATACGTTTTTAGGACTTATAACTTCTCCGCCATAAGTATAAACTGATTCTCCTCCTTGGCCAGTTACAGTTTGTAAGCTAGGAGTAGGTGTCGGTGCAAACTCTTGTATTTGTTTTATACCGGATAAAATATCATCACCACTAGTCTTCTTTAAATACTGAGAGAATGCATTGTACTCCGGAGTACCGGCTTCAATTTCTAAACCAGTACTTTCTAGTAATCCAGGTAGGAATGCATCAATCTGTGTATCACGCTCTCTCTTTACTTTCTTCTCTTGTTGCTTTTGAGAGAACTCCATTATAGCACTCTGTAAACCGGAAGCCATCTGGGTAATAGCTTGTTGCTCCAAAGCCCCAGCTTGAATTGCGGGGCTTATATCGAGTTGCTGTAATTGTATTGGTGTTGATCCTCTAAGCATAATTAATTAGTTCCAAATAAACTTAATCCTCTTATTCTGTCCATTTCATTAGTGGCAGCGTTTTGCATAGTCATAGGATTATTTATCATAGATGTAGGTTGTCCGAAGTTCATATCACCTAAAGTACTTCCGATTGAACCGAACATATTTCCTAAGATAGCTCCACTAGACGCAGTTCCCTGAGCTGTTGCTAGTCCTTGTCCTAAGATAGCTTGTGCGTTTCTCAAGTCCTCGGCGGAACCTATGTTGTAAGCTTGTCCAGGGTCTGTTACTTGTGGTCTAAGTCCAGCTTCTAAGAACTGTTTTTCTTCTACAGAAGGTGTACCAAACATAAATTTAAATGGATCAATAGCGGCTTGACTAGCTGATTGTAAAGCGTACTGACGTGCTCCGGCAGCTTCTTGTCTACGAAGTCTTTGTGCTCCCTCTCTGCTTTGAGCGGCTCTAGCTATTGTACTAGCATCTCCTAGTCTTCCGGTTGCTTGACCTATTGATAATGCCGCTTGTTCTGCTGACCTAGCTGCTTCTGCTCCTAGTGGACCAGCTGCTTCTGCTGATAACCTTTCCGCTTCGGCTAAATCTAAAGCGGCTAACTGTGCCATTCTTGGGTCTTCTAAGGTTTCCCTAATATCTGCACCGTATTGACCTAATAAACCTAACTGACGTAGCTTAGATTCTTCCTGGATGTCACGCACTCCACGTGCTCTTTGTTCAGCTAACTCTTGAAACTGAGGAATGAGTTCCGCTTCTCTACCTAAGATAGCAGACATTGCCGGATCTCCGTAAAGACCTTTATCTCCGTACTGCTGTGTAAATATTTCAGAAGGGTCTCTAAATTGTCCGTAAGCCTTTCTAATTGCCGCCGCTCTTTGACGAGCTGCTTTTTTAGCTTTACTACTTCCGAAGATACCACCTAAAATATTACTTCCTATTGAAAGAGCTGTGCCCGGATCAATGCATTTGATCGCTCCAATCTTTACAAAGTAATTAAAGATAAGATTATCTAAAGGTCTAAAAAATTCTATTAAAAAGTTTTTCATATTAAGCTGTTCGTTTCCACATATAAGTTACTATATAAGGCATCATATTGTTGTGCGAAGTTGATGCATCTTGTGTACTATTTTGTAATGTGTAAATACCACTATTTGTAGGACCTCCAGAACAACAACCAGCACCGGGTCCAGGGCCATCTCCAGAACCATTTGCTCCAGTCATTTGCTCAATGTGATTGTGAGCCGGAACACCAGATTCTTGGTGTGTTAGAGTATGCCTGTATTCACCTTCGGTATCTCCGGCACCAAAAGTTGTAGTCTGTGGAGATGGTTGATTATCTGTACCAGCTCCTACACCAACCAAAGTTCTACCAGTTGCGTATGCCACCCAAGTTGTTAAACCGGTTCCTCCGAACATTAATGTATCTGGATTTGTTGATGCTGTAGCAATATAAATTGAACCAACTGGATAAACTTTATCTAGAACTCCGTACAAGCCAGAGTTCAAAGCATTGTTAGTAGATAACTTAACGAAGTCTATTTCACCATCTTCTATCTGTAACCTTCCGTTACTGGATAAATTAAGACCTCCTCCGGTTTCACAAGTTCCACTTCCGCCGCTAACAAAGGTTGCTGCATCTACTAAATTATCTAGCTTTCCGGATGTTACTTGTTCAGTTGCACCGAAATCTGTTCCTTTACTTAAAACTGCCATACTTTATATAAATTATTTATTACTATTGTACACTACTTGTCGAGCGGAATGTCTCAGCTCCAGCTACCTTGAGTGACCTAAATTTAGGTCTTCCTTGAATACTTGTTAAAGTCATTTGTAATCCGTAAGCTCTCTTGTTTCCAATGCGTCCTCTGATGGATACATCCTCGTCTGGAGCAATCGCTCCTCCTAAGTAATCACTAGCTTTTTTGAGATCTAGAGCTGGCTCAGAATCTAAGTTTTCGGTAGTAGCAGAAATTAAAACATCCGATGAGTTATCTGGACCGGACTGTAAATGAAGCTCGAAGTTATTCCACTTTTTGCGGTCTATAGATTTTAAAGTAAACATTCTAGTACTGGCTAAACCTTGAACTCTAGTTTCTGTTTCTGAAGTTACACCAATGTCGGTGATTACTCTATCTATACCATCCGCAAATACTTCTAGTTTATGTATACCTCCGTCTGTGTTAGTTACGTAAACACCTCTGTCTGTTCCTTTACCGGCTACTAATAAATTAGTGAACTCAAAAGATGAAAATGTAGTACCAGCTAGGTTTACATTGTTCACGTTATCAATGGACTCCCAACTTTTGTTTAAAAAATTATAAATCAATAAAGTATTATTAACTTTAGAAGTTCCAGTAGGAACAGCTAAGTAGTACTTGTTATCGAAGTACACAGCACTAGCTTTATCTACGTGGGCTTTATTTATTGTATCAATTGTCTTCTGAATACTTTCGGACAGTGGTACCTCATTTCCGCGAAGATTGTACAAGTCTACGAAACTTAGTCCGTACACACCATTGTCAGATAAAAATATAACTTGGTTGCCTACTTGGATCACCGAGTTCCTAGCAGTTAATCCAACTTCGTCAGTCAGTAATTGAACCCTGAAGTTAGCTAAATCTCCATTTCCTACTACGATATGAATGCTGTTCCTATTGAATACAATTAACTTATCATCAGAAAAGGATAGCATACCTACGTTAAAATCGGACCTACCAGCATTGAATCTAAACTGTCCAAATATTTGATCGTATGTACCAGTGTCCAAAATGTCAGATAATAATATTTCGTCAAAAATCTTACGGTCCGCGTATGTATCACTTGAGCCAGCAGTTACGCTATATCTGTACGGAACAGCTAATCTTCTCTGGTGGTATACACCATAAGCTGGTGCCGGCATATGAGTGAACCCAAGTCCTTCCGACATTGGTTTTTCGATGGTAGCGTTTTTCCCAGTTTGATTCACTACGTTGGTTATAAATCTAAATTTAGTCGCTGTGTCTGATCCGCTAGAATCACCTAAATCATCTACGTTTGCAACTGTGCCTACTGCTATAGTTGAATTAGTAGCAGTAATAGTAAAAGTATCTCCTCTCTTTAAAGTAGCAGTGCTTCCTACGGTAGCGGTTGCAACTCCACTCGCTATATCTAAATTTGTAATCCCTATAGGAACGGGCTGAGTATAAGTTCCGCTTGATACTTTTGTTAGGGCTGGACTACTTGATATATTAGTACTAGCTAAATCTTTTTCAAGAGGGGTATCTCCTTCTCTGAATATAATTAACTTATTAAAAGCTTGAATCATTTCTACTTGAGATGAAATAGTTTCACCACCTGGATAAGTTAAATCATAGCTAGTACTAGGGTCCGATACTTTTACAGCTATAGCCTTTGTGTTCGCAGCTAGTATAATATAGCTTTCTGAATCAGCATTAGGGTCGGAGAATATACAAGAACCGTATATTTCATTTACGTTTGCATCAGCTAAAGATGGCTTTGTAACAGTAGCACTTCCACTTGCTGAACTATATGTTTTGTCAGTAAGCTTTATGGTATTTGAATCTACAACAGTTACAGTATATAATCCAGATGTAGTCGCTGGACTTACAGTTAAGGAACTTGTATCTAGTTGAACTTGACCGCTACCAGATGTTCCTAACCCGTGATCAGTAGAAAAATTTAAAATTAATTCATTACTTGTAACTGCTACTGTGTTTGTTGTAATATTTGAATCCATCAAATAAAATGGAAGAGTTAAAGATGCTGCTCCAGTACTTAAAGGTGCTAAAATATTATCAATCCCCTTACGAGTTTGCCACTCGCCGTTCTGTGCCATTCTGCCGTTCTGGCTATCGAATAAAATACCAGCGGTTAATTGATCCGGACGTAAGCGATTATTGAATCCTTTGAATCCAATATCTAAATCCTCTCGGATTACATCATCATTAGAGGTGTATGTATCGTATCTTGCCATCTAGCAGTCCCAAGCTCTCCTTGACCAATAGTTAGCGGATAGCTTTCCTTTGCCGCCTTTTATACCAGCACTACGTGCACAGTAGCTTTTCTTACTAGCGGGGCGATTCTTCTTGATTGTCATATTGGCATCTCCGAAGCGTACAATCTTTTCTTTACCACCTTGGCAAGCTTTTACAACGAACTTCTTACCGCCTTGAACTTCTCGGCGAGGTACGTTGCACTTCATCTTCTTTTTGTCTGGCATTATAAATTAATCCTATCGTTTTTTAAATCGTCTACAAACTGTGCTTCTTCCGGAGTTAGTTCACTTATTCGACCTTCTTGTAGATTATCAAGCAGTTTGTTAAAACTTTTTAATCCTCCGCCTTGATCTCCCTCGAACTTACCTTCATCTCTTAAAAATCCTTTTTTATTTAATTTTAAAAAATCTTTGAAGTCATCTAGTGTACGTTGCCCCGGTTGTCCTGTTATTGTATCAAACTTAGGGTTCTCCATATTTCTTATGGATTCAGCCGCAGCTTTTACAGCAGCGTTGAAGTTACCCCCGAATGCTCTAGCTCTATCAAGTTCAGTCATAACACCAGGAGTAGCCTTCGGCATTGTTCCTAGCATCATACCTCCTTTACCGTACATATATCCAGGTAATGGCATCTGGGTATCATCTGACCCCATTCTAGGCATTCCACTTGAATCTACGCTAATGGCTGATTTTATTGAACCGTCTGGATTATATTCGTATTTTATTGGCATTACTTCTTAGTTCTTACTTTTGCTTTTGGTGTGTTTGAGACAACTGCTCTTCCGCCTTTTTGTCCTCTTTTCTTTTTCTTAGCTGTAGCAGCACGTTCGGACTTCGATAAGCTCTTAGCTTTAGCCATCGGAAGGCACCGGTCTGGATTCTTCTTGTTCTTAGATGTTCCGCAAGGGCCTTTGATTTCTCCATCAGTACCAATCCTTACCCAGTTTTGCTTTACCCATTTTTTTAGTTCACCCATTACTTTTTCTTACGTTTACCTTTAGCACCCTTTGCGTAGTTAGGATCTTTGCAATACTTAGAAGCAGCCATATTCGCATAAGCACTTGGGTACACATCAAATGTACGCCTTGCCCA
>Ga0181415_1000148_pt1 | contig 18716 bp, 23 predicted proteins | sample 38SPOviralmetaG_FD_130140 | JGI IMG/M metagenome (GOLD analysis project Ga0181415, IMG submission 130140) | Marine viral communities from the oligotrophic San Pedro Time Series (SPOT) site, San Pedro Channel, CA, USA - 38 SPOT_SRF_2012-12-11 | ecosystem: Environmental > Aquatic > Marine > Strait...
ATGCACACTCAACCAAGAGATGAAAATGGTACAGATTTACCAGAGGTTGCTAGAGTAGTTGCTCCTGATTGTAATATTATATTTAGTGATAAGAAGTTAGAAAATAAACAAATGAATTTCTTATACAATATGAGTGATGTAACAATGAACCTTGCAAGTAATGAGGGATTTGGATTAGGAACTTGTGAATCATTGATGAGTGGTACACCAATCATTGTAAATGTTACAGGTGGATTACAAGACCAATGTGGATTTGAAGTTGAAGGACATAAACTTACTGCTGAAGATTACAAGGAAATCAAATCACTACACAATTGGAAAGAATGGGAACATGATAGCAGATTGAGTTGGGGTAGTTGGGTAAAACCAGTATGGCCTAAGACTCGTTCATTAATGGGTTCAATACCAACACCATACATTTTTGATGACAGACCAGACTTTGAAGATGCAGCTGATAGACTAAAAGAGTGGTATGAGATGGATAAGAAAAATCGCGATGAGTGTGGAATGGAAGGACATAAGTTTGTGATGAGTGATGATGCTATGATGAGTGCTAAGGCTATGAGTCAAAACTTTATAGACCACATGGATAGAGGTTTTAAAGAGTTTAAACCAAGAAAGAAATTTGATATATTTGAGGTATAAAATATGAAACAACAGATATTAGTTACAGGACCAGTCAAGACTCGTAGTGGATATGGAAACCATGCTAGAGATATATGTAGAGCATTGATTGAGTTAGATAAATATGATGTTATTATTAATTCAGTTCGTTGGGGAAATACACCAATGAATGCATTGGAAGATGGTAATGAGCATCATGAGGCAATTAAGTCAAGATTGATAACATCACCACAATTACCAAAACAACCAGACTTACATCTTCATGTGGTAGTTCCAAATGAATTTACACCAGTTGCTAAAAAGAACATTGGTGTTACAGCTGGTATAGAAACAACCGTTCCTGTACCACAGTGGATTGATGGTATGAACAGAATGGATTTAAATATAGTTACTTCAGAATTTACCAAGGCTGGATTTGATAATGCTAAATTTGAATTTCAAGATGAAAAGACAGGACAAAAAGGTACGGTAAAAACTTTAAAACCTATGGAAGTTTTATTTGAAGGTGTAGATACTACTGAATATTTTGAAACATTAGAGATGGATAATGATATTAGTGGAGCATTTTCAAATGTGGATGATGATTGGAATTTCTTATTTACTGGTCATTGGTTAGCTGGTGGTGTAGGTGAAGATAGAAAAGATATTGGTATGTTGATTAAGATATTTTGTGAAACATTCAAGAATCAAAAGAAACAGCCAGGTTTAATATTAAAAACAAGTAGTGCATCTTTTTCTGTATTAGATAGAGAAGAGATGTTAAATAAGATAAGAAATGTAAAAAACTCCATAGCTGGAGACTTACCTAAAATATATTTACTACATGGTGATTTAACAGATAGTCAAATGAATCAATTGTATAATCATCCAAAGGTAAAGGCTCATGTATCATTTACTCACGGTGAAGGATTTGGTAGACCATTATTAGAGGCATGTCAAAGTGGTAAACCTGTTATTGCAAGTGGTTGGAGTGGTCATGTAGATTTTTTGAATAGTAATTATGCAGTATTGTTGGGTGGATCATTGACTAAAGTACCAAAGAATTCATTTCCAAAAGAAATGTTGTTTGAAGAGTCACAATGGTTTACTGTAAATTATCAACAGGCTAGTCAAGTGATTTTAGATGTGTTTAAAAATTATTCTAAATATTTAGTAAAGGCTAAACAATTACAATTATATACTAAGAATACATTTTCATTTGAAAAAATGAAATATAAATTAGATGATATTATTACTGGTGTATTGAAAGATGTACCACAAGAAGTAGGTTTGAAATTACCAAAACTGAATAAAGTTAATACAGATACACCACCTAAATTAGAATTACCAAAATTAAAGAAGGCTTAATATGGCAGAAGTTAAAATAGATTGTCCTGTATGTTTAGATACACATCAATGTTTTGAAGATACAGTTACACAAGAACAAGATGATTTAGCAAGAGCAGATGCACCAAAAGAGTTTAAGTCTTATATGTGTTTCAATTGTGGGTTTACAAGTAATAGTGCTTATACTTGGGATTCGCCAGACTTAAAGAAAGCACAATTAGGTGCAACTCAATTGATGAATGATGTAGCATTTTATGATGAAGATAGGAAGATAATGTGGTTTCCATCAATAGTCAATATGGGTAAGTTGGGAGTTATATATCCAGAAGGTACTAAGAATAATTGGACATATAAAATGGCACAAGTTAGGCAGTTAAGTGAAGAAGAACTAAAGGAAGAAAGGTATCAGGGACATACTGAAATATTAGATGTTGATAATGCTAAAGATTATGGTCAATATGATTTCTTAGATGCCTGTAGAGAAATGGGAATAATTAAGGATTTATAATGGCTATTAAAAATACTTCATGGCAAACCATAGAACCTGGTCAGATAGTAACATTTAGTTATAAAAGTAAAGAGTCTAAACGACCATTAAAAAGAACTGTATTGTGTATAAATCCAAATATATCTTATAGAAAGAAAAATGGTAGAATTACTAAGTTTTTTGTTGGTTTACAAATATCGGTACAGGGTGAACCACCTATGGTTTCTTCAAAATTACAGAGAATAATGTCTAGGTTAGGTGGATTGGAACTTGAAGAAGGTGTTGCTGGAGCAAGATTACCAGATGTTGTAGATAAAATTGATACCGCAAGAATAGTAAAACAACTTAAACCATTTTATGATAACTTTAGAACATTTAATTTAAGAGAGTGTAAAAAGAGAAGAGTTATTTTAGAGGTTGATTATAAAAAAATACCAAATACTGCAATTGAAATTTTAGAAGAAGATGCTGTTAGAGGTATAAATGAAAATTAGTTATGGTATTACAGTTCATAATGAATCAATAGAATTAGAAAGGTTATTGAATAAATTAATTACACATATTGATGAAGAAGATGAAATAGTAATTTGTGTTGATGGTGATGATGAAGGAGTAAAAACTACTATAGATGATTTTGCTATAGATAGTAGAATAGTTGATTACAAAAGAAAACTTGATGGTGATTTCGCTGCACATAAGAATTCGGTTATAGAAAAGTCTACTGGTGATTATATATTTCACATAGATGCTGATGAGTATCCTAATGAAATATTATTACAACAATTAAAACAGATATTAGAAATCAATGATGTAGATTTGATATGGATACCCAGAGTCAATACTGTTGATGGGTTTACACAAGAAGATGTTGCGAGATGGGGTTGGAATATATCTGAACAAGGATGGGTAAATTATCCTGACTACCAATCACGAGTATACCGCCGTGATAGTGAAATTCGTTGGGAAAGACCACTTCATGAGTTGATAAGAGGTGCAAAAACTTATGCTCACTTACCACCACAAGAGGAATTGAGTTTGTATCATCCAAAGACAAAAGAAAAACAAGAACAGCAGAATAAATTCTACATGGATAATTTTCATAAAAATTTATTAGTTAGGAGTAATTAATGAAATATAGTGTTTTTACAATTATGAATTCTTCTTATTTTTATTTTGGTAAAATTTTTATAGATTCTTTATTTAAAAAAATAGATATTGATAAAATAGATAATGTATTCATAGGTGATACTGGACTTACAGATGAACATAGAAAATATTTATCATCATTTGACAAAGTTATATTGGTTGATACAAAATATAATATACAAGAGAGTGTATTGTGGGATAGTAATTGGCTGGATAATGTTAGTTCAAAAACTGAAACTTTATATAAATTAATTTTGATGTATGATTTACCTATAATTATGATTGATGTTGATTCTATGTTTGTTAGAAATTTTGATGAGTTTATAAATTTAGATTATGATGTTCAGGTTGCAAAAAGAGATTCTAAAAGTAATGTTAATGTAGAAAACCATCCAGTTCCATATATAGGTTCTTTTGTTAGTATAAATAATAATCAGGGTGGTAAATTATTTTTAAGAAATTGGATAGATAGAATAAATACTATACCAAATATACCAAAAGAAAGTAGAGCGTTATCTCAAATATGTTTAGAAAATAAACCTTTTTATAAAATTGGTGATTTATTAGTTAGAGAAATATCATCTTATGCTGATAGAAAATACCTTGAAGAATTTGATACAAGAATTGTTCATTTCAAAAGTAGAGGAAAATTTAAAAGTGGTTCTGATGAAGATTTTATTGATAGAACTATTGGCAGAGGTTATTTAGAAGAAATAAAGGAATATATAGATGTACAAGGTTATATCAGCCAATAGGAGTTCTAATAAAGCACCTAAAAATTGGAGAGTTTTTGAACAAGAGTATTTACAAAAACATTTTGGTCCTATAATTAATGTAGATGGGGAGGATGGCCATAGTGTCGTAGAAGCATATAGAAAATATAAAAATGATATTGGGTATATTAGGTGGTATCCATGTCCAGAAACTTGTAATCGAACTGAATATCACGGTATACTACAACAAAATAGAGAACTTAAACTAAAATATATAACTAATTCAGCTGAAGGTTTTATTAATGTACAATCTAAAGAAGAAGCATTTAAAACATGGAAATCGAGTGGTGTGAATTGTCCTGATTACTTTGTCTATGAGAGTAAAGAAGATTATTATAATAAAATTGACGATAGTAGTATTACATATCCTTACCTATTACGGGTAAATAATTCAGTTAGTGGTAGGAGTTCTGTTTTAGTACATAGTAAAAACGATGTTGAAAATGCATTAAATATTGTTGAAAATGCCAACAATGTTCGTAAAGGTATAGATAGAAAAATGATGTGTATTCAATTTGTAAATACGATTGATGAGGAAAGGGATGTAAATATTTCGTATAGAATTCATGTTGCTGGTGATAAAGTGATATCTGGTTACGGTAGAGTAGTACCAAAAGAAAATTGGATAGCAATAACAGCTGGTAGTTTTAAAGTTGAACATATAGAAAATTGGGTATATTATAATAAAGTTTGTCAAAAAATAATGGTAGAAAATGAAAAGGAAATAGTTGAATCAGTTCATACATTAGGTTTAAATCATCAAGGCGTTGATTTGGTTATTGACCAAGATACTAATAAACTTTGCTTTTTAGAAGTACAGCCTACATACGCTACTGGTTATCCAAATAATGCTGGTAGTTATCGACCACCATTTTATAATCCATACGATCCAAATCTTGTTAATTTTTTAGTTCAAAACAAAACTGAATTGGAACAAATAATACCACTATATTATTTTAATTGGTTGGATAAGAGAAATCACTTTGATATTGTTTACAAAACTTTAAAGGAGTATATAGATGTTCGGTCCTAATACTGATGTAGAAGTAAATATTAAAACAGACTTTTCGCATAGAGATACTAAGTTTATAGATTTATATAAAAAATTAACTAACACTTTCATTGAAAAGTTTAGTTTAAATGATTATGATGTTTTATTCATACCTGGTAGTGGTACTTTAGCGATGGAATCATTATTTTGGTCGAGTACTAAACATATAGAAGTAGTTGGTCCAAAGGGTATTTGGTATGATAAGTGGAAATTATTTTCTAATGTATATGAACGACATAGAATGTATGGTAGTGATAAATTATATTGTCAACTGGAAACTTCAATTGGCTCGATTTATCATGAAGAAGGCTGTTTAGTTGATGGTATAAGTTCTTTTCCTTATTATGATATACCAAACAATACTAAAGTGTTTGTAACCTGTTCTAATAAACAATTGGGTTCTATGGCTGGACTATCTATTGTTTTTGTAAAAAAAGATTATTGGAAGAATTTAAAAAATAATGATAAATTCTCATATCTAAATTTATCGAGATATAAACAATATGGATTTTTAGGTCAAACACCATCCACAGCACCAGTTACTATAATACAACATTTATACGAACAAATTAAAAGTTTAAACATTAGTAATTTGAGAGATAAAATAAATAATAATTCTAAATTGTTAATAGATTTATTTGGTGGTACAACTTCACCCGTTTTTAATATTCCTAAAAATAAAATACCAATTGAAATTGCTTTTAAATATAATTTATATGGGTTAAATACTGATTCTAAAAATTATTCTATATTTACATATTCATCAGATGATATTTGTTATTATAATTTTGTAAAGGATTTTAAGAAGTGAAAAAATTATATTGTGATATAGATAGTACAATAAATAATCATTGGGTTAGGATAAGAAAATGGGCATTACCATCTTTTCCTGGTACAACTATACACCAGAATGCATTTACAAGAGAGGAAATAATGCAAGATTTACCATTAGCTGGTGCTTTAGATTCTATAATAAAACTTTCTTCTGAATATGAAATACACTATTTATCTGCTAGAAATTTTTATGATTCATATAACATAACAAAAGATTGGTTGGATAAATATAACTTTCCATATAACTCTATAAATATTGTAGCTCGTTCAATTGATAAAGTTCAATTTTTAAGACATAAACAATGTGATTTATTAATAGATGACCTGTCAAAAGGACAGGAATATACAGATTCTTATTATATATTATATGAGGATACTATTAAAGAGTTAACAAGTTTGGGTATTAATTTTGAAATATTCAAAAATAATTGGGATGAGATATTAGACAAATGGATTGGAACAAGGAATTAGAAAACTATTGGAAAATAAATAAAGATAAATTTGAAAGTATTGTAAATGATACTACATATAAGGAATGTGGTATTTGGTTTACAGAAGGATTTTTTGTTTGTTCTATTTTTGATATTTTAGGCGTGGATATGTTGTTGGAATCAGGTACAGCATGGGGACAATCTACTACGATATTTGCTAAGTATTTTGATTTTGATATAATCACAATGGATCAAGGTGGTTATAAAGGAGCTGATGTAGGTGCTTCAAAGAGATTATCTAAATATGATAATGTAAAAATACTTATAGGTCCTGGTGAGGAGTATCTTAATAGTTATATCAAAACATACGATACTAAAACTATTGGTATATTTATAGATGGTCCAAAAGATGAATACGCTAGAATAGTAGGTAATAAATGTATATCAAATGATAATGTTGTAGTTGTTGGTTATCATGATATGTTTGTTAATGTAAAGTATAAAGGTTTACATGGTAAGTTACTTGATACTAAAATTTTAGAATTTATTGGTAGAGATTACTTTTATTTAAATGATAAAATATTCGAAATTGATCCAGAACAAAATAAATATAAACCAGATGGTCCAGGTGTTTTAATTCAATTAAAATAAATTGTATTTTCAAAAATAAATTAACTATTTATATTAAAGAGGTTATAGTCATGTTAGTAAAAAATTCAAATGAAACTTATATCATAGCAGAGATAGGTCAAAATCATAATGGCGATATTAATATCTGCAAGAAACTTATAGATCAGCTTGTAGTTTATCCTTATGACACTATAACAGGTGATAGACTCAATACTATAAATGCAATAAAACTTACAAAGAGAGACCTGAAAGAAGAATTATCAACAGAGGGGATGGATGCATTATACTCTGGAGCAAACTCTTTTGGTAAAACTTATGGTGAACATAGAGAATTTTTAGAGTTGTCGTATGAACAACATGAAGAAATTTCAAAATATGTTAGAAGTAAGGGGATAGATTTTGTAGATACATTATGTTCCAAGAGAACAGTAGAGTTGGCAGTTGGTGGGTATGTGGACAAGATAAAGATAGCGTCTAGAGATTTAACTAACATACCACTATTACATAGAATTGCTGAAACAGATAATGATGTTATACTATCAACTGGTATGGCAGATGAGTTTGACATAATTCAAGCATTAACTATATTGGATAGAAAGGTAACAATATTACATTGTCTTAGTCAATATCCAGCAGAATATACAAGATTAAATTTATTATCAATTAAAAGACTACAAGAAATGTTTGGTAAAGAACATACCATAGGCTATTCTGACCATTCTATGGGAATACATATTCCATTAGCAGCAGTTGCTATGGGAGCAAAGGTTATAGAAAAGCATGTAACATTGGATAGAAATATGAAAGGTACAGACCATGCTTGTTCAGCTGAACCACAAGAAATGAAACAGATGGTTCATGATATTAGAACATTTGAAAGAGGTTTGGGTGAGAGTAAAGTATTTATAGATGATTCTGTAAGGGGTTCTTCTAAAAAATTAGAAAGGTCTTTAGCAACTTGGAATTATTTAGCTAAAGGTGATGTAATACGATATGAAGATCTACATATGATTAGTCCTGGTGATGGGTTGAAGTGGGAAGATATAAATCAAGTAGTTGGTAAGAGAGCAAACAAGGATATTGCAAATAATAGTTTGATAAGATTAGAGGACTTAGTTTGAAAGATATAAGTGATGTTGTTTTTGTTGTACAATCAAGATTAAATTCTGAAAGAATTCCACAAAAAATGATTAGAGATTTTTGTGGTACAACGCTTTTAGATTTGGTATTAAGTAAATTAATAGATGTTGAGGACATACCAAATAATCAAATATATCTTTCAGCATATGAGAATGAACTGGTAGAAATAGGTAATAAATATCCAATTAATATTCATAAGAGAAGTTGGGAATCTGCAAATTGTGATAATGGTATAGATGTTATGTTTGATTGGTGGAATAAGTTACCATTTAAATATGTAGTTATGATTAGTGGTTGTAATCCATTGATAAAAAAATCTACTATTAGTGATTTTATCTCAACATATTTAAATTCCAAACATGATGGTCTATTTTCTGTTGTTGAGAAGAAGAATTATTTTTGGAATAAAGATGGTGAATTAATAAATAATTGGCCAGAAGGACAAGATTTATTAAATACAAAAGTTGTAGAGCCAATTTATGAAGCTGGACATTGTTTATACGGTTCATTGTTAAGTAGTATAGGTGATGGGAAATGGTGTGGTACTTGGAAAGATAAAAATTCACCAGAGTTATTTAAGGTAGATGAATTAGAAACATTTGATATTGATTATCCATGGCAGTTTGAAGTAGCGGAAAAGTTATATGAACAATAGAACTAAAAAATTAAAAAATAAACTTTTAGAAAAAGAAAGTGTTGAAGATAGATTAAAGATATTAAAAGATACTTACAAAGATTGTACTGCAGTTATTTTAGCACCAGGTCCAAGTCTAAATGAACATGAATTGGATGTGTTGTATAATAGAGATGATATTGTATTACTTAGTGTTAAACAGGCCTATGATACTATAAAAGGACAGACAGATTTTCATATAGTTAATACCTATAATTTTGATAAAGTTTTGGGTTATGATTATGAGAATTTAGATTGTATAATTTTTTATGGACTTTCACAATCTTATGTCGAGGCACAAACAGAAAAATTACTTTACAAACCACATCCTGTTGATTTGTGGGTACCAGTTGTAAATCCACCTACTATAACTTACGAAGATTGTATGCATAAGTCAAGTGATTATGATAAGTTTTTTATGTTAAGTAATGAACCAAAAACTTGGTGGGGCACATCCATAGTTTATGAACAAGCAATTCCAATGTCATTATTGATAGGATGTAGTAGAATAGTAACTATTGGTTGGGATATTGGAACAGGTAACCATTCTTATGAAGCTAGTGATGTCAATTTTGTACCTAATAATAATACAGAGGATATACAAAGAACACAAGATTGTATTGATTCAACACCAGACTTGTATGAGTGGTTTGATAAAAATAAGTTGAAGTTGGAGATTTGTTCAAATACAAATCCAGCTGATAAAAGATTTAATAGAATAGAGTTGGGACAAATATGAAAATTTATGTTGATATTGATGAAACTATATGTTTTTATGAATCATCATCAAAAACTTATGCTGATGCTGTAGGTCATAAAGATAATATAGATAAGATAAATAAATTATATGATGAAGGTAATCACATAAAGTATTGGACAGCACGAGGAAGTGGTACTGGTATTGATTGGTATGATGTTACGAAAAAACAATTAGATAAGTGGGGCTGTTTGTATCATGAATTAAGTGTAGGTGAAAAGCCCGTTTATGATTTACTTATTTGTGATAAAACCAAGCGTATAGAGGAAATATAATGGAACTTAAAAATAAAATAGCTATAGGTTGTTTGGTTCAATGGTATGAAATTGAGATGATTGAAGAATATTTGATGAGTCTTAGAAATGCTGTTCATGAAATAAAAAATAGAGAAAATATTATAATAGATTTTTGTCTTAATATTAATGAAGATTTAGAAAAGTTAGACACAACTAAAACAACTATGAATAAAATCAGTAAACGATTTGATAAAATGGTTCATGATATTTTAGCTAACTGCAGTTATACCATAAATATAAATGAACTGAAAATTCATACTATAGCGGATTATCGTAGAGATTTTAATGATCACTTTTGTGATGAGGTTGATATATTAATGTGGGGTGAAAGTGATTCATTGATTCCAAAACAAACATTTCAAATATTAGATAATTTACATGAAGGAGTAAAGAACACTACACCAAAATATATTGGATTCTTTGGTACTTGTAAGATGTGGGATAAAAGTTGGGAAATATTAGAACATCCAGAGTTTAGTGTTAAGCCATTTATAGAAAATGATACAAAAAATTGGTGGAGTTTAAAATATAATATGTCTATTGATGAAATGAATTCATTTAATGATAAGGTAGTAGATTTAGATGTAAAAACTACTAATCAATTAAAATTTAATGGTTGTGGGTTGGTTATTTCATCTGATGTTATTAAATCTGGTGTAAATATTCCAAAGAGTGTTTTCTTTATACACGAAGATACTGCATTTATGAATAATTGTTTAGTACACTTTCAGGGACAATTACCACAATATATTATAAAAAATATTTTATTAGTACACAATAGAAAACATCATAAGAAAAGATTATATGTTTTGGGGGAAGATGATATTGCACCTGGAGATAATGGTGCTGCTAGGAAATTACATGATTGGTATGTTAAGTCTAGTGACTTGTGTCAAAAAAATGCATATTCGTTGAATGCACAAAATAAAACTTATACTTGGGATGATGTATTCAAATGAAAAATATAGTATTTATAATGGATATAGATATTGGTGGTGAGGGTAGATACGCATCTGAAAGAAGATTGCCATATCAATATTCTATAAAGAGTTGGAAAAATTGGTGTGATAAAAATAATGTAACATTATTTCTAATGAATGATTTAGTTGCAGATAATAATGAGATGGGTATTTGTTGGCAGAGATATTATTTGTTTGATATATTTGAAAATAATAAAATAGATTATGATAAAATATTAATTGTTGATGCGGATACGATTGTTCATCCAGATTGTCCTAATTTTTTTAATGAATTAAGTGAAAAGTATTATGGTGTTAATGTAGATGGTTGTTATGAGTGGGTAAATAGAAGTATCAATAGTTATCATAATCATTTATTTTCTGATATGGATAAGATTAAGCCGTGGGATTATATCAATGGTGGATTTCAAATTGTTAATAAAAATCATAAAGAGTTTTTTAAAAAGGTAACAGATTTTTACTGGGATAATGTTAATGAATTAATATATGCACAGGAGACTTTTAAGGTTGGAACAGATCAAACAGTTATCAATTTCTTGTTAAAAAAGTATGAGATAGAAGTGGATAAGTTACCAGTTTGTTATAACTTACAAGATATGTTTAAAAAGAATTTATTACATTTTCCTAACTACTCATGGTGGGAAGATAATTTAAAAAACTTATATAGTTCTGGTTGGGTTTATCATTTTAACGCTATACCAGATCACGAATCAAAAAGAAATAGTTTATATTGGATGGAAAGAGTCTATAAGGAGTTATACAATGATTAGTTTTTTTAAAAGAATATATGAAAAAATTGTAATAGAAATTAGATTTAGAAAAAAGATGAAAAGATTGAAGAAAAAAGATCCTTTCATATACAAATAGAGGTTAAGATGAGAATACTTGGTATAAATGCACTAAACCATGATGCTGCGGTATCTGTTATCGAAGATGGTGAGATTAAGTTTTCAGCACATTCGGAGAGGTATAGTAGAAAAAAAAATGACTATCTACTAAATGATGATATAATGAATGAAGCTTTATCTCATGGTAATCCTGATGTTATTTCTTATTTTGAAAGGCCGTGGTTAAAGAAAACAAGACAATTTTATGCTGGACAATATAATGAGGTATTTAGAAAAGATAATACACCTAAAGAATATTTAAAGAGGTGGGTAGGTGATACAGAAATACAATATGTACAACATCACGAAAGTCATGCTTCTGCTGGTTATTATACTTCAAAGTTTGATGAGGCATGTATAGTTGTGATTGATGCTATAGGAGAATGGGAAACTATAACGATATGGTATGGTAATGATGATAAATTAGAAAAGAGATGGAGTCAAAAATATCCAAAATCAATAGGATTATTTTATTCAGCAATGACACAACGACTTGGACTAAAACCACAAGAGGATGAATATATACTTATGGGTATGGATGCCTGGGGTAATCGTGATGAAAAAATAAAAGACCAAATATATAATGATTTGATTAAGAGTAATATAAATTTACATAGAGGCTGTAAGTGGTGGGATTTGGATTTTTATCCTGATGACAATAGTGAACAATGGAAATTTGACATGGCATCAAATACACAATGGGTTTGTGAAGAAGAGATAATGAAAGTAATGAAGAAGGCAAAGGAAATTGTACCAGAGACAAATAATCTTGTTTTTATGGGTGGTGTTGCTCTTAATTGTGTAGCTAATGAAAAGATAGCTAAAGATTGGAATGACATTTGGATAATGCCTAATCCTGGTGATGCTGGTTCTTCATTAGGTTCTGCTGCTAGAGTTTATGGTAGGAAATTAAATTGGGTACATACATTCTTGGGTACTGATATTAAAGGTAGTTATCCAGTAAAGAGAGGTGTTGATTTATTATTAAAAGGTGAGATAGTTGGTATAGCAAACGGTAGAGCAGAGTTTGGACCACGAGCCTTAGGTAATCGTTCATTGATAGCAGACCCACGAGGAAATGATATTAAGGATAAGGTTAATGTTATTAAACGGAGACAAAAGTTTAGACCATTTGCTCCAAGTGTGTTGGAAGAACATGCACATGAGATATTTGATTTACCAGTAGAACGAGCTTCTTATATGCAGTTTACTGCTAAATGTAAGTATCCAAAAGAATATCCAGCAATATGTCATGTTGATGGTACTTCACGAGTACAGACAATTAATAGAAAAGAAAATAGAGGTTATTATGATTTGATAAATAAGTTCTATAAGAAAACTGGATGTCCTATGGTATTGAATACAAGTTTAAATATTAAAGGACAGCCAATAGTTAATACGAAACAAGATGGTAAAGATTTTCAAAAATACTATAATGTAAAGGTTTTAAGTTAATGATATTATTTACAAATGGATGTAGTTTTACTTTTGGCGATGAATTGTCTAATTCCAAACAAGAATCTTATCCTAATCTATTGTCTAATAATTTGGGTTGTGATAAATTTATAAATTATGCTGATAATGGTTCATCTAATGATAAGATATTAAGAACTACTTTAGATTTTTTACTTAACCATGAAACTTACGACCATTTATATGTGGTTATAGGTTGGTCAGGTATTTCAAGGTCAGAGTGGTATGATGATTATAATAATCAATGGCAAAAGATAACACCAACTATGATTGATTCAAATCCCTACGCTACCGCTCATTATAAATACTTACAATCACAATTACATGATAATTTAAATTTCTACCATCAGGTTTTATTTTTACAATTATTTCTACAAAAAAATAATATTAAGTATTTCTTTTTTAGAATAGATGATGGTAATGTTAAAATGAAAGTTAAGGCTAACTCAATGGAAGTTACAGATGGATTTGACCATAGATACATAGAGGATTATAAATTTAAACATATTGATATGAATAAATTTCCAAGTTATCTCAATAGTCAATTATCGTTTAAGCAATATGTCTTAGATAATGGGGGTGGTATAAAACCAGGTGGACATCCTGATGAAAATAGTCACATAATATTTGCTAATCATTTATCAAAAGAGATAGAGAGGTTATATAAATGAAGATAGCATTTTTCTCAGAATCTGGTAACAATACTAAGTATCCAAGAACATTTTCAAATTCTCGTACAGAAGTGGCTTGGTGTTTGGCATTAGACGCTCCAATGTGTAGTATTAATGATTTGCCAAATGAGAAATTTGATTTGGGTATTGTAATTATACCCAAGTTAAAACCTAATGTGGACTTGAATCATATAAGAAAAGTATGTGATAAGGTGGCAGTTATGCAAGAAGGACCACATTGGTATTTCCAAGACTATACTATTGATAAACAATTTCATTACTATAATACATTGATGAGTGCCGATTGGGTTTATTGTCATAATGAAAGTGATGTAAATTATTATAAGGGTTTGGGTTGTAAAGATGTTAGGGTGATGCAAAGTCTAATGATACCAGAGGGTTTGGTTTCAAGAAGTGAGTGGGGTAATGGAACAATCATTGGTGGTAATTTTGTAAGTTGGTATGGTGGATTTGATTCATATATGATTGCCAGAGAAATAGGAAATCCAATAGTCGCTCCATCAATGGGTAGGAAACAAGAATTAGAAAGTCAAATAGAGGACATTCAGTATTTACCTTATATGAGTTGGAGAGATTGGATTAATAATTTATCTCAATATAATATTGGTATTCATTTGATGAGAACACATGCCGCTGGAACATTTGCTATGAATTGTGGATTTCATGGTATACCTTGTATTGGATATTATGGATTAGATACTCAACAAATAATACATCCACATACTACAGTTGAGGTAGGAAATTTAAGTAGGGCAAAAGATATTGTTTTAAGATTAAAAAATGATGAAGAGTTTTACCAAATGTGTAGTGATATTGCAACACATAGTTATCAAAATGAATACACCGAGGAAAACTGGAAATTAAATTGGGAGACTAGGAATGAAAACATCAGATAATACACACATATCGGAGATTGATAGGTTTACACATCCAGCAACATCAACAATGATTGATAGGTATGTGTTGGCATCACATTGGACTAAAGGTAAATCAGTATTGGATGCTGCAACTGGTTATGGTTATGGTGCTGGAATAGTACAATCACTTGGTGCTAATGGAGTAGTTGGTATAGATATTGATAATGATGCAATTAATGATGCTAATAAAAGATTTGAATCAAAAAAATGTAGTTTTAAGACTTGTGATATTTTTAATTTAAAAGACTCTTTTGATGAGAATAGTTTTGAAGTTTGTTTATCAATAGAAACCTTTGAACATTTACCACCAGAAAGAGTAGATGAATACTTACAATCTATAAAATCTATGGCTAGTGAAACATTTGTAATAACAACACCAAAGAGAAAAACTCCTGTGTGGGAATATAATGGTGGTACACATTTATATGAATACGATCCTACTGAATTTACAGATATATTAACTAGAAATTTTGATGGATATGATATTAGTGGTTTTGGTATAGTTGAAGTTCCAATGCAAACTTCTGGTATGGGTTCATTGGATAAACAATGGGGTTCAACATTGGTCGCTGATTTAAACCAAGCATGGATAATGGTAGCAGTAATAACAAAGGGTTAATTATGAAAGTATTAGTTGCAGGAGGTGCTGGTTTTGTTGGTACTAATTTAATCAAGAGATTATTAAAAGATGGACATGAAGTAGTATCAGTTGATAATTATTCTACGGGGTTATTATCCAATCATCAGGATGGGTGTGAATATATTAAAGTAGATTTAAGTGATTCTTCACACAAACATTTAGCGTGGAGTCAAGAAAAATTTCAATTAAAAACCCCAGATGTTATTTACCACATGGCAGCCATAGCTAGAATACAGCCTTCTTTTACACATCCAAAGTATACATTTGATTCTAATGTTACTTCTACTTTGAATATCTTAGAGTGGGCAAGAGAAAATAATACACCAATAGTGTTTGCTGGCTCGTCATCATCACATGGTGATAAATACTCTAATCCATATACACTTAGTAAATCTCATGGGGAAGAGTTAATAAAATTATATAATAAAGTATATGATTTACCAACAACTATATGTAGATTTTATAATGTATATGGACCACATCAACTTACAGAAGGAGAGTATTGTACATTGATAGGTATATTTGAAACACTATATAAAGAAGATAGGCCATTGACTATTACAGGAGATGGAGAACAAAGACGAGATTTTACTCATGTAGATGATATAGTTGATGGCTTAATTAAATGTGGTGAAGCTCATTTAGATGTTTGGGGTAATGGTGATGTTAATGGTCAATTATTTGAGCTTGGTAGAGGTAAAAACTATTCAGTTAATGAAATAGCAGCCTCTTTTGGTGATAATTATCCAATTAAATATATTGATGGAAAGCCAGGTGAAATGAGAGAGACATTATGTACTGATACATTAGCAAATGATATTCTTAATTGGAAACCAACTATAAATGTAATAGATTATATAAAGGAAAATGTAATATGAAAACAATAAGTTTTGTAATACCAAGTAGAAATAATTTGACTTATTTAAAATGGTCTTATAATTCTATCAGGAAGAATCTTGGATATAGGCATGAGATAATGTTAGCAGATGATTTTTCAAGTGATGGTACTTGGGAGTGGTTACGGGAAGTAAAGAAGAAAGATATAAATGTACAGATTTTTAAGAATGAGGGACCAGAAAGAAAAGGTATAGTATACTGGTATGATTTTTTATGTGAAAAATCTACTAATGATATAGTGATGTTCTTTCATGCCGATATGTATGCCTGTCCAAATATGGATAAAGAGGTGGTGAATAAATTGATGAAAGGTTATGTAGTATCAGCTACTCGTATAGAACCACCACTACACCCAGAAGGACCTGAAAAAATAGTAAAGGACTTTGGTATAGAACCTGAATCATTTAATGAACAAGGATTGATAAGTTGGTTGAATAAAGAAAGACCAGAGAAATATACAAGAGGTATTTTTGCACCGTGGGCTATACACAAAGAGGATTATTGGAAAGTGGGTGGCCATGATAAGTTGTTTGCTCCACAATCAAAAGAGGACTCGGATATATTTAATAGATTTCATTTGGTGGGATTAAAATTTACACAAACTTGGCAAGGGTTAGTATATCACATGACCAGTAGGGGTAGTAGATTTAATCCATTATCAGGTGGGGCACCAGGTAAAGATTCACCTGAATGGTTACATACTACAACAAAGAACATGAGAAACTTTATTAGGAAATGGGGAACACCTGTATTGCATGATGAGTACATGATGCCAATAGTTAGACCAAAGTATAATGTAGGTTTTGTAGTGGAGAACTGCGGTTATGAAATGGTTAAGGCATTAGAACCGTGGTGTAATGATATCTATGGTGATTGGGTAGGACATAAGGGTTATCATATCAACAAGTATATAGAAGAAGAACAACCTAATACAGACTATAAGTTAAGTAAGAAGATACACACACAACACACCAACCCGACCAATGACATTGTAATTAGATTTGATTGTGAAAAGGCCACCCAAGATAGTTGGAATATACTCCAAAATATCGCCGTGATAGTGGCGGACTCTGGCGAAATTGGTGTTATGAGTTTGGATATTTTTGAATTTGAGATTAGAAATTTAAAAACTTATGAAAAAGATTTGATTTTGACCGAGCGAGATAATACTTATTAATATGATGTACTATGTGTTTTTCAACAATGAGAAACCTGGTGATTTGTGGGATGACAATATGTTAGGTGATGAATCATTTGGTAAGTTTTATACAGGCAATGGTTTTGTTGCACTTAATAATATAATCAATAATGAACCAGAGTTACTTGAGGGCATCAAGATAATAGATGAACAAGGTAAGTCTTATTCCATTACAAAATTTTTGGATAAGATCGAAAAGTTAAAAATAGTTCTTGACTAATTGAATTTTTAGTTGTAAATTAAAGGGTTAATAAAATGACGAAAATCACGAATTGGGAAGAGTACGAGGATGATCTCGTAGAAACTCAAATCAAAGAAAAAACTAAAAGAAAAAAGAAAAGGAAAAGTTATCATGAGCTTAACGAAAAGAAATCTAATAAGCGAGACAAAAAGAACTCTTGGAATAGTAGTAAGCCTATTTAGTTTACTAATAATTGGGTGTGAAGATAACCCAAAATATTATGATGATGTAGAGTTTAATTATGCCTTAGCCATACCACAAGATAGTAATGGATATTATCACATGGCATTGGGTAGTAACTGGCAAACAACCCAGAGACTTACTGGTACATTAACATCAAATCATCCAGAGAGTAGAGAAGATTACCAAAGAGATTTAGTTGAAATAACTATGGTGTATTGGGAATCATCACATTTTTGGTATCTAAATGACACATTAGGTTATGTGATTAAGCGTGGATTAACTGATGATTTAGAGTATGTTAATTATGATACTTCTTACATAGTAGGCTTTGATGGTCATCAAGTTCCTACAATAAATTTCCAAAGTTATCCAGCTAGTAATGGAGAAACTACCTATGAAGTAAATCAAATGTTCGCACCAGTACAATCTATGAGAGGAGA
>Ga0181415_1000150_pt1 | contig 18599 bp, 13 predicted proteins | sample 38SPOviralmetaG_FD_130140 | JGI IMG/M metagenome (GOLD analysis project Ga0181415, IMG submission 130140) | Marine viral communities from the oligotrophic San Pedro Time Series (SPOT) site, San Pedro Channel, CA, USA - 38 SPOT_SRF_2012-12-11 | ecosystem: Environmental > Aquatic > Marine > Strait...
GACAGCCGGTATGCGTTTGTACTACACGCAATGGCAAAGGATGAGTACGAGGCCAGATTCCCTGAAGGCTCTGGTGAAAGCGTAAGTGATGGACGGGACGGCGAAGCGTACTACGACAAGGCTGAGTGCATTGTGGTTGGTGAGTTTCTGTACCTAGAGTCCGAGGACCGAGAGCTTGTAATGATGTCCAACGGTCAAGTGCACGAGGTTAATGAGGACTTCGAAAAAGTTGTAGATGACCTTGCTGACATTGGTGTAACCGAGGCAAAGCGCCGGACCCGCAAGAAGCATTACGTTTGTTCGAGGTTCTTTGACGCTAAAGACTTCCTAGAGGACAAGAAAGAGACCGTATTCTGCCGAGTCCCAGTGGTCCCTGCTTACGCCAACTTCAAGATATTCGAGAATAAGACAATCTATTGGGGAGTAGTTGAGAAGCTGCTTGATCCGCAGCGGGTGATGAACTACAGCGTATCGCGTGAGATTGAGGAAGGTGCGCTTGCTCCGAGAGCTAAGTATTGGATGACTATGGCGCAGGCTTCAGGGCATGAGAAGCAGCTCGAAACTCTGAACACCAACGCTGATCCGGTTCAATTCTACAACGTAGACCCAGAGTCACCTGCCGTGCCACAGCAGCAGGGAGGTTCGCAGGTCAATCCCGGACTAGCGCGGATATCTGAGTCTATGCGAGCAATCATAGGTCAGACGGCTGGTATGTTCGCTGCCAATATGGGCGACAATCCCGGTCTACAGTCTGGCGTTGCTATCAAGCAGTTGCAGGACCGTGGGACCAATAGCACGATGAAGTACAGTCGCGGCCTAGAGATTGCGGTAGCGGCTACAGGAAGGCTCCTAAAGGATGCCATCCCTATGGTGTACGACACAGAGCGTCAGGTCAGGATACTCCGAGAGGATGAGTCCTACGATATGGTGCCTATCAATCAGAAGGTGATCGACAACGCCACAGGCGAGATTGTCACCGTCAACGACCTGCAGGTTGGAACGTATGACGTTACCTGTCGGGCTGGCCCTAGCTTCCGCAACCGTCAGCAGGAGACCATCGAAGCAATCACAACGCTGGCTCAGACTGATCCTAGCCTGATGCAGATTGCTGGCGATTTGCTTCTGCAGAATATAGCCACTCCGGCGGCGTCACAGATTGCAGAGCGCAAGCGGATACAGATGATTGCTGCTGGATTGATCCCGCAATCCCAGATGACCGAGGAAGAGCTGCAAGAGATGGCCGCTAAGATGCAGGCGCAAGGACAGCAGCAGGCTCCTGATCCGGCTATGGTGCTCGCACAGGCAGAGCAGATGAAGGCTCAGGCTGACATGATGAAGGCCCAGATAGACGCCCAGAAGGTACAGAACGACACTTTGAGGATACAGCTACAAGCCCAGAACGATCAGAACGAGCTGGTAGCGGAGCAAGCCAAGACGCAGGTTGATGTCTTCAACGCCCAAACCAATCGCATCAAGGCGCAGGTAGAGGCTGAGAAGGCTGGCGCTACGATAGACCACACCAACATCAAGGCATTTGGTGATCAGCTAGACAACCAAGAGCAGATGACCGATATGATGGATGAGCAGGAGCGCAAAGCCAGGATGGCTATGATGTCCGACGTGGACCTAATGAGGATTGCTAACGGTGGCTGAGCAAACATCTCTGCGCCAGTTTATTCCTGAGCCTACTACGTCATTGATGAGCGTAGAGGGCTTGTCTGGCTACACACAGCAGAATCCTTTACCAGTTGATGAGAGGGACAGACAGGAAGCCGCAAGGGAGCTGAGCCGCAGAGGCATAACAGCGCAGGCTCCTGTGCCGTCCAATCAGAGCGTGATGGCTGCGCCTACATCAATCAATCCGTTCAATCCTGCGTTCAGAGAGACCGCAAGATCAGCTCTAAATGACTTCTTTGGCGGTAGCAATATTGCAGGCAGAGAAGGCTATCGCACAGGCCAGCTAGTAGATACTGCGGTAGGAGCGATGGACTTCATTCCCGGCGTAGGCGATGCGGTTGGTGTAGGAGACCTGCGTCAGTCTATTGGCTCGGGTGATCTGATAGGCACTGCTATAGACACCACGGCTTTGGCGGCTGGCATGATTCCCGTTGTTGGCGATGCTGCGGCAAAGGTTATTAAAAAGATAGGCGATAAGCCTTTACGCGGCGCTCCCAGCACACCAAACATCCCAAATGTAGGGACTGTCAGGATTGGGCAGAATCCAGAGGCAGAGGCTGCTGCGGTCAGGGCAACAGAGGCGGCGGGAGTGCCTTACACTTCGTTGAGAAGATATGTTCAGGTAAACCCAGAGATAGCAAGCACTGCTGCAAGGGAATACGATATAATGCAGCACACGCCTGACGATCCAGTAGTTGCGAGCGCGTACAACAGAATGATTGAGGAAATGATGCCTCAATATGATGCGATGCTGGAAGCTGGTGTAAACCCTTACTTTATGAAGCCGGGTGTAGACCCGTATGCAAATAGCCCATACGAAGCGCTGATAGATGTTTATGACAATAAAAGGCTTGCGGTATTTCCTTCGGTAGAGGGATTTGGCTCAAACCCAAATTTTGATCCCGGCGGGAATCCACTATTAAGGGACTCTGGCAGGCTTCTTGGAGGGCAGCCAGCAACCTACAACGACATATTCAGGGCTGTCCACGATTATTATGGTCACGCTAAGCCCGGTGTTGGATTCAGGGCGATGGGCGAAGAGAATGCCTATCAGTCACACGCAGGTATGTTTAGCCCAGAGGCTAGAAGGGCTGTAGCCAGCGAAACAAGAGGCCAGAACTCTTTTCTGAACTTTGGGCCGTATGGCGAAGCAAACAGAACCGCAAACATAGAAGACACAATATTTGCTGACCAAAAGACAGGTTTAATGCCCAGATATGTTTCTGAGGCCGGTTTGGTAATTAACGATGATAAGCGACAAAGATTTTTCGATACTCTGCAAGCGGGCGAGAGCGGGCTTCAAGGAGCAATCACGGACGATGGAAAGCTCAGGCTCATCCACTACAGCCCAAGAGAGATCGAAAGAATTGACCCAGAGCGATACGGAAGAAACTTATCTGGAAGAACCCGAGCAGAACAGAACAGAGCCAGAGGAAACCCAGATTTCGTCAAAAGATCGTATTATGGTGTTCCTGCATCACAAAATCCATACAGACCCGAGAGCGGAGTAGGACGAATCAGTTATGAGATCGAGGTAGAGCCAGAACTCATGTACGATTTAAGGGCTGACCCAGATAACATCAGATCAAAAGCTAAAGGCGTTACTGAATACGAAAAGCTGATATCTAACAGCGGTTACACTGGGTATTACATTGACGATTCAAAGCTGGGCAAGGTTGCAGCAATATTTGACCCGTATGACGTTAAGAAAGTTTATACCGTTCCTCTCGTTGCCATAGGCGCACTAGGAATGATGGGTAAGGAGGATCAACAGCCAGATTCATAAATCTATATCAAAATATTTTGATACAGGTATATTGCTTGCAAAATCACAATATGTGGTATAGTTAGGCTACAGCGAACTCCACGCTTACTTGGAGGCACGGAACGTCACCGTTTATTTGACGGCATTTACGGAAGGTAAGATGGAACAGGAAGATATTGTCGATGAGGCTGAAATAGAGCTTGAAGACGTAGAAACCGAAGGTCAGGAAACTGGCTCCGACTCATCACCGGATACTGAGGAGGCTCAGGAAAAACAAACCAAACCTGTCTTTGACCATAGGCAGCAAGAGGCGTTTGATAAAGCTATAGCTGAGAAAGTTTTCAAGCTCAGGGAAAAAGAGCGAGAAGCTGAAGAGCTAAAACAGCGTTTATCAAGCCTTGAGCAGCAGATGCCAAAGCAGGAAAGGCCAAACGTGCCGAAGGAGCCGGACCCGTATGCCCTGAGTGATCAGGAGTATCAGCAACAGCTCCGAATGCGCGATGAAGCCATAGCTAGACAGGCTGCATTTGATGCACAGCAGCGCTTCCAACAACAGGAAGCACAGCGTTTGCAACAAGAGCAGGCAATGAAACAGCAGGAGGCTTTGAACGAGAAGGTATCTACCTACTCGCAGCGAGCTGTCCAGCTTGGTATTACGAATGAAGAGTTACAGGCAGCGGGTAATTCTGTTGCCGCGTTTGGCATCTCAGATGATGTAGTCAACTATATTTTAGAAGACGATCTGGGACCAGCTATAACAAAGTACCTCAGTCAGAACGTAACCGAGCTAGACACCATCCGGTCTATGAGTCCGGCGCAAGCTGCGGTGAGGATAGCAACTCATGTACGAGAAAAGGCTGCTGCATTGAAACCTAAAGTAAATGCCGCTCCTGATCCGGTTAATCAGCCAGCAAAAGCTGGTGTTGCGCCTAAAGCGCGAGGACCGAAGGGGGCAATGTTCGAATGAATGAGGTAATCCGAAAATGGCTAATAATCTTAATAGCAATATTACCCGGAAAGTGGCCCGTGTCTTTTTAGAGGCATTCGAGTCCAGCCGGGTTGTTACTAAAACCGTTGACACTCAACTCCTGAGTGGCAAATTCAACCCATCAAGTGGTAGCAATGTAGACTTCAAGCGTCCACACGACTACAACTCTATCCGTACTTCTGGCGGTAATATTTCATCCGCTACAAAGTCAGACATCATTGCTGGTAAAGCAACTGGTACTGTACAGAACTACTTCACCGTAGCCACTGAGTGGGGAAACGTCGAAGAGGCTCTGGAACTCGACCAGTTGGAGCAAATCCTTAACCCAATGGCACGACGAATCGTAACCGATTTGGAGATTGACCTTGCGAGCTTTATGCTCAAGAACGCATCTCTGAAGTATGGTGCGCACGGTCAGGCTGTTGATGCTTGGGGAGATGTAGCTGGTGCTGGTGCACTGATGGATTCTATCGGCGTACCTGCTGCTGCAGAACGCTACTACCTGATGAACCCTTTCACAACTAGCGCACTTGCTAACATCCAGCAAGGTCTGAACGCTTCAGATCAGTTGGTTCGCACCGCTTGGGAGAATGCACAGGTATCGCAGAACTTTGGTGGTATGCGAGCCCTGACATCTAACGCTCTTTCTAGCTTTACTGCTGGCACTGGCGCTGACCGTGCGGGTACTCTGTCTGCAGCTCCTGACGCAACTTATGTCACGGCTAAGGACACTATGACTCAGACTATTGCCGTTACTGCTCTCCAAGCAAATATGGTAGTGAAGGCTGGTGATATGATTACAATCGCTGATGTGAACCGTCTAAACCTAGACACTCGCACAGCTATGATTGACGCTTCTGGCGCTAATGTGCCCTGGACAGGCGTTGTAACTGCTGACGTTACTCTTAACGGCAGTGGCGCTGGTAACCTTGTTGTTGCTGGTCCTGCGATCTATGAGGCCAATGGTCAGTACAACACTGTTGACGCTGCACCTGCTAACGGTGCCGTAGTTACTGTCCTAAGTGCTTCAGCTACCCTGTACCAACCAAACTTGTTCTTCACTAAGCAAGCATTTGGAATGGGTACTGTGAAGCTGCCTAAGCTCTACTCCACTGACACTATTGCGACTACTGAAGACGGTATGAGCATTCGAGTTAGTAAGTACGCAGATGGTGATGCCAACACCCAGAAGATTCGTTTTGACTTGTTGCCTGCATACGCAACATTCAATCCGTTTATGGCTGGTCAAGGTTTCGGCGTAGCATAACTCTCCATTGAGATTAAGGGAGCTTCGGCTCCCTGTTTTTTATGCCAAAACCGAGAAAGGGCAAAGCTAAAGTTAAGGTCACTAAAAGTGGCAAGCGAGTCTCCTACGGGCAGGCTGGTGAAGCTAAAGGAGGTGGTCCGAGAGTCAAGCCGGGTACAAGTAAGGGTGATTCCTATTGTGCCCGGTCTCTTGGCATCAAGAAAAGATTGCCAAAAGAAAAGCAGAACGATCCCAATACTCCTAACAACTTGAGTCGCAAGCGCTGGAAGTGTAAAGGCGCTAAGTCGATGAAGAGCAAAGGTGCTAAGTATGAGTGATGGTCTATATTCCAACATCCACAAGAAGCGGAGAAGGATAAAGCGGCAAAGAGCGCAGGGCAGAACACCTGAGCGCATGAGATCGCCGGGAAGCGCTGGAGCGCCTACTGCTGGCGCATTCCGACAGAGTGCGAGTACTGCTAAGAAGAAAGGACCAACATTCGAATAATGGCTACTGTCGCGCAGGTTGCAAAGGCATCCTTACAAAGAATTCTAGTACAGGCCAGCGAAGCACCGCTGCAGCCTGATGAGTATAATGATTTCATATTTTCTATGAATAACTACATGACCGAGCTAGACGCTCAGGGTATCCAGTTAGGGTACACAGAGGTCTCAGACTTAGGTGATGACGTAACGATTCCCTCAGGCGCCCTGAGAGGCTTGATTGCCAATATGGCTATAGAGGTTGCGCCTGACTATAACGGCGTGATCTCTCAAGGCTTGGTGAAGGCTGCGCGGGATGGTTTTAACACAATGCGCCTGTTAGGGCAGACATTAGGTAAGAGCAAGAATCCTGCAACACTGCCGATTGGTTCAGGCAACGAAGATACGTTGTTTGGCTTTCCCGGACATTTTTACCCAGAGTCTGAAGAAGAAATATTGGCCGAATCTACTGGCGCGATAGGATTGGAGCTGAATACAAATGGTTGATAGATCGCAGGGCAGGAAAAAGTCAGATTTTGTTGCGAAGACTTCGGTAGACGCTGGCGCGTTTATGGATTATTTCGTAAACGGCACAAACTACAAGATCACATACGCTAACTTTGTTGGCGGGCTCGGTGTTACAGGATCTATCACGCAATCTGGTGCAGCTACCGGGATTGCAGTATTAGACATTGATGGCTCAGTAAACAAGATCAGAAACATCGAGAGCGGCGCTGGCATATTGGCTAGCGTATCTTCCCAGAACGGTGTAGAGCTAAAGCATAACTTTTCCGCTGATTCTACTGGTAGACCTCTGCTCCTGAACACTACTGATGCTACTCCTGATATAGCCAGCATTGTTGGAGGTGACGGAATAACCGCTACTTCAACAAACAACTACGTCACGCTCTCAGCAGACGCTTTGCCGTATGCCCAGGTGCATATTCAGGGTAACTCTACAGCAACGACCATTGGAACGGCAGGAACGCCAGTTAAAGCCGCGGGTACGTTTACGGTGGGTATACAGTCAGGTTTTACCGGAGATACTACTGGCAAGATTGTCTACAACGGAACAACGACTAGAGTAGTTGCTGTCCACGTTACCGCTACTATTAAGCCTGCGTCTGCAAACAATCAAGACTTGTTTATACAGATTGCGAAGAATGGCACGGTAGAGGCTGGATCTAAAATCGTTAGAGAAGTAGACACGGCACAAACAGCAAACTGCTCTACGTTTTTCAATGTGTCCTTAGCTCAAAATGATTACGTTGAATTGTATGTTGGCAACGCGACCAGCACAGATAATGTGGTAGTTACTGATGCAATTCTTGGATTAGTTAATTAATGCCAAAAGTCATCCTGCCAATAGCTAACGGGTACTATGAGAGCGATTCTCTGCCGATATCAGCGCAGGAATGCACTAACTTATACCCAAACATAGCTCAGGCTCCTGCGTTGAATCAGGAGACTCTCTTCGGCACTCCCGGACTTACTCAGGTTGCTAGCGCAAGTGAATTAGATAACTGCCGTGGCGCACATGAGATGAATGGTGTGCCTTACTTTTTGATCGGCGGTCACCTGTACAGTATGGCAGAGGACTACACTCTTACAACAAGAAGCAATGTGGCGATAGGTGGTAGTGGCAGGGTGTCAATGGCTGACAACGGAACGCAGTTATTACTATTGGTTCCGGGCGGTGCTGGATACATCTACAATCACGTTGCTAATACTTTTGCCCAGATTACTGATTCTGATTTTACGGCTAACGGTAATCCGCAGCAGGTTGTGTTTATTGACGGGTTTTTCTGCCTCACTACTGACACCAAGAAGTTTATTGTCAGCGCACTGAATGATGGTTTAGCGTATAACGCGCTAGACTTCGGCACTGCAGAGTCGGACCCAGATGAAATCGTTGCTCCGATAGTCTTCAAGAACCAGTTATTTATCGGCGGTTCGCAGACGATAGAGGCATTTCAGAACATTGGCGGCGCTGACTTTCCGTTCCAGCGTACAGGGTTGTTCCTGAGCAAAGGTATATCTAGCCCGTTCAGCATTCAGTCTATTCAAGATACGTTTGTGTTTGTTGGTGCGGGTGCTAATGAGTCTCCTGCGATCTGGGCACTAAACGGTAACAGCGTAGCCAAGATATCTACCACTGCGATAGACAAAGAGCTAAGTGCTCTTACTGAGGCCCAGATACTTGATATATATAGCTGGGCATACGCAGAAAAAGGTGCGTATTTTGTTGGCTTTGCGCTACCCGGCACTACGTTGGTTTATGACACAATCAGCAAGCGCTGGCATGAAAGGAAGTCATTTGTTGATGGTGCTCTAGGTGCGTACCGGGTAAACGCTTTGGTCCGTGCATACAATCAATTGTGGGCTGGTGACCTGGTGGATGGAAGGGTTGGCCTGTTAGACCAGAATGTGTACACAGAATATAACACTGAGATTCGCAGAACTATCGTAACTCAGCCGTTTCAAAGCAATATGCAGTCGTTTGTCCTGCCAGAGCTAGAGCTTACAGTTGAAAGCGGTGTAGGTAATTCGTCTGCTGTGGACCCGAAAGTGGGATTAGAGCGGTCTGTAGATGGTAAAATATGGTCAGATGCCAGATACCGCAGCATTGGCAAGGTTGGCGAGTACAACCGCAGGGTGATATGGAACCGAAACGGCAGGGCTTCACGATTTGAGCTTTTTAGGTTTACGATGAGTGAGCCTGTAAAGCCAGTATTTATACAGATGACTGCTGACATTGTGGCAACGCAATGAGCTATAAGCTAAACGCGGCTCAGCCGATAGTTGATGCTAATGGCACGATGGAGCAGCCATTCAGGCAGTTTACGCAGGAAGCGGCTTTATCTATACCGATAACGGGTGCAGGAAGCCCAGAGGGTGTAGTTGAAGCGGTACAATTTAGTTTATATCTCGACACCACTGGAAGCGCGGGATCAATTCAATATAGAAAGATGCAGCCAGAGATCGGCGGTGACCGAAGCAAGGGCTGGATAGCGGTTTAGGAGAATAAAATGGGATTACCACTTATAGCTCCATTAGTTGCGGGCGCAGGGAAGCTAGTTGGCGCTCTCGGAGGCGCAAAGGGATTGGCGGCAATAGGCGGCACGGCTCTTGGCTATATGGGCCAAAGAGATGCCAATAAGATAGGCGAGGAAGCTGCCGCTCAATCTGCTCAACAGAGAGCAGAGCAAATGGCATTGATCAGAGAGTTTGGTCAAAAGGCGTTAGAGCCATTAGCTCCAGCATATCAGCGTTCTCAGGATATTCGGCAAGAAAGCGCAAACAGGGCGCTAGCTTTGGCTGGTTCTATGTTTAGACCACAGTTAGAGCAATTCCGAGAAGGTAATTATATGGCTCAGCAGCGAATCGCTGAAGCTCAGCCATTTATGCAGTCTGCAATCCTTGGAACTGGCTCTCTCGGATATATGCCGCAGGCTCAGAATGTCGGCGGCCAGTTAGATTACGGTGTGCTTGATCCGCTTATGAATCCAGAGCCTATGCAGTTTACTCCTGTACCGGGCGGTCAGGGACAAGCCACACAACAAGCCACACAACAAGCAGCCGCGCCAGTTGATCAAATGCAACAAGCAATGCTGACATTTCAAAGCGATGGGCAGATACCGTTATGATGAGAGGCAAGCGAGAAGATACAGAGGGCGTAAGAGAAGCCGAGTTTATTGTTCTCGATTTCATAAAGTCTACGCCAAATGCTACGGTCCCAGAGATCGCTAGGCTTATTGATGATGTCGGCGCTGATCTTAATTACATTGCAAATGTTATGGGTGTTGACCCAGCAGTTGCGAGACAGGCTTATGATCAGGTTATAACTGATGCGCCTCCTATCCAGCAGGTTATTGAAAAGCAGGTCCAATCTGAACCTGTTAATACTCCTACTCGGCCACTTGATAAGGTGATAGATACATCTCGCCCAGCATTTACACAAGAAGATATAAACAGGGCTGTAGGTGAGCTATCAAGCGGTGCGAAGACTCCACAGCAGGTTGCTCAAGAATATGGCGTTAGCGTTGATTACGTTAATAACAATCTTGGCAGAATACAGAATCAGGTGTTTGATGATTTAGCGTCTGGAGCAACAACCGCTCAACAGGTAGCCGACCAGTATGGTTTAGGGCTTGATTTTGTGAACAGCGCGTTTGATCGCATGAGAGCAGAAAGAGTCCCGCCTCCTACTCAAGAGCAGGTACAGCAAGCTCAGTCTGGCGGTACGGAGATTATCACAAACCCAGCTACAGGCCAGACAATGGAGGTATTGGCTAATGATCCGCGCTTGGCTGGGATGAGTGACGCAGAGAAGGCCAACACAGTATTTAATACTGCTCCCGCAACGGTACCTGATGCCAACAATCCCAACCTTTTAAGAAACGTGCAAACAGGCGGTATGGCTGGCGCACAGCTACCCGTAGGTTTAGCAGCAGCAGAACAGGCTGCGTTAGGCGGAGCAGGAAGGGCCACAGGGCTTTTAGGTACTACCGCAGGCGCAGCAGGTAGGGAGCTAACCACTGGCACAATGGGTGGCATAGGAGCCCTGAGAGGCGGTATAGGCCAAGCCAGACAAGATATCATGCAGGGTACTCAAACTGGCATAGGTGCTCTCCAGCAAGCTCTGGGAGGCGCTAGGGCTGACATTGAGTCAGGTTTTCAGCGAGCAGAGGGTATGTTTGATCCATACGCTCAGGCTGGCGGTCAGGCGCTACAACAGCAACTGGCACTCTCTGGCGCTTTGGGACAAGAAGCATTTCAGCAGGCTTATCAGGAAAGCCCGCAAATGCAATTCCTGCGAGAGCAGGGTGAGCAGGCAGCTCTTCGCACAGCAGCCGCTAGAGGCGGCGTTGGTGGTGGTAATGTCATGAAAGAGCTTGCCCGGTACGGTACAGGACTCGCTTCTCAAGACTTACAAAATCAGATAGGTAATCTTCAGGCGCTGTCAGCTCAAGGTCTGGGCGCTAGAGGCAGTGCGGCTAATATCGCTACAGGTGGCGCTCAGCAGCTTGCTAATTTAGGTGTGCTTGGCGGTACTTCTGGACTGCAGGCAGCTACTCAGCAAGGCACGCAGTTGGCTAACTTAGCGCAACAGTTGGGTGTCAGCGAGGCTGATTTAAGAACTGGACTAGGTGCAGGCCGTTCTAACATTGCGTTAGGAATAGGCACTCGCGCAGCCGACCTTGCGGCTCAGACAGGACTTAACGTGGCGGGCATGAGAACTCGCGCAGGCGAGCAGCTCGCAGGTCAGTTTGGCACAGCGGCATCTCAGCTTGCTGATCTACAGCAGGATCAGGGCGCTCGCACGGCTTCTATGATTGCGGCCCAGACCAATTATATAACCCAGTTACAGCAGTCAGCAGCAGCGGGTGATGCGGCAGCACAAACCGAATTAGCGCAGTTGCAGGCTCAAGGCTATAGCAATATAGGTTCTCAGCTTGCTGGCACTCCGCAAGCGCAGACGTTTGTCGGTCAGAGCCCTTTGGCTGGTGCATTAGGCGGTGCTGTAGTTGGTACTCAAATAGCTGAAATGTTTCCAAGCGAGCAGGCAGCTCAAAGCACTTTTAAAATAGGTTCCGGGTTTGCTCCCGGCTATTTTTCTAACCCAATGAATAGCAGCGTAATGACTGCGCCTCAAGTTTCTCCAATGGCAAATATGTCTATGATTCAAGGATTAGCGTAATGGCTGACAACTTATCATTGCTAGGCGGCAGAATGCCTACACAGCAGCAAGGCCCAAAGCTAAGCACTGTATTGCAGGGATTGCAGGCTGCGTACACAGGTCAAGGCCCGCAGTTTCAGCAGCAGATGCGAGCTGAAGAGCAACAGAGAATGCAGAATGTTATGGGCGGCTTGCAGTTAGAAGATGCGCTCACAAAATCTGCTGCTCAGGATGCTCTAAGAATACAGCAATTGGCTAAAACCGGAGACACCAGACAGGCAATGGATATTCTTGGTGATCGGGTGCAGTTGCTGCAACAAATAGGAGCAGACACTACATCTACAATGCGCTTAGCAGATAGCCTGATGTCTGGAGGCTTTGATGCCATTTTGCCGCAGATTGACTCTACGGTAGAAATGGGTGTCAGGACGGGAATGATTGAGCCGTTTGGCGGTCAAGTACCTTCAACATTTAGATCATTGGAATTGCAGGCAGAAGCCGCTGGATTAACGCCGGGAACTCCTGACTATCAGGAATTCATGAGCTACAGAGGTTTTGAGGGCAGGATGGGTGCTGCGAAAACCATCAACTACAAAAATGGAACATTTGTTACTAAGCCTAGAGTCGGACCGCCTGAAGTTTATGACAGAACGGGTACTTTGATAACTGACGCCGCTGAAAAGCAGCGTGTTCTTGATGCCGCAATAGAGTCAGGAATTGTATACGAGTCTGATTTGGCTACCGGAGTAGCCAGAGCCAAAGGAGCGGCAGAGACTGCAAGAGAATTGATTGGCAGGGCTGTTCCGGCAGCAGAATCAACAGCGGTCTTGAAGAGATCTCTTGATCTGCTTGATCGTGTTGATACTGGAACTTTCGCTGATTTCAAGTTGGCTGTTACAGACTTTTTTGATGTTACTGGCGCAGATGCTGGTGAGTTATCTCAAAATTTGAGCCGAGCCGTGCTTAGTCAATTAAGAGTAACTTTTGGTGCAGCATTTACAGAAGATGAAGGGCGCAGATTGGAGAATATATCTGCTCGATTTAGTCAGAATAACGAAGTAAACAGAAGCCTTCTTAGGCAGGCGTTAGTCATTGCAGAAAACACTGCAAGAAGAGGCATACAGCGAGCCAGAGAAGAGGGCGACGAAGCAACAGCGCAAGATATCGAAGATTTGTTAGAGTTTGACCTAAGCGCGGCAATGTCATCGGTTCAGCAGCCTGCGGGACAACCTACTGGCCCGCGAGTCATACGATTTGACGAAAACGGCAACCCAATACCGGATTAGCAAATGGAAGAAGATATTATCGCAGAACTGCCAGATGGCAGTATTTTAAAGTTTCCTCCAAATACGAGCCTTGACGTTATTCAATCCACAGTCAAGCGCGAGTTGGGCATAACTGATACGCCTGAACAGCCTCGCATTGGCCCTACAGGTAGAGCGTTCCTCGGTGCTACCGAGAAAGGGTTAGAGACTCTTGCAACTAGCGAAGGGCCGCGTATGCAAAATGTCCGAGAGATTGTTGGCGCTACGTTAAGAGGCGAGCAGACACCACAAGAAGCAGTATTGCAAACTGGAGGTCAGGGTATGGCCTATCTTGGTGATCTTATAGGAGAAGGTCTTGGGTATGCGGGAAGAGGCGTGTCTGCCATAACTCCAGACGTTTTGGAAGATGAGGTAATCAATCAGCTAGGCATATTTATGGATCAACCTCTTATGAGATATGGTATGCAGGCGCTTGGCTCAGGGATGGAGCAATATCAACAATTTGCTCAGGAATATCCAAGAGCCGCAAGAAATATAGAAGCTCTAGCAAACATTGGTTTTGTTGGAGGAGGTAGCACTGCTGCTACAAGACAAGGAGGAAGGCTCCTCTCAGATGTTGGAACAGGCGCAGCCGAAGAAGTTGGCAGGATTAGAAGAACCGTTCAAACTCCAGCAAGAAGGCAGGCGGCGCAAGACATTGAGAGCGGAGGCATAGAAGCGATTAATGTCAGAACCGCGCCATACAGGCTAGAGGAAGATCCATCTGGAGCTACTACAACAGTTGGCCCAGAAGGCCCGGTTCAACCAAGACCGCTGATGCAGGCAGTTGTTAGTCCTACACAAACAGCTGCTTTAAGAAGCGGATGGGATGAAGGATTGGTAGCAATGATAAGAGAGTCTAGTCCTCAAGACAGGCGAAATATGCTTGAGTCTATGACTAGAATGGAAAGAGGCCGCCAAGACACCAGATCAAAAATGCTTGATAGAAGCACAGATATAGCCGGTCAGTCTATGTTAGACAGATACAAATCGGTGTTGAAAGCTAACAGGCAAGCAGGTCAAAGTATTGGCCGTTATGCAAGAAATAACCTAAAAGGAAATCGTGTTGATTTTGGCTCTGTTGTAGATAACTTTGTTGGCGCACTAGATGAGATTGGAGTAACAGTAAAGCCTGATTTAACTTTAGATTTCTCCGCTGCGGATATTGCTGGCATTTCTGGCGCGGAACGTGTCTTGAAAAATATTGTGAGAAGGATGTCTCAAGGAAGAAACATAGACGCCTATGAGATTCACAAAATGAAGAAATATATTGATGAGCTTGTTACTTATGGTACGCAAAATTTGCAAAAGCCATTGACAGGCGAAACATTAAATATAGTCAAAGGATTGCGGCGTGACCTAAATGAAGTTTTAAGTGAAAATTTTGAAGGATATAGGGCTGCAAATCAGCAGTATGCTGAAACTATAGACGCGCTTGATAACTTCAAGGACGCAATGGGAACTGTTAATTATGATAGCTCAAGTGCTGCTAGGGCATTAGGTACTAGATTGCGAGGACTTGGATCAAATGCTCAATATAGAGCCCTTCTGCTTGACTCAATAGATGAAATGCAAACTCTAAGCAATAAGTATGGCGGCAAATTTGATGATGATGTAATTAATCAAACAGCTTTTACAATAGAGCTAGATAAAATGTTTGGCACAGAGGCTCCAACTAGCTTTTCGGGTCAAATTGGTGAAGCTGTTGGTCAGTCTCAGAGTAGAGCGGGCGCATACGCAAATGTTGCAAGGGCAACGGCTAGAAGAGCCGCAGATGCAGCTCTGGGCAGGGACGAGCAATCCCAAATTAGGGCAATGAGAGAGCTTCTGCTTAGCTTCGATCAGATATAGGTAACGAATAATGGCTAGATTTGGCGAGATAAACGCACAATACTTTGATGACGCAGGCGATCCTCTAAGCAGCGGTAAGATATATTTCTATGAGACAGGTACAACTACTCTCAAGGACACTTTCAGCGACATCAACCAGACTATTGCTAACACCAATCCGGTCATCTTAACCGCCGCTGGTAGGCAACCAAACATATTCTTCAGTGGTACTGCTAAGGCAATACTGGTAGACAAGAATGATGTGCAGATACTGGTCCGTGACCCGATAGGTCAGACGGCTAGTGTATTTGGTGACGGCTGGGTAGCTACGAAGATATACAGTGCTGATGCTGTGGTATTGGGTAGCGATGGTCAATACTACCGATCTCTCGCCGCAGGCAACCAGAACAACGATCCTACATCTACGTCAGGATACTGGACGCTCCTGTACTCAGTAGAATGGAACGCCGGGATAACCTATCAAACTGGCGCAGTTGTTACTTACAACAATCTCCAGTATCAGAGTCTGCAGAACAGTAATTTAAATAACAATCCCGCCAGCGTTACAGCGTACTGGGCAAGCATAGCGTTTGCGTGGTTATCTACTCGCACCTACGCTATCCACGAGAATGTGGTAGGCACAGACGGAATTCTTTATACGTCATTACAAAACTCAAACTTAAATAAGGTTCCTGCAAGCTCATCGTCTTGGTGGGTAGGTACGTCAGCGGCAGCAGCGGCGAGTGCTACGGCGGCGGCAAGCTCAGCGACAGCAGCGGCAACATCTGCAACGTCATCCGCGACATCTGCCACAGCATCGGCCACATCTGCCACAGCATCGGCTACGTCTGCCACAGCATCTGAGACTGCAAAGGACGCATCCGTTGTTGCAAAGGATGCTGCCGTTGTGGCAAAAACTGCCGCCGAGACCGCTGAGACTAACGCAGAAACAGCCGAGACTAATGCTGAGACTGCTGAGACAAATTCTGCTGCTTCCGCTGCTGCAAGTGCTACATCTGCAGCTGCTGCTCTAGTTTCTCAGAATGCAGCAGCCTCAAGCGCTACCGCCGCTGCTTCTAGCGCGTCATCTGCATCTGGTAGCAGCTCAACCGCGACCACTAAAGCGGCAGAGTCTGCGGCAAGCGCTGCTGCTGCGTTGGTTTCTCAAAACGCTGCAAGCACTAGCGCCTCTACAGCGACGACTCAGGCTGGGATAGCAACGACTAAGGCTGGAGAATCTGCTACCAGCGCGACAGCTAGTGCGTCATCAGCCACAGCAGCGGCAGGAAGTGCCACATCTGCAGCAGCAAGCGCCACAGCAGCGGCTGCATCCTTTGATCAATTTGACGATATTTACTTAGGAAGTAAATCGTCTGCTCCCACAGTGGATAACGATGGTAATGCACTACAGGCAGGTGCTTTATATTTCAACACTACATCTAACACGATGTTTGTCTACACCGGCTCAGCGTGGACAGAGGCTGGATCAGCCGTCAACGGTACTGCAGAGCGCCAGGAATACACAGCAACTTCCGGGCAGACCAGCTTCAGTGCTACCTATGATGTGGGATTTGTTGATGTATATCTCAATGGTTCAAGGCTTGTTCCTACGGCTGACTTCACCGCGACAAACGGTTCACAAGTAGTATTGACGGCTGGCGCAACTGCTGGCGATAACATTGGTATAATTGCTTACGGCGCATTTAGCGTAGCTGATGTGTATACACAGGCACAAAGCAATGCTCGTTACACGCAGATAGCGAATAACTTATCTGACTTAGCGTCAGCTCCTACTGCACTGACCAACCTTGGTCTATCTGCTACGGCAGCAGAGGTAAATTTACTAGATGGCTCTAGCGCAGCAACTATTGTTAATTCTAAGGGCGTTGTTTATGGCTCTTCTGGTGAGGTTAATGCAACAACACTGCAGATTGCTGGTGCTTCTATCACTAGCACGGCAGCTGAGCTCAACCTGCTCGATGGCTGCACGGCTTCCACAACAGAATTGAACTACGTCGATGTAAGCACCCTTGGCACTACTCAGGCATCAAAGGCGGTAACAGCAGATGCCAACGGTGTAGTCACATTTGACAATGGCAAGATTGAGGAAAGCACAGCAATTACCTCAAGCTCAAACGCAGCGACTATTAATCTTAGGGATGGTGACAACTTTACCCATACTCTTTCAGAGAACGTCACTTACACTTTTAGTAACCCTGCGGCGAGTGGCAAGGTTAGCGCATTTACGCTAAAGGTTATTCAAGACTCTTCGGCTAGAACAATCACTTGGCCTGGAAGTGTTGATTGGGCAGCAGCTACTGCACCAACTCTTACCGCAACTTCTGGCGGTGTTGATGTTTTCGTTTTTGTAACTTATGACGGCGGCACAACCTATTACGGGTTTACTGCTGGACAGGCGATGGGCTAATGAGTACAGCTAACAAGTTATTCCAAGCTGCCTCTGGCGGTGGTGGTGAATCCGTTTATGTGGATGATGTGTTTTCCACATATGTTTACGATGGCATTGATAGCGCCGCTTTAACCATAGACAATGGAATTGCTCTTGCCGATGAAGGCGGAATGATTTGGTTTAAAAGAAGGAACGGCGCTGATAGCCATTGTTTATATGACACTGAAAGAGGTGCTGGCAAAGTCATATTTTCCGACACTACAGGCGCGCAGTTAACTAATACAGGGGCGAATAAAGTAGAGTTCAGGTATGCGGGTGCTACTGGGTTTCAAACAGGTATCAGCTATGGCGGGTCAGAAAACGGAGCTGGTAAAGAGATAGTCTCTTGGACATTCCGCAAACAAGCAGGCTTCCTTGATGTAGTTACGTGGACGGGTGACGGAACGTCCAACCGCCAGATTGCCCATAATCTTGGAAGTGTTCCTGGATGTATTATCGTTAAACGATTGAATGATGCTGCTAACTGGGCCGTCTGGCACCGAGGATTTAACAGTGCCAGCACTATTGGTGGGGCCTTCCTCAATCTTTCCACCGCATTTGGGAATGAAGCATTATTTAGCAATAACAGCAGTTCGTTTTCTGATTCGTATTTTTTAGTAAGCAGTTCATCTAATAGAGAAACTAACGGATTCCTAGATACTTATGTTGCTTATGTATTCGCCCACGATGACCAGCAATTCGGTGATAATAGTGATGAGTCTATTATTAAGTGTGGGAGTTATACTGGTGGGACTGACGGCACGACTTTTGTAAATCTGGGATTCGAGCCGCAGTTTCTTATTCTTAAAAGCACAAGCAGTTCTCACTGGGCAGTACTGGATACGATGAGAGGATTGAACGCCGCCCAAGGTAGTTCCCCACCAAGGAGAGTAAATGCAAATGAAGGTGACGCTGAAAACACATCAGGTTTCAATGGCGCTTATGTGGCGGCTAACGGATTTTATCCGTGGGGAAATGGTGGCGGTGATTGGAATGCTAATGGTCAATCCTATGTATACATAGCAATCCGCAGACCAATGAAGACTCCTGAAGCGGGTACTGAGGTTTTTAATGGAGTCCTTACAAGTTCAGACAGTTCAACAACTACAGGGTTTCCAGTGGATATCGGATTCCCAGTTGATTTGGCGTGGGTACAATACACAACACTTGCGACTGGC
>Ga0181415_1000151_pt1 | contig 18574 bp, 19 predicted proteins | sample 38SPOviralmetaG_FD_130140 | JGI IMG/M metagenome (GOLD analysis project Ga0181415, IMG submission 130140) | Marine viral communities from the oligotrophic San Pedro Time Series (SPOT) site, San Pedro Channel, CA, USA - 38 SPOT_SRF_2012-12-11 | ecosystem: Environmental > Aquatic > Marine > Strait...
CACATAGAACAGAATATTGTGTTGTATGGGAAGACCCAGAGACACCTGATGAACCTGCAAAAGTAACGCACCCTGACCCTAATTGGATGGCTTGTGCATTGCAGGGTGGTATTTTACCTCCCGTTGAGGCATACTGGGAGTTAAAGAAGGATGAGGCAAAACCAGACTTTGTAAAGCATACAAGAGGTTATTTATTGCATAACACAAAGCCTATTGATGCAATGACAGAAGAACGAGCTATAGAGTATTTAATTATGAAAGATATTCCACAAAGAGTGTGGAGAGATTATGATAAAGCAAATAAACCAAGAATGGTTATATGTAGAAAGAATCAACTTCCTAGCACTAGAGTATGGCGAAATGCTTGGAAGATAAATGAAGAACTAACCATACAGAAAGATGAGGTGGCTTAAATGGCAACAACAAATATAGTAGATAAAGATGGTAATACTATTGCAGCATCAGATGCAACTGTGCCATCAGATAGACATTTCAGAAATGCTTGGACATTATCTGGTAAAACAATAACAGAAGATTTAGCTGAATCTAAAAAGATTTTTCAAGATAAGATTAGAGAAGTTAGAACTCCGTTATTAGCAGAAGAAGATGTGGTCTATATGAAAGCATTAGAAGCTGGAGATAGCTCTGCACAAGCAGCTAGTGTTACAAAGAAAAAAGCATTAAGAGACGCACCTGCTGCAAAAGCAATTACAGATGCAGACACTATTGCTAAGTTAAAGGCAGCTTGGGATACAAGTGTATTAGGCGATAGTCCATACGCATAGGAGTAACCAATGGCATTAACAAAAGTACAAGCAGAAGGAATAAACTTAGCAGATACGTTTGCCTTTAGTGGAACTTTAAGTGGTTTACCATCAGGTGCAGATGCGTTTTGTGCTAATGGAGGTTCTTCATCTTGGGCATCTGATGCCGCTGGTGGTATTGTTGCATTTACTAACGATTCAAGTAATGATAATTTTGATACTGGTAATCGTTTTGATACATCAACTTCTAAATATACTGCAAGAGTAGATGGTGTTTATTTATTTTGGTATGCAATATATACAGCACAAAATGATAGCGATAATGGTTTTGGTTTTTTGAAAAACTCTACAGCTGTTCACATGGACTATTTGTCAGCAAGTTATTTTACTTATCATGGTAATGATGTTACTGACCATGTAATGAATGCAACTTTGATTATTCCTCTGACAGCAAGTGATACTATGGCAGTCACTTGTAGACTTCAATCAGATTATTATAGAGGGTATTCTATGTTTGGAGGTTGCCGATTGGCATAATAAAATATGACAAATTATTTAGAATTAAAAACATGGCAAGATTCACACAGTTCTGTTTGGAAAGAAATTGTTTCTAGATTTGGTCAATCAGATTATGATGATGAAACAAAAAGAAAACAACATATGGCTACTCTTAAAGCAGAATGGGAGGCTAAAAAATATAAAAGAGAAAGAGCATTTAATTATCCATCTATAGCAGACCAATTAGATGATTTATATCACAATGGCATTGATGGTTGGAAAACAACAATCAAAGCAGTCAAAGACAAATATCCGAAAGGTTAAACAATGCCCTACATAGGTCGTTCAGAAAATTTTGGTGTAAGAAGTAGGTTCCAGTATCAAGCCACCGCTGGACAAACTAGTTTTAGTGGATCAGATGCCAACTCACTTGTACTAAGTTATAACGATACCTTGTATATGGATGTATATCAAAACGGAATATTGTTAGTGCCGGGTGATGACTACACTGCAACAACTGGCACAACTGTTGTGTTAGTCCAAGCAGCGAGTTTGAACGACATCGTAGAAATGGTTGTTTATGATACTTTTTCTGTAGCAAACTCTTATACAAAAACAGAAGCAGATACGAGGTATCCTTTCAAGGGTAACAATAGTATCATTAGATTAAACGGACAGACAATAAGTGCAGACATTACAATAGATAGTGATGAGAATGGTGTAAGTGCAGGTCCTATAACGCAGTCAGCAACAGTTACTGTTAATGGCTACTGGAGTATCGTATGACAAGTCAATTAAATGTAGATACCATTGTAGATAAAGCAGGTAGTGGTGGCACGAATGTTAAGATAGGTAATACTTCAACCTATGTATCTGATGGTGGTGCAGTAACACAGAATACTGTGCAAGGTTTAGCGAAGGTGTGGGTTAATTTTAATGGTTCTGGAACATTATCAGTTCGAGATTCACTTTCTATCTCAAGTGTTACAGATGGTGGTACAGGAAATTTTACACCTAATTTTTCTAATGCTTTTAACAATACTAATTACATTGGTTCTGGCACTCCAGCTGCAGAAAACAACCATACTCGTGGCAATAAAGGAATAGGAATTGGTATGGCAGGTGATGGCAGTATCAACAATCAAACAACAACTGCTTTGCAAATGTTTTCTAACTATGGTTCTACCTCTTCTGCCAATGGTGGAGCAGATGATTTACACGCATGCTTTCTTGTGTTTTTTGGAGACCTCGCATAATGGCTAGTGAACTTAAAGTAGATAAATTTACAGGTGTAACCACAGCAGGTTCTATACTTGTTACAGGTGAAGGCAATAGTACAACAACTAATCTGCAACAAGGGTTGGCGAAGGCTTGGGTAAACATTGATGGAAGTGGCACAGTTTCTTTTCAAGGAAGTTTTAATACTAGCTCTTTGAGTGATGATGGCACAGGTTTGTATACTTCATCTTTTAGTAATGATTTCGGAAATGTTAATTATTCTTTTACTTATTGTGGTGCAGATAGTGGTCATGAAACTACTTATCAAATGGGGTCTTCTAGTATGGCTGTTGGCTCACATCAAGTGCAATTAAAAAATGCTGCGGGAACTGTAACAAATAGAAATTACATTTGTGGAACGTTTCATGGAGACCTCGCATAATGGCTAGTATATTAAGAGTAAACACATTAACAGATGCAAGTAGTAATAATTCAGTGCCAATGGCTACAGTTGCAAGTGGTAGTGCGAAGGCTTGGTTTCATGTAGCTCTTGATGGAGCTTCTATATCAGATAGTTTCAACATTTCGTCACATGATGATGATGGTTCAGGAGATGGTGGCATACACATATCTAATGACATGGGTTCTGCTAATTATAGTGTGCAATTAAGTAGTGATGATGGTGCTACCTCTAGTGCAATACAAACAATAGAAGTTACAAAAGACACACAAGCAGCAGGTAATTTTGATTATGAAACAGCTTTTGTAAATAGCACAAATAACAGAACAAATACAGACATAACAAGATTTGGAGCAATATTTGGAGACCTCGCATGACCAAAGCAGCAGAATTAGCAAAGATGGGTGAAGTCCTAACCAATAGTCAGATTGGTGGCAGACGCAACATTGCGTATAATGGTGCAATGCAAGTGGCACAGAGGGGTACAAGTTTTACAGCTCTAGGTGGCACATCAGGTGTTTACACTATAGATAGATATAGAGTTGGATTTACTATGAATAGTGGTAGATTAACCATAACACAATCTACAGATACACCTAATGGTTTTGGAAATAGTTTAAAAGCAGATATTACAACAGCAGAATCTAGTCTTAATAGTGCTAGTGCCTCTTGCATATCTCAGTTTTTTGAGGGTCAAGACGTACAACAATTTAAAAAAGGCACTTCTGACGCAGAGCAGTATACTTTATCTTTTCATGTAAAGTCTAATGTAACTGGTACATACATCGTAGAATTATTTGACCAAGATAACACAAGACAAGTGAGTAAGTCTTATACCATAGATAGTGCTAATACATGGGAAAAAAAGACACTAACTTTTCCTGCTGATACTACAGGTGCTTTTGATGATGACAATGCACATTCATTATCTGTGCAATGGTTTCTTGCATCAGGAACGGACAGGGCAAGTGGTACATTAAATACAAGTTGGGCAAGTTCTACAAACGCTAACAGAGCAGTAGGACAAGCAAACTTATTTTCCTCAACAGACAATGAATGGTACATCACTGGAGTCCAACTAGAAGTAGGCTCACAAGCCACACCATTTGAGCATAGGTCATTTGGGGAAGAGATAACTTTGTGTCAGAGGTATTTTAGATTAAGTAATGATGGAAGTCATAGTTATCAACCTGTAGGAAATGGTATAGGTTATGCTGAAAGCACAGCAAGTGTCACTACATTTTGGACATGGGAAATAGAAATGAGAACTGCACCAACTTTAGCTGTTTTTGACGAAGGTAATAGTTTAGGTAGTGTATTTGCTAGGCAAGATAAGTCCTATTTTTGTGATGGTGTTGCTATTGGTGTGCATGGTAAAAAAGGAATTTTAATTAACTTAACAACTCCAAACGATAATGCAGGAGATACTAATTTTCAAGATGCAGTTCCTGCTGGTATTTATGCGTCTGGTAGCAATATAGCATGGTCTTTAGATGCAGAATTATAGGTTAGATATGAATATTACAAATGCAAAATATAATAAAAATGAACAGAATGAAAATGTGAGTATTAACTGTATTATTGATAATAAAAAATCTTCTGTACCACTAGACCCTGACAACAGACATTATCAAGAAATCCAAGAATGGGTAGCTGAAGGCAACAAGATAGAGGAAGCTGATTGATGTTGGGTCACGCTGCCATAGCAGAAACTGCTCTTGCTGATGTAGGTGGCGTATTACAAGTAGCAACAGCAGAGATGAGTGGTATCTCATCTGCAAGTTCTGTAGGTGTAGGAGAGCTTGTAGGTGTTGCGTCTATGAGTTCAGCTTTCAGTCAACAAACTGAAGTTAGTACAAAAGTAAGTGGTGTTATAGATCTTAGTTCTGTTTTTCTTATTACAGCAGAGGACATAAAAGTTGTTAACTTTACAGACGCAACTTTAAGTACAGCGTTTACACAAACTGCTGATGGTATTAAGATAGCATCAGGTGTTGTAACAAAAGATTTGAATTTTACAAAAACAACATCTGGAGATATACTGTATGTGGCAGTAACAACGGATGCAACAACAGAGACGTACACAGAAATTACGCCAAGTGGTACAGAAACTTGGACAGAGATAACACCGAGTGGTACAGAAACTTGGACAGAAATAATACAGTGAGGTAAAAAATGGCAAGTACATACACATCAAATACTGGCATAGAAAAAATAGGTGCTGGTGAACAAGCAGGTACTTGGGGTAATACCACCAATAACAATCTTGATATAGTAGATAGAACATTAAATGGTGTTGTAACTCTAACTATCACTGGTAATAAAACACTAACGACAAGTGATGGCACTTTATCGGAAGGACATTATAAAATTTTAGTTTTATCTGGTTCTCCTTCTGGTGCATTTGATTTAACCATAGATCCTAACGATCAACAAAAATGGTTTTTTATAAAAAACTCAACCAACCAAACAGCCACAGTAAAACAAGGCGGTGGATCAGGAACCACGGTAGCTTTAGCCACAAACACCTCTGGTATAATATTTGCTGACGGTACTGGTGCAAATGCAAATGTAGCGGCAGTTCCAACAGATTTAGTAGGAGACACAAGTCCACAACTTGGAGGTGACTTGGACACCAATGGTAACGCAATCTTATTTGGCTCTAGTAAATGGGCAATATCATTAGATACTGGTGATAATGAATTATTATTTAAGTATAATGGCACAACAGTATTTAAGTTAGGATCTAACGGTGCAGTAACATCAGCAAATAACATAACAGCGTTTGGAACAAGTTTATAATGGCAGCATTACAAGCATCTGGAGCCATATCACTTCAAGATATTGAAGAACAATACAATCCTGGAACAAACTTACCAAGTCGAGGATTGAGTGAATTCTATCTTGGTGGTTCATTGGTTCGTGCTAATGCTGGTAATAATTCCTCAACGAACATGTCGGCTGGTGTGCCTACTTCTGGAACAATTTCATTTAATGATTTTTATAGTAAAGAAAGAGCTTTTAAAAAAACGTACTCATCGACTGCCACAAATCAAAGTGCAGATAGTGTTTTTGGAGATGACTTTGAAGTAGATTATCCAAAACAAATTGTTGTAAATTCATCTCAAACAGTTGGGTCAACTAGTACATCTAATGCTGCTTTGACAATAGAAAGTAATGGTGTTGGTTCTATAACTGTTACAAACAACGGAAGTATTGAAGGTGCGGGTGGAGCAGCAGGAGCAGCAGGTGGTAACGCTCTTGAAGTTGCTGGTAGTGTTGCAGTTACACTAGTTAATAATGGTACGATCAAAGCTGGTGGTGGCGGAGGTGGTAATGGTGGTGCAGGTGGTGCAGGAAGTGCTAGTTCTACTGCAACCACTTCTAATGTCACAGACAAAACAGGTAATAAACCTAGTTTTGTTCCATATGCAGTAGACACACAGTTTGCCGACAGAGCATGGACAGGACTTGGCTCGGGTCAGTTTGGTTTAAATTCTAGTTCTAGCTCTATTTCATCTAGTATATCAGATATGGGACCTGTATGGTATACTTTTCAAGTGAATACTTCTGCCGAATATACTATATCTGCATCTATAAATGATCCTTTTCCAGAAGATGGTCAAACAGGTCATCGAGGCACACCAAAAGTTGATATAAGCACAGCAGAAAACACAGCTAGTCAAGGACAAGGTGGAGCTTTATATGGTAGTGGGTTATCATGGACTGATAAGGCACCATTAGCGGCAAGTACAACATATTATTGGTGTAATTATACAGTTGGTCCGTATGGTAGCTCAACACCGAACGGAAACTTTTTTTATAATACAATGAATTCTACATTAAATTTAGCTGTAAATATTCCAACTACTGGTGGATCTGCTGGTGCAGGTGGTGTGGGTCAAGGATATAATCAATCCGCTGGTGGAGCAGGTAGTGGTGGTTCTGGTGGCACTAACGCAGGTTCTGGTGGAGCAGGAGGAGCGGGTGGAGCATTTGGTGCCTCGGGTTCAAGTGGTAGTTCTGGAGGTAATGGTAGTGGCACTACCATTAGTTACCCTTCATCAGCACCAACAAACGGATCAAGTGGTAGTTCTGGTGGTGCATCTGGTAAATCAATACAAGGTGTGAGTAATGTAACATCAAGTGGTAGTGGGTCTTTAACTGGAGGTACAGCGTAATGCCTATGACAGCTTTAAAATTTAAACCTGGTATTGTATCTGACATTACATCTTACAGTAACGAAGGTGGCTTTGTTGATGGTGATAAAGTAAGATTTAGATTTGGATTTCCAGAAAAGTTTGGTGGTTGGGAAAAATATAGTCCTAATCAATACCTAGGCAGTGCTAGAAGACTACATAACTGGGTAGCTCTTGATAGTTCTGACTTTATGGGTATTGGAACACATCTCAAATATTACATTGAAGAAGGGCAGACGTTTAATGACATAACACCAATAAGAGTAACTACAGGTGCAGGTGACGTAACTTTTGCTGCAACAAACGGATCAACAACAATAACTGTTACCGATCCAGCACATGGTGCAAATGAAAAAGACTTTGTAACATTTTCTGGTGCGGCAACTTTGGGTGGAACTATTACTGCTACAATACTTAATGCAGAGTTTCAAATCTCATCTATTATAAGTTCTAATGCTTACACAATAACATCAAGCGTAGCAGCTAATTCATCTGATACTGGTAACGGTGGATCTAGCGTTGTAGGTGCATACCAGTTAAATGTTGGATTAGACGTAACAGTTGGCGGAACTGGTTGGGGTGCAGGTCAATGGAGTGGTACAACATCTGGTGCTTTGGCAACACAATTAGCAGAAGCCTTGGACGCAAGTGAGACTGCAATAGATGTGGACAGTGCAACAGGAATCACGGCTGGTGATTTGATATTAATAGAAGAAGAATTGATTACAGTTGGCACAATAAGTTCCAATACTTTAGGCACTGGTGGAGGTCCATCAACCAGAGGTGCAAGTGGTACAGATGCCGCAACACATGCAGACAATACTCTTGTAAGATTAGCAACTGGTAATGCAGATTCTGCCAATGACTTTGTTGGATGGGGTAATGCAGCAAGTGTCACGACCCCTGGAGCACAAATTAGATTATGGTCACATGATAATTTTGGAGAAGATTTAATTCTCAACGCAAGAGATGGTGGATTGTTTTACTGGGACAAAACAAATGGTTTAGGCAACAGAGCCGTAGAACTTAGTGCTACAAGCACATATTCTGGAGAAACAAGTGTGCCTACTATTGCTAAACAAGTTCTTGTATCAGACCAAGACAGACATGTTATTGTGTTTGGTTGTGATGGATTAGGTGCAAACTCGTCTGCTACACAAGGGAATGGGGTACAAGATCCATTGTTGATACGTTTCTCCTCACAAGAAAACCCAGTAGATTTCTTTCCGACTGCTACAAATACAGCAGGTGATTTAAGGTTAGGTGGTGGATCTACCTTTGTACAAGCTGTTGAAACAAAACAACAGATACTCGTCTTCACTAATAAAACACTACATGCTATGAAGTTTATAGGTCCACCATTTACGTTTGGTTTGCAAGAACTGTCAAAGAATATAACTATTATGAGTCCTTTCTCTGCTGTTGCCGTTGAAGATGCAGTGTTCTGGATGGGTGTTGATACGTTTTATGTTTACTCTGGTGGTCAAACAATACAACTACCGTGCACAGTAAAAGATAAGGTATTTCTAGATTTTAATTTTGCAGAGCGTGATAAAGTTCATGTGGGTGTTAATTCAGAGTTTAGTGAGTTATTATGGTTTTATCCGTCTTCTGCTGGTACGCAGATAGATAAGTATGCTGCTTACAATTATTTAGAAAAAGTTTGGTATTATGGAACACTAGCAAGAGACGCATGGATTGATAGAGGTATAAGAAACTTACCACAAGCTACTGGCAATCAGTATCTTTATAACCATGAGGTAGGTTTTGATGATGATGGATCTGCTATGACATCGTTTATAGAATCATCTGCCATTGATATAGGAGATGGTGATAAGTTCTTGTTTTTAAAACAAGTTATACCAGACATTACATTCAATGGATCAACAAGTCTTAATCCAGATGTTGCGTTTACAATGAAATCAAGGAACAATCCTGGTGCTAATTTTAACGAGACAACTCAAGCTACCACACAAAGAACTGCAACCAGTCCAGTAGAACAATTTACAGAAAAGTTAAATTATCGTTTACGAGGTAGATCTTTTGCTTTAAGAATTGATTCCACATCACTGGGAACAAAATATAAATTAGGTACACCTAGAGTAGATATAAGAGAGGATGGTAGACGCTAATGCTTATAACCAGTATTCCTCAATATATTCAAGGTGTAACAAACGCAAAAGTAGATTTAACCACAACGGATCTTACAACTTTGTTTACAGTTCCTAGTGATGCCGACTTCAACGCAGCCATTGTAAGTTCTATATTAGTTTGTGATGATAGTAACAACGGAGATAGTATAACAGTAACTCTAGTTGATACTTCAAGTAATATATTTGTTTTGTTTGACAGCAAAGCTGTGTCTGGTCATGCAACTATAGAACTACTTACAAGAGATCTAATATTACAGAGTGGAGAAGTATTAAAAGTGCAGGCCGCAACTGCAAATAGATTGCATGTTGTAGCTAGTATTCAAGAATTATCGAAGACAAGAGTGACAACAAGTGCGTTATCTAGAATATAACATTGAACAAAACTGTAATTATTGATAGAGTATTGAATCATGGGAATATTTAAAAGTTTTACAAAGATTCTTAAAAAAGCAGCGCCAATCATAGGTGGTAGCATCGGTTTTGCCATAGGAGGTCCATTAGGTTCTGCTGCCATAGGTTCTGCTTTGGGTGCAGGCATAGGGTCACTTGCTGCAGGTGCCGATACAGATGACGCATTGAAAGCTGCACTTCTTGGTGGTATCGGTGGATATGCTGCAAGTGGAGGTAAGTTATTCACGGCTGCCGCACCAAGTGCCACGGCTGCTGGAACACAAGCAGTTTCTGATTCTGTTGTAGCTAGTGGAATAGACAGTGCTGCTCCAGGTTTAACTAGTTCTTCGATTCCTAAGTTTGCTCCAACACCAGAGCCTTCATTTTTTCAAAAAGCAGTAGATTTTGCTAAAACTCCTACTGGCATGGCAACCATTGGTGGTATTGGAAGTTTAGCTGCACTTAGTGAAGAACCAAAACAAGAAGAATTCAAACAAAGACCAGACCCAGTTGGTAAGTCTAGATTAGGTCTTGGCTTTATAGGAGATAAGAGTTACAATCTAGATGACGAAGATGAAAGAAAAGAATACTTCAAAGATCTAGCAGATAGACAAGGTATTATGACTGCTGCAGGTGGTGGTGAAGTAAACGGGCCTGGGACAGGCACAAGTGATTCTGTACCAGCAAGGCTATCAGATGGTGAATTTGTACTGACTGCAAAAGCAGTTAGAGGTGCAGGTGGTGGAGACAGAGACATCGGAGCTGCAAGAATGTATGAGATGATGTCAGAACTAGAGAGGGTCGCATAATGGCTACAGCAACACAAGAACAGATAGTAAGATTAGCACCGTTCCAAGAGCAATTTTTAGCAGATATATTTAAGAGTGCAGAAAATCTAACACAAGAAGGCTCATCTATGCCTTTTTCTGCTCAACAGTTAGCAGAACTCTCACAAGGGCAAAGAGACGCAATATCAAGAGCTACCGCAGGCGTAGGTTCTTTTGAGCCTTTTCTTCAAAGAGGAGCAGAGGCGATTGGTCAAGGCATTGGACAATTAGGAACTGCACAACAAAGAGTTGCTGCAGCTGGTTTTTCTCCTACTGATTTTAGACAGTTTATGGATCCATTCACAGAAGACGTTATAGCTACGACACAAGCAGACATAGCAAGACAAGGTGCTATGCAACAGAATCAATTAGCAGCAGGTGCCGTGGGCGCTGGTGCATTTGGTGGATCAAGACAAGGTATTGCACAAGGTGAGATTGCAAGAAATGTCATGGATCAACAAGCAAGAACTGGTGCACAGTTAAGATCACAAGGTTTTGCACAAGCACAGAACTTAGCTCAACAAGCTGCACAACAACAGTTAAGACAAGCACAACTCACTGGTCAGTTGGGTCAAACTGTCGCGGGTCTTGGTACACAAACCGCGGCTCTTGGTCAGTTAGGACAACAGATGGGTGTACAAGATGTAAACACATTACTTGGTATAGGTGGTCTGCAACAAGGTCAGGCACAAAAAGAGTTTGATGTTGCAAGAGCTAATCAGTTAGCTCAACAAGCACTGCCGTTCCAGAGAATAGGATTCTTATCTGATATATTCAGAGGTGTTCCAGCGTTGCAACAAACTGTATCAAGAACAACAACTCCTCCACCAAGCAGAGGATCACAACTTCTTGGATTAGGAATCGCGGGTCTTGGAGCAGTAGGACAAGCTGGTGGTTTCAATAAGTTTTTTGGAAGTGCATAATGACAAACGTATTCAATAGACCCATGTTTAACAATCCTAATAATGTTAGGAGGATGAATACTGGTGGCATAATGGCTTCTAGTCCAGAATTAATAAACGCAGTCAAAGGCTATAATATTGGTGGTATTAACGCTATACCTGTGTTAAATCAAGTCATTCCCACAACAATACAAGGGAGTAGAATACAACCCGTGCCTTTTACCGCTATGAATACTTTAGGTTCAAGAATTGATGACAATATTGGTGTGGAAATAAAAGATGAAACACCTTTAGAAGTTTTAAAAAGAGAACAAGAAGAAAAAAATAAAACAGTAGATACTTCTTTAGAAACCAAACCAAAGCTAACACAAACCACTACAGATGATAATGATCCAAATAAGTTTGGTGTTAAGAAATTAAAACCAATATTAGCTAATTTTAAAAAAGAAAAAGAGAATATAACTACACCAGACAAAAAAGAAACTGATTCTTCTCTTTTTGACACTAGCAAAGACATGGAACTAACCAACCAAATGATGGCTAGAAACAGAAGAGCTTTGACAGACATGGCTAGTTTAGATGACAAACAATTATTAGGAACGACTGCCAATCAGACACAAAAAGATTTAATAGCCGAGTTAGAAAAAGAAGGTAGAGAAGTAACTCTTGCAGATGTTAGAGATAAAGCCATATCAATACTAGGTTTTGATCCAGAAAAAATAGAAGAAAACTTTGATGAAGACAGACGTTCTGCTTTATTTTTAAGAGTTATGCAGGCAGGTCTTGCTGTTGCTTCTGGAGAAAGTGATAATGCTCTTACAAATATAGCTAAAGGATTAAATGTAGGTTTATCTGGATATGGTGATGATATTAAATTTTTAAGTAAAGAGATGAAAGCAGATAGAAGAGAAGCTGCAAATACAATGTATAAGCTATTAGGTGATGCAAAATCAGAACAAATAGCAAAAGAAACTTTAGCATTGAAGAAGAAAATGAATATAAATCAAATACTTCAAACTAAGGTTGGTGAAGAAAAAGACATGCTTGTCAAACAAGTAGAACTTCAAAATGCAAATGATACTTTAAAATTAAACTTTATAAAGAGTATGAGAGATTTAGATTTCAAAGAAAAGAAATTTGAAGTTGAACAAGAACAATTTGATGAATCTAAAAATTTAACTATGAGAAAATTAGCTAGTGATGAACTTCGTCAACTTTATGAGGCGGGACTCGTTACACTAACAGATCCAAACAAAGGATTGATTCCAGGTAATTTTACTGTATCTCCAGAGGGTCAAAAAATACTTGAAGGCGTTTTTAAAGATGAGTTTGGTGGTGGAAAGAAATTAGCAAAAGAAAGAATTAGTGTAGAGCAAAAAATACTCTCAGAAGAAGGTAAGGTCAAAGGTATTGTCATGGGAGAAGGATTTGATAAAAAATCTTTTGGAATCAAAGCCAATGATTTTGTAGACAAGTATAACGACTTAGATAGTGATGATGACATGACAGGTATTACTTTAGATTATTTAGATTTAGCTCAAGAAGTTGGAGGTAAAATAAATCTATCCGAAGTTCCGTTAAGAATAAAAGAAGAATTATTAAGACCGCCTTCACCAGCAGAAATAAATAGAGCAGAAAAAAATAACTCAATAGCAGTAACTTTGTTACAAAGATACGGAAATAGATTTAACGAAAACGATGATGCTTTCAAAAAAGAGTACGGTTTAAAATAAGGTAAACAAATGCCAAAATACATTGTTGACGGAGATCCTTATTTTTTCAAAGATAATTTAACTCAAGAAGAAGCAGAAGAAAGAGTTTCTAAAAGAAAATCTGGTGTTATTACCAATAAAGAAGGTCAAGCAGCAGGAACATATAAAGATCCAAAGTATGAAGGTTTTTTTACAGAAGCTGGTGAAGGTGTAGTTTCTGGTGCTATTGGTATCGTACAAGGTTTAGCAGAAACTGTGTCTTTAATACCAGACTTAACTCTTGGTACTAGTTTTGGTAAATCAGTAACTAATTTTGCAAATGAATTAAGAGACAAAGGTGGTATAGATCCAGCTGGTGTGGTTGGTAAAGTTACAGAAGCCGTTGTTCAATTTGGTGTGCCTGGTATTACAGCTGCCAATATTGTTAGTAAAGCAGGACGAGTTGCAAGAATTGCTAAAGGAACACCAAAAATAGGTGTAAAAAGAATCAAAGGAACAGATTTAAAACCACGAGAGTTAGGGCAAGATGCTTTAGTTAAAGGGAGACCTCAAGCCTTAACTAAAAGTCAAAGATTTGGATTAGCTGCAAAACAAGTAGCTGCGGCTGGTTTGGCAGATGCAGTGGTTTCTACAGATGGCACACAAACCATCGCAGATTTTTTTGATAATGATTACATAGGAACAGATAAAAGAGTTGGTTTAGAAGGAAGAGAAGAAGCGGCTCGAAGATTATTTAATAAAATAAAAGTTGGTTTCGAAGGTGGAGTAGCAACAGCTGTTATTCCAAAAGTTGTAGGCACAACTTTAACAGGTGTATCAAAAGTAGCTTCTAAAACTATTCCAGGTGTTGATAAAAGTGCAGCAGAAATATTAGCATACGCACCAAAGAAAGCTATTGATACAACAAAAAGATTAATATTAGAACAAGAAGAAAGAATAATTAAAGGAACAGCTAAGACTCTAGACAATGCTGTTGGTCAGGCTCTTTCTATGTTAAGATACAGACAGTTTTTAGATGCAGAAACAGCCAATATTCGATCTTTAATAAATCCAGCAACAGAAGCTAATATAAAAAAAGGTCGTGCTAAACTTAAAGAAATAGACAGAAAAATAAAAGAAGTATTAAAAAGACCAGAATTTAAAGGTGCTCCAGAACAACATAAAAAGAAATTTATTGATAATTTTATGGATGTTCTTGAAGGTAAAAAATACAGAGAAATATCAAGTCCGTTTCCAAAGGACTTGTTTGATGTTTATAAAGAAGCAAAAGATGTAATTGATGATTTATCTAGACAAGTCAAGAATCTAGGTATTGTAGAGGAGCTACCGACAGTCGCGGGTAAAAAGGGTGAATTAACACAACGAAAATTTAAATATTTTGTAGAAAAAAATATTAGCGAAGGTGGATATTTAACAAGACAGTATAATATTTTTAACGATAAAAATTTTAACCTAACGGATCAACAGATAACTAATATTGCTACAAAAATAGTGGGCAATAGAGGAGTTGATTTTAAACATGTTCAAGACAAATTGAGTCAAACACAATATAGTTTTGATGATGCAACAAGAGCAAGATTTGCGTCTGGTGAAGAAACAATTTCTGAGGACGCGGCAAAAAAATACATAGAGCTTGTTTCTAAAGAAGCAAAACAAAGAAACAACACAGGTTTAGGTGATGTTGCAAGTAGTAGACTTGCAAAAGTTAGAATTAATACATCTTTAATTAATAAAAGAAAAGTTGATAATGAAATATTAAAAGAAATATACGGAGAAGTTAGAAATCCAAGAGAATCTTTTATTACAACTATTTCTGAAATATCTAATTTAATTGGGTCTGATAAATTTTATTCACAATTAAGAGAAGTGGCTGATAGGAACATAGCAGAATCTGCGGCAAAAGGTGTAAATCCTATATTTCTTAGAACACAAGATATATTAGAAAAAGAGGCTATAAGAAGAGGTCTTGATAGTGCAGATGATTTAACTGAAACGCAAGTAAAAGATATATTAAACACACAACTCGGAGACTATAAAGTTTTAGGTCGTCATGGAGCAGATGGTAATTTTATAGGAGGTGCAACAGCTTCTCAAAGTGTGTATGGAAGAATGTTTGGTTATGCAGTCCCCAAAGCCATGTGGAAATCATTGACTTCTAGAATTTATGGGGATGACGATAACTTTGGTATGTTACTTAGATATATTTATGCTCCTTTATTAAAAGCAAAAGGTATAACACAATATACAAAAACTATTTTATCTCCCATAACACAAGTTAGAAATGTAACATCTGCTTTTGGTTTCGCTTTGGCTAACGGAAACATAGGAAAAGACAGTAGTCTTGGAACATCTGTCAGTTTAGTTTTAAGAGATATTGTAGGAAAAGGAGATGAATATACTATAAATTATTTACAAGAACTACAAAGAAGAGGTGTTATTGGTAGTTCGGCTCAACTGCGAGAAATACAAGACAACTTAAGAAAGGGTCTTGGTTTTAAAAGAGCCGAGTTTGAAGAAATAGAAAGACAAGCAGCAGGTCGAGGCGATCTAACAACTAGTATGGATCTATTAAAAAAAGATAGTCGTGGCATGAGATTTTTTAAAGATGTAGTCAAAGCTCCTTTTGAGTTTGCAGAGGACTTATACAAGGGTGGTGATGATATTTGGAAAATATATGGCTATGAGTTTGAATTAGCAAAACTAAGAAATGCTAGAATAAAATCACTAAATAGATCCAGAAATTTAAATCAAGAGTTAAAATATAAAGAAAATTTTTACGCACACATTAACGCAAAAGGCAATACAAGTATTGATGAGTCTATGAAACAACATGCAGCAGATGTGGTACGAAACACTGTCCCTAACTATGAATTAGTACCAGAGTTTATAACTGGTTTACGAGGATTACCTCTCGGTAACTTTATAGCGTTTCCAGCAGAGATTTTAAGAACTGGATTTAATGTACTAGACACTGCATTAAGAGAGCTCTCTTCTAATGATGCAGCCATACGAGAGATAGGTATGCGTAGATTGATGGGAGCAACAGTTACATTTGGAACAGTTGGGCCTGGTCTTGCTAGTTTTGCACAATATATGACAGGTACATCAGAAGATCAAATGGATGCAGCAAGACGATTAGGTCCATATTGGCAAAGAAACTCTCAGTTAATACCAGTTGGTAGAGACGAAAAAGGTAACTTAGAATATATAGATTTTAGTAGAACAACTCCATACGATACTCTATCCAGACCTTTTAGAACAGTTTTGAATGAGTTAGACACTACTGGTAAACTTAGTGGAGACGGTTATGACAAGGTATCAAATGCAGTCTTAGAAAGTTTGTATGAGTTTTTTCAACCTTTTGCAGATCCATCGATTGCTTTTGAAGCGTTAGCAGATGTGGCTCCCAAAGCTCTCTTTGGTCGTCAAGGTGAAACTGCTCAAGGTGCTATAATATATAGAGATCTTGATCCAGTTGGTAAAAAATCTGAAAAAATTATATTACACATGCTACGAGCATTACAGCCTGGCATAGTACCAGTTGATATACCTATAGGATCAGAGCTTGATCCAGATGCAGCTAAGTCCCCTAAACTTTCTCGTTTTGCAAGAGGTGTATTGTTTCCAGATGAAAAAGATCCTTTAACTGGTAAAAGTTTTACAACATCTGGAGAGCTGTTCAGAGCTTTTACTGGTCTTCAATCAGAAGTAATAGACATGGACAAGCAGTTAAAATTTAAATCTGTTGAGTTTAAAGAAAATAGATCTCAAGCAGCTTCCATATTTAATGATATAAAAAGAGTTCAAGAACCTACTTTCGATCAGTTCGTATCACAGTGGGTCAAAGCAGATAATGCACGATTAAAAACTTTTAGACAGTTTAAGTTAATGATAGATGATTTAATAACACTGGGCATGGATCCAAAAGAGATTAAAACAAAACTTAGAAAAGAGCATAAAGTAGGAGAGAAAGAAATAAGATCTTTGTTTAAGGATAGGTATGAGCCTTTTCAACCAAGTGAAGATACAATAAAATTTTTCAGAAGAAAAAAGGTTGAGTATCCTAGAAGATTAATTAAGGACTTACAGTTGCAAAGAGAAGATATACCGTTGTCTGAATTTAGAGAGCCAGATCTAATAACTTTTGATAGTGATGATGTTAGTTCTTTAATACCACCTGGTGAGGATTCTGTTGCTACCACATCACCACCTGTAAATATTACAACAGAACTTCCAGAACCACGACCCACGAATATTCAGACAAGTGAAGTATCACCTTCTGATCCATTGTTTGGACCTGCTGCAACAAGACAGATGGCTTCTTTTCTTGGAGACAACCCAGAAGATATTTTAAAGAATTTGCAGATAGCTAGGAGAACTGGATGAGTAGATTATCCCCACATTTTACAATAACGGAGTTTGTTAAGTCACAAACGGCAGAAAGAAAAGGCATTGAAAATATGCCTGGAGATAAACATGTAGTTGCTATGATGGCATTGTGTGAAAATGTCCTTGAGCCTGTCCGTGAACATTTTGGTAAACCAATCATGATTAACTCTGGATATCGCAGCGCAGCGTTATGTCGAGCCATAGGATCAAAATCCACCAGTCAACACTGCAAAGGTCAGGCCGCTGATATAGAAATACCAGGCGTTGCTAATGCAGAACTAGCACAGTACATAGCAAACGAAATAAATTTCGATCAGTTAATATTAGAGTGTTATGAAAGAGCCAAAGGTCCAAGCTCTGGTTGGGTGCATGTGTCATACGTTGGTGATGCAAACAGAAAAGAAGTTCTTACATACGATAGAGTGAATGGTTACAGATTGGGGTTAATTTATACATAGATGTCTACATTAGTTGTTAATTTACCCTCGGTTGATGTTTGGGTTAGAAAAGAATATTTAAGAGATGGAGAAGACGGACATGGAGAGTTTGTAAAAGGTGTCTGGGTTACAGCAAAATCTATTCCAGGTAGAGCTTTTTATTTTGAAACTTATCTGCCTGACTACGGTGCTCTTTACGATAAACTACCTATTAGTGCTTTTACTTCTGAACCACAGACCCCAACTCCAGATATGGACCTTTATAATCTCCAGTTTTGGAATTGCATGGACTATGGGGTGGTGGCTGTTAGCAAACAATTTATAGGATCCATGGACTTTGAAGTATATACAAGAGACCACGGCATCCTAAAAGGATCTTATGTATGCACTCTTGATAACTATCATGAGAATGTAAACGCAGTAGATTTTTCTACCAGCGAAAAACCAGCAGAACATAAATCAAATAACATAATAGAATTAGAGAACGGACAATTCTGTTTGTATCCAAACAATAGAATGAGAGTGTATGACAATTCACTCACACCAGACAAACCACTGCAACCAGATTTCAAAGTTAGCACAGAGATATATCAAGTTGAGAATGGACAGAAGTTTAGACTCGGAG
>Ga0181415_1000152_pt1 | contig 18570 bp, 19 predicted proteins | sample 38SPOviralmetaG_FD_130140 | JGI IMG/M metagenome (GOLD analysis project Ga0181415, IMG submission 130140) | Marine viral communities from the oligotrophic San Pedro Time Series (SPOT) site, San Pedro Channel, CA, USA - 38 SPOT_SRF_2012-12-11 | ecosystem: Environmental > Aquatic > Marine > Strait...
AATCTGTTTTAAGGTCGTCTTTAAGTTCTCGACTTACCTGACTTATTAGGTCTATTTCACCTAATATAATTTCTAATTCGCTTTTCAAAGCATCTAATTGTTGTGATACTAGCTCTATTTGTGATTTTGTTTGTGTTTCTACAAGAGCAATTTTTTTATCAAACCCGCTTAAATCAGGGGCAGTATAGGACTCAATCTGAGCAGACATATCTTGAAATTTTTTGAAAGCTTCGAACCCGCCATATAAAACACCTACAGCACTACTAAGTGCTAGAATGACTGCCATCATGCGTCCACCTTTAAAAGAAACGCCGCCTACTGAGACTTCAGCCATTGTGAGTTCACCATATCATCCATTATCTGCCCTTGTGCCATGTCAAACAACATACCATACTGATCATCTATTGTCTTGTTTAAATATTCTGTAACGTTTGTATCTTGGATGTACGACTGTGTGTCAAAGAATGTTTTTGTATTACCGAGAATTTGCATAACTATTAAAGTTTTTGTTTGAGCTGCATCGTCATATCTTGCTTTATCGTCAATCTTTTTGACTATTTTACTTGCAGCTTTTTCTTTTGCTGAAGATTCTTTTTTAGGTTCCTTCTTTGGTTCTTCCTTTTTCTCTTCTTTCTTAGGCTCTTCTTTTACCTCTTCCTCAGCTTCTTCTATCTCTTCAGGTGCTTCTTCTTCAGGTGCTTCTTCTTCAGGTTCTTTTACTTCTTCTACCTCCTCGATTTCTTCTACCTTTTCAGGTGCTTCTTCAACAGTTTCCTCAGGCTCGGCTTCAATCATCTCAGGCTCTTCCTGAACTGCTTCAATTTGTGGTTTTGTTTCTTCTACTTCTGTTTCCACTATCTCAGGTTCTATTTCAATTGAAGGTGCTATCTCTTCTACAGAAGCTACCATATCTGGTGGAGGTAAATCCATTTCCATTTCAATCTCTAAAGTAACGGTTTCTATATTAACAGGCATTTCAAAATCCATATTCATATCAGGTGCAGGCAATAACTCCATGGGTGAAGGTGCATCAAAAGTAACATCATAAGAAATTTCGACATATTCAAACTCTAATTCTATTTCTGCCATTTCTACTTCAACAGTTTCGTAAGTTACTTCCTCATATTCAGATTCAAAAGGCATAAACTCTATCTCACCAATATCATTAGTAGCTATGTCGTTAAATTCAAATACTTCCTCTGCAAAGTTTATCTCTGTATCTAGAAGATTTAGATAATAAATTTCTTCTACTGTAGTTATTTGTTGAGTAATGATTGTATTGATTACATTATAAAAAACATTAACACTCACATCATCAAAGACTGGGCCCACGGCTAGATTGATGTCTCTTCCGCCTACTTCAATGGTAACTCTATTTAATACACCACTGAAATCGAAAGACCCATTATAAGATTGGTAGCCTGTTGATACTCCAGATTCAGACAAGATGTCAGTGCCTGAAAAGACCTGACTAGTTCCGTTAAGTCCTGTAATGTGCATGTATATTCGATCTTGATCATCCTGTTTATCTACCTCTATTGAGTATTTAACTTCACCACCATTACTAATATTGAGTTCAGAGAAATCAACAGTCTGTATAAACGTTGTGCCCATACCATCAACACCCATTGTGGAAGTAGAATTACCTGATCCTGCAATAGCTGCACATTTATCTGCACCTAATCCATAACAAGAATTACCTGTTGGCATACTGGCAGGGCCTTGACCACCCCAATCAATATCCATGTCTCCTTCGTTACTTGTACTCACATATCCGTTTGTACCATCTAGAATATTACCTGAGTCTTCGTTAGTGACAGTTACTTCCGTATTAGTAACAGTAGTTACAGTGGTTGTAACAATTTCTGTGCCTAGATCTTCTTCAGTAATGTCAATTTCTGTATCTTCCGTGGTTGTTACACCAGGGGTACAGAGTCCTTCAGTATCAGGTAGGCAGTCTGCTCTAGAATAAGAGGAGGCCAGTAGTAATAATAAACATAACTTTATAAAGAGCAATTTGGCTAGCATCACTAAACTCCTTTGTTTCTTCTTTTTTTACTTGTAGATAATCATCTCTATAAGGAGATCCTTCTGGAATTTTTTCAGGATTTTCTTCCCAATAGGAAGCGGCTTCAGCCCCGATGAGACCGTCTACAGGGCACGGGGTCCCGGCATTTTTCATACTCGTCCAGACACGATGGTCCTGACACAACAAACTCACGGCCGCAACTTTCATGCCGTAGGAATAAAGAGCGCGACTAGTGCGAACACGCTCACAAAATTCATCTGTGATGACGTAACCTGTAGCTACACCTAAAATATTATTTTGCACACTTCCGCCAATACCGATTTTGCAAATATCAGAATTTGAGTTGAGGACGGTCGGTGCATTTGCTGTAGCAGGTGCGTTGTTTAAAACTGTTGACGACACGGTATTGGTGTTTGCTGAGGAATCTGTAACAATAGCTACAGTTGTGAATATAAGTAATATAATTGCAAGTTGTTTCACTAACATCTCCATCTTTTTCTTGCTTGCCTTAACCTAGAGTTAGGATCTTTAGCAGCTTTGGGAAATTTTTTCATTTGTCCTGCACTTCTTGCGCAGAAAGATTTTCTTCTTTTAGCAGCTTTACTGCCCGGTTTAACTTTACCTGTAACTGCTGTTTTTAATTTAGAACCAGGATTATCAGCTCTGTATTTCTTAACACCAGCTTTAGTCATTCCCGCCCCACTTTTGGTGGAGCGGAAATATTTTTTAGTTTTAGGTGGCTGCTTATCTGCCATCCTAATAGATTTTCTTGAACTCTGCTATTATGCTGAATGTATTACCAGCATCTGCTGTTGATGGAATAAATACATGAATGTCATTTTGATTTGAGTTACTACTTGTGTTTGATGGTAGTCCACCAAACGATCTAAAATCAAAGTTACCACTACTAATTAATGTAATTATAGGTATATCTCCATCACTATCTTCATATTCCAGACGAGCATAAGCGTTACCACCATCTCCTTCAGAACAACTAAACCATAGTTGTTGAATTGAAATTCTTGCAACAGCTTGACCTGAATTATTTGCAGCTAATGCTGACACATCACCCATAACAGTAGTACCGCCCGTACCATCTGACACAACGACAAGTTTAACTGTAGCTCTGTTGTCATTTTCTTGTAAGATTTGTGGTCCTGTTACTGTATCTGCCATATTATCTCCTAGACTTGTACTATGCTAAGTTGTTGTTCTGAACATAAAGTATAGTTACTGTAGCAACACCTGTTGTGCCATCACCGTTACCTGCTGTGTAAGTTGCAGTACAGGTTACATCACTTGTACCAACATCATTAGCGGCTGAAGTTGTGCCTCCAGTGTGTGTTACACCTAATGCTTTAACGTTTGTGTCTGACATAAAAGCGTTTGGATCGGCTGTTGTTCCGATTTGCACTACGCCAGTTCCACCATCGTTTGATACAGTTGTTGTATTAAGTATAGCATCTACGATCTGTGAATTTGCTGGTACGATACCAATTGTTGTTGTGTTTGTAGCACCAATAATATCAATTACTGCTGATTGTGCCATAAGGGTAAAACCTGCGTTTGCGCTTGCACCCTCTCTTACTGTTCCAGCCTTAATTGGGCCTGAAAATGTAGTTGTTCCCATGTCTATCTCCTTTTTGTAAATAGTCCCCGAAGGGTCATAGGGTTAATAAAGTTTTATATAAGCATAAAAAAAGGGCGCAGTCAAAGACATACGCCCCTTTAAATTTAGTTATCGGTTAAATGCTTATGCAGCACCTGGAGAACCAAATACACATCTAGGATCTGAGAAACCAAATGAGTATCTCTCTCTAGCTTTGTATCTTACGTTACCAGTGTCAAAGTCACCTTCCATAGATGTTCTAATTGGGGATCTTTGGAATAACTTGAAACCGTTTGGAATATCAGTCTTGATGAAGAATGCATCATTATCCGTTAAGTAGTGGTTTACTACATATCCCTCAGGAAGCATGCCCATATTTCTAAGTGCATTGATATCATTGTCTGCGGTGCCTGTTCTGTTTGCTGAAGCCATAAGTCTGTCAGCAACAAATTGTAGCTCTGAAGGAATGATAAGTTTTCTTCCCTGTGTAGAGATAAGTAAACCTCTCTCATCAGTAAATGCAGCAATATCAATTAATGATTGCTCCAGTGAGGTTTCATTTAAGTCAGCAGCAGTTGCTAGCTCATTAGCTAGTGTACCTGCTACAGTTGGGTGCAATGTAGAACAAAGCTCAACACCGTCACCACCAGTAAAGTTAGCATCAAACGCATTGTTTAATACGTTAGCAGCTTTAACTTGCTTGGTGTTTGCCATAGAACGAGCAAGTGATTTTGTGTATCTTGCTGAGATTCTGTCGTAGAGGTTATCTTCAACAGCTTCTTCAGTGATTGCAAAACCAAGTGCAATTGTTTCATGTGTGTAACGTGCTGTGAAGGTTTCTGTTGCATTGTCATAAACAATTGATCCACCTTCTGACTTTACTCTTGCATTACCAAAACCTGATAACATTACTTCTTCTTCGAATGCTCGATCAGAATTTTCTGTTTCAAATATTTCGGTATGCTCAGCATCATAACGTCCGTACTCCAGGCCAAATAGTGCATTTAAACCCGGCTCTAACTCTTTAACGAGTTGACTTCTAGATATAGCCATAGTTTAACCTCCTATATACCTGTTGTGTCTGTTAGAGAGTGTAAGTTAATCTTAACGTGAATAGCTGCATTTGCTGCAGAATAATCACTGTTATCAACATCAGTTGATAGACCCACTACTCTAAAGTTGCCGCCTGCGTTAGTAGTAAAAGTGCTACCATCAACAACAACATTTGAGATTCCATCTATTGAAGAACCTGCGCTGTATGTTGCGATGTTGCAGTTTGTACCCACTTGTGCTTGCGCTGCATTATTATCGTCACATTTGACTTCGAATATTACATTCGGGTCATCTATAACAAATGCTTTGATGTCCGCCGCTGCGACACTGCCTGGATAATGATTTGAAAAAGTAGGCTTTCCTGTAGTAGGATCAGTATATTCACAACCATTAAAAACTCCAATTAGTTCAGCACCAGCAGTTGAACCGACATCAATAGCTCCGTTTGCGACCAGTATTACTGGATCGCCTTGATACATTGCGGATGCCTCGTTATTAGCAATAGTGTACTCACTTTGACCTTGACCATTGTAAGCAGCACCGAGCATTTTCACGGGACGAAATCCGTAATATCCAGATTGATTTGCCATCGTTCATCTCCTTTATTATAAAGTGACTTAGTTGGTTTTCTTAGGACCTCCAAAAGTCACACGACTTTGCCTATCGGAATTGATAGGCATGCTAGGATGTTCTTCTTTTAACGGATCTGTTTCCCACGCTTCAGTCTGTTGATCAGTCTTGCGTTTGAAATAAGCATTACGCTCTTCAACAATCTCCGTTGGTATTCTTGCCAATAGCAAGTCACCTACACTGATGACACCCTCATAAGCTTTGATACTTCCGTTGTAAGCAGAGTAAAGGTCTTTGTCGTTTTCGTCAGCTCTCACTAACTCCCAACCCTCTCTGAGTTTGGCATTGATATTTTTAGTATCATCTACCCCATTTACACGATGACGGAGCCATCTTTGCTTATATCCATCAGGACATGGTGGTGCGTCTAATTGAGACGGTGGCTTCCAAGGTTTTCTTCTTTCCTCAGTTGCCCTTGTTTGTGCACTTCTTGGTGTTTTTGTATCTGTCATGTTGTACCTCCTAAACGTACTTAGCATATTCGCTTAGAGGAACTCCAAGCTTATTAGCTATTTTTACCTGACTAGGAGTCAACCTAACAGATTTGCGCCCACTGGTTGCAGACCTTGATGCAGAGGCAACTGGTTGGGCGAGTTTGTTGCTTCTGGTAGCCTGATCCGAGCCTTGGAAAGACTCTGGAAACTTTGTTTTAACCCTATTGGTTAATTCATCATAGTATTCATCTGATTCCGTGTCAAATCCTTCTGCTACTAATCCTCGATGAATTCTTTGAGCATAATCAGTCATATCCGCATCAGACCTAAACCAAGTATTTTTTTCAGCCCAAGCTAATGCTTTAGATGAAGGTTGTGGTCTTTGTTCTTGTGCGGGAGCTTGTTTCTGCCCCTGTTCCAATTCTTTTTGGAAATCTTCATACTCTTGTTCTTTTTTAGATTTAGTAACTCGAATTCTTTCAGCTTCAAGATCAAGTTTTGTTAAAGCAGCTCTTGCTTCTTCTTCTTTATTATAATCACCCGCTTCTCTAGCTTGTATAAGAGTTTGACGTGCAAGATCTGCAGCCATCTTATTACGAACTTCACTTTCTGACATGTAACCTTTGTCAATGTCATAAGTTTTTTTCTTTGCGTCTGATAATTCTTTTTGCACGTTTTGAGCAAAACTAAGAGCAGCTTCTCTTTCTCTTTCAGCTTCACGAATCTTGTATGTTAATTTATCAATTCGTTTTTTTACTTTATCTGAATATTGATCCATTTCCTCAGATTGTTGTTCTTCTTGAACTTCAACTTTTGGATCTAGTGGATCTTTTTCTTCAGTCTTTACTTCTTCATACTTTTCAGGACTGACTGTGCCATGTGCTTTATCTTCTAATTCTACTTCGGCACCCTCTCCCGAGGTATCAAGATCGACCATCTTTTCTTTTTGACCAGATGTTATTTCTGTTTGCATGGTTTACCTCCCATGTTAAATAATTGTTAATACATCTTCAGGTGATTCAACTGTTCCGAGTATCTCGTCATCATTGAGTAACCTAACTTCTCCACCTTCTATTCTAAGTCTTGATCCTGCGTATCTGCCAAACACGACCCAATCGCCTTGTTTACACCAAGGTCCATTAGGAAACTTTTCTTTATCATTATAGGCATCTGGTCCTGTTGCTAAAACTAAAGCGACCGATGCTGTTAGTTGAGAGTCCTCAACTGTCTTGTCTGTAAGTATAACACCACCTTTGGTTTTTTCTTGAGCCTTAAAAGGTAAGACCAAGATTCTCCATCCAACAGGTTGTGGTAATTTTTGTAATTCTTTCCTATCAGGGTCGACACCCTCATTAGGATTTTTGTATTTTTCTAATACGTGATCTGGCACGTATAAAGTTTTAGTCATCTATTTTCTCCTCTTGTTCCAGCAGGCGAGAAAGTTCCTGTTGGCATATGTCAATCATATGTATCTTTCCTTGAATATACTTATATTCTTCGAAATTTTCAACCCCTTGTGTCAAATGATCAAACAACTGATCTTTTACAGCTTTGAGTTCTTTTTGATAGTTGTGTATTACAAAGAGACTCATGTGTATGTATTGACACCAGGAATAAGTTTTTCAAACTGTTTATTCTCTCCGTTCTTTGCAGAATACCAAGTTTGTTCAAAACCTTTATTGGCTCCATAAGATTCAACTTGTATTGCTCCCAAACCATCTTTTACTGCTTGCGAAACTGAAGTAAGAGAGTAATCATCACCAAACATTACTCCATTAGGTTTAAGTTTTGGCCACCAATTAATTATATCTTCTTTGACAGCATCATATTCATGTGCACCATCAACTAAAACATAATCAACTGTTGCTTCTTCAAACCTTTCTAAAATGGCTATGTCATCAGATCTGCCTTGACATAATCTGACCATATCTCTTCCAATAAAGAATTTTAAATTCTCTCTAAATATAGAAGAAAAGTCTTTAGGTAATTTTATATTTGCATGTTCTGAAGAACCTTCAAAAGTATCAACACAATAAATTTTTACATCTTCTTTACCTGCGTTCATTAATGATGTTCCTAAGTAATGTGTTGATCTACCAAGAAAAGATCCAATTTCTACAATAATACCATCTTCTGGTATTGCATCTACAATGATGTCATATGTCTCGGAGTAATTGAACCACCCAGGTATCTTAAAGTAGGCGTGTTTCATAGTTAAGTTCCTTATTTGTTTGTCTTAACTATTTGTATCTTTTTATAATTTATTTGCAAGCCTTGTGGGGTAGGTCCCTTCTTCGGGGGGACTGTCTTTGTTAGCTTCTTTTTTTTCATGTTCACATACTGCACATTCACACATACAAGTTGAACCACAGTGGCAAATGCAATCGCATTTTACACACTTCGTTGTCACTAATATTTTAAACTTATATGACCAACAGCTCCTGCAGAGGCAGTACCATTTTCAGCCCAAAGTTTTAAGGTTACAGTTGTTTTATCAAAGTTAGTTTTAAGTGTGAATTCTTCTGATTGTCCTGTCGCTACCCCTGATTTGTTGTGATCAGAACCTGCAGAAGTTTTTACTTCCATTTGCCAAGTTGTTCCGTCTGGATCAGTGATTGTTCCTGTAACATCCACATCCCATCCACCTGTAGTGAAGTCTTTTTCAATTTTTACATATCCTGTGTCATCTAAAGTGAATTTTATAGTTGATGTGCTTCCTAAAAGATTATCAGGTAGTTCGTTTTCTAGTATTGTCATTATTTACCTTTCTTAGTAATAAGGCCCATAGCCCCTTTTGCTCCCTTTATACCAAAACTTGCTGAACAGGCTATGTATAAAAGATGTTTGTAGTAATCAGGTAAGGAGTGTAGTGCCTCAAAACCTGCTTTAATGTGTGGAGTCCATCCGGGGATGAATACTGCTACCGCTGGAACCAACAGGCATATTAAAATTAGCTCGTCTTTCCAAGAACCCTTCATTTGATCGACCGCACTGGCCTCCCACCCAATTGTTCCCGCAATTTGAGCTTCTTTAAGTGACTTCTGAGCTTTTATTTCTGTTAAAGCTAGGTCTGCTTTTGCTTTTTTAGTCTCAACAAAGCCTTTTACTGCGTTTCCCACCAAACTTGATAGGGGACCTACTAATAAATTAAACATTTTCACCTCCTTTTGGTGTATTTGCTCTTTGTAAAGCTACATCTGCACGTAAACCTGCTAAATCATAGTCTTTTTGTAGCTTCATAGCGTCAAAATCTTGTTTATAGTCAAATTGATTCTCTCTTAGACCTTGTTTTTCACCTTCAGACTGCGCTTTCATCTCTAAATCTTGCTGTCTGAGTGCTAATTCTTGTTGTTTAAGTAAAACAAGAGGATCCATGTTCTGATCTTGCATAGATTCAGCTTCTTCAAGCACCATTTGTTCTGTAATCTTAACAATCTCAGTATCTATAAGCATAGGTCTTTGAGATTGTAATTCCATAATTTTTTCTGGTGGTATTTGTTCTCCAAATTCTTGTCTTAATTTTTCTGCTTCACCAACTAAAGCTTGATCTACTGTCATGGTAGCTAAAAAAGAAACATGTTGATTAATGTGAGAAACTAAATTTACAACAGCCATAGGATTTGATTTTACTAGAACGGAAGATAAAAATAATCTATGTGCTTTAATATGAAGTTCGTGATTTTGTTGTGGAAAAGCTTTGAGTTGTTGACCCATTAGTACAACACTATGTTCAATAGCAGGATCTTGTGGCTCTGGACCTTTTGGTAAAGGTAAAACTTGTTCAACATCTTTGACACCTAAAGCAATATACATTCTTCTATAAGCTTCATACAGATTGTGCATTTGAGGTGCTGCTTGAGCAAGTTGTAATTGGTTTTGTGCTAAGGTCACACGTTGTGACATAGAAAAGATGTTTGGATCTGATACAGGTAAGATGTCTATACTGTCATCAAAGTCCTTCATCTTAATTTGTCTTGGGCCACCAGTCACGTTGTAAGGATAGACAGGAGGCAAGACTAATTTAAATATCTTAGCTAGTAATTTGAATTCTTTCTTTTGAGCGTAGTGCAATCTTTTATGAACAGCAGACATGACTTTTGTGCCGCGTTCCATTAGTGCCATTGTTGTTCCAACAGGAGTTTGTGAACTACCTATCTCTGACATTTGCATGTCAGCTACTGCAGCAAATTGTTTTCCTGCATCAACACAGAAACCTAAAAGTTGCATTAAGACTTGATCAGGTCCTTTGTATGGAAGAGGCATTAAAGCTTCTCTAATAATTCCGTTTGGTGCATCTACATCTCTAAACTCACCTGGTTGTAAAGGCTGATCGTCATCTCGTATTCTCAGTCCTCTAGATTTAAAACCAGCAGGTAAGTTAGATAGTGTTCCCGCATCTAGTAACTGTCTTAAAGCGGATGTTGCGGTTCTTGTCAAACCACCAATCATGTGAATTAAACCAAAGCCATAAAACCCTAGGCCCGGTAAGAATTTGTAATGTACAAAATACTCGTTTTTCTTTTTTAAAGGGTCACCTTCGTTGTAGTTTCTGTAAACAGATAAAACAGTATTAGAACTTTTATCCACAGTAACAACGTAAGGAAGTTTAATACCACTAGGTTCATTATCTTTTGGATTGATGTCTTCAAAGCCTTCTAGATCTAAATCTACATGCAGTTCATACAGCTCTGCCATATCATCCATAGCGTAAGTACCGGGACTCTCGCCATCAATTTGATTCATCTTTTCTTGTAGACCTGATTCCCCTGAACCATCGTTGTTCATTAAAGGAATGTCTTTGTAGAAACCAGAAATTTGTTTTTTGCGAAGGTCATTCATTGACATCTTCAACACTTGTGTAATTCTTTCACAGTTATCTAAGTCAGAACAACCATAAGGAACTATTACATCTTCAGCAGGAATAAATTTAGATGTTGCTCTTCCTTGAACTTCATCAAAGTAAATCTTTTTAAAAGCACTACCGGATAGAGGTAATTGAAATAACAGCTGATCCATCTCAGGATTATAATCTTCCATGACATGAGTAATCTCATAGTTCATGTAATCTTTTACTCGTTCTGCTGATTGTTGAAGTTCAGGTGAATTAGCACCCACCACTTGTGTACGTACAGGGCCATCGCTTGGAAGTAATTCAACATAAGCCATCGCTTGAAACTGTGTTACAGCTTGTGCTAACATCGGGTGATTGACTGATGCTGCTCCTCTAAAGGGTCTTGTTTTTTCTTCGTACTTAAATCCTAAAAGATCTAAACCTTTTGTGTAGGACTGTTCCCAATCTTCTCGTGTAGATTTATCATTATCTACTTTTTCAATTAAATCATTTGCTAAACCTTGCAGATAACCTTCGTCTAAAATTTCTGCTAAATTACTATTAAAAGTTGTAATAAGTTCTTCTTCTTCATTAATTACGGCTGAGCCGTCTTCTATAATTTCTACATTTGGTTCAGATGAATCTTGGGTAAGATCTACTGTAGTACCAACATCTTCTGCTTGTAAGTCTTCGCCCCCGCCAGGACCAACTGTTTTTGCATCACGTGCTAAATAGGGCACGTCTGCAGTGCTATCGAATTTTTCTGCCATTAATAATCACCATAAATATCTGTAATTGAAACTAACCTATCTTCAGGAATTATTCCACCTTCTTTTTTTCTAAACATAAACATTGGAGCTTTTTTTGTAGCTTCTTCTGCTCTTGGTAAAGTTAAAACCATCATATCCACTAAACTTGGATCATATTCCTCAAGAACTCTAATGACTGCCTCTTCTCCTGTAGGATCTACTAACTTATAGCCCTTTGACGTTTCGATTATATCACGTTTCAAAATAAATTCTGAGAATTGACCGGGTGCTATTTCTCTTCTTATCATTACTTTGCCAGAACCAAAGTTGTCTAATTCTTGCATCACACGTGCATCAAAATACGCCGCATAACTTTCTGCATCTCTTATGTCTAAACCATCTGTCTGATCAAGAACATCTTTACCATCAACACCCTTGTTAAAGAACTTCACACCAAAAGTACCTTTGCTGGTATCTTGAATTTGTTCAACGTTTAATTCACCACCATACTTTTTTGCAATGTTTTTAAGTTGTTGAACACCTACCTTATCGTAGAGATTCTCAAATTTTTTCTTAGCATCACCTGTTTTATTCCAACGATTGTTAGCTCCCACTTCTGCTGGCATGATTGCAATTTTATTTATGTTTCTATTTTCTGCATCTTTGATTGTAGCTTTGAGTATGAGATCAACATAATCTGCTTGTTTATTAAAAGGAATAGGAGGAAAAGTAGTAACATCTTTTGTGCTCTCGTAGCTTGATTGGTTTTGAGCATATAATTGTAAGTTTTCAGTGTCTGATGACTGAGGAACCTTAACACCATCCGTTAGATCATCAAACTTACTCGTACGATTTAAATTTCTTAACTCTTCAAAAACAGCAAATTGTTTTTTTTGTAGGTCATCAATCTTCATTAAATATTCGGGGTCCGTTCTATTAATACCCGCTCTCATTAAATCTTGCATTTCTGATTGAAAATCCATCATTTGTTTTTCAAACGTTGGTATTAACTCTTTAGCTACTGTTAAAGGATACGGTTTGATTAAACCTGTCTCCGCAAGTTTTTCTATTTGAGGAAGAGTTTTTTGTATTGAATCAATATTTTGTTGTGCTTGATTCTTAGTATAAATGTCATTAGTTTCAGTGGCTCTCTGTAATCTGTCTTGATTTATTCGTAATTTCTCTTTTTGATTTAATATTTCTGCAGCTAAACGTTCTTGTTCTTTACGTACGTTTGTTAAAAGGTCTGTTTGCAATTCCTGTATAACACTAACCCTGTCTCCACCTGCATTTTTATAATCGGCAACACGAGAAAACACTAAAACGTTTGGATCATTGAAATGAGAACTAGCAATGAAAGGAGTATCCTCTCCTGGTAATTTTCCTGCAGAGATAACAATCTCTCTATAATTAGTTCCTACGTTATCTAAAGGAGCACTACCGGCGTTCTGATGTTGAGGTCTACCCATAAACTCTTGATCAGCCATTCCATAAGGTGTTTCAGTAGGACCCGCTTTTACTTTAACTTGTAAATTAGCAATAGGACTTTGTTCATAAAAATTTATTAGTTGTTCCTTTGTCATTCTTGAATTGGGGTAATATCTTTCAAAGTCTGCCATGTATTGAAATAAACCTGAGTCTTGTAACTCGGCAGAAGGAGAAGCATTGCCTCCCTGTAATTCATTTATCCAGTCTTGTGGTTTAGCTGCCTTAGTATTAGAGTTTTGAATTTTGTCTACAGTGAATGATTTAAGTGCAAAGTCATAATCTTTAAGACCCTCGACTGTAGGTAAGTTTGCTTGATTAGTATTAATATCTCTAGCAGGAGGAGGCACGTCTGTTTTACTTGGTGTATAAACACCTGGCATCTTGTCTTTGAAAAATTTAAATATTTTTGTTGGGTTGAAGGCAACTAGGTTTTCATCCTTTACTGCTTGTTGAAAAGCACTATCCCCTTCTATAGCGGGGTCGGGTGTAAAGTTTTGTTGGTTTATATTTTCAAGGGTACCCCCTATTGCTTTTCTCACTGCTCCACCTCTTGCTTTTGTTACAGGATCTACATCAAATTTAGGTCCTGTAAAATCTTTTGTTTTTGATGTATTGACTGGTATTTCAACATCTCCAAAATTCTTGTCAGTTTTTGTTGGTCTATAGCCAGGACTTTGTTTTGCAACGTATCGAAAATATTTTTCTGTTGCATTGACAAGATCATCTACACTGGGAGGTATCTCATTACCCACTTTAAATTGTTGTTGTCCAAATTTAAAATATACAACAGTGCCAAGCTTGTTTGCTTTTTTATCCAACTCAATAAGTCTTTTGTTTATTTCAGGTGGAATTTTTTGTCTTAACTGAGGACCAACTTCTTTATTAACATATTTTCTATTTACTTCACTAACAATTTCTGCAATCTCGTCTTCAATCTTTCTGTGATGTTCTAAATTAGTTCTTGCTGTACTTAATCTTGTAGATCCTTTTATAGAACCAGCAAAACCAAAATCATCTTTCATAAGCTGTAAAGGAAAATTATGCGACAAATGAAGAACAAAATCACCTTTATCTAAATTTTTAAACTGCTGTGGAAATTCAGTGCTGTACATATCAAAAAGATTTTTTATTCTTTCTGTGCCTTGTTCTCTTAGTTTGTCAAGATTTCTAATTGTAGCAATGTCATTTTTATATAATTCTTTGTAATCTTTTTGTACTAAATCATCTACTAATGCTTGATATAATTCTTTTTTATTTCCTTTAAAATTTGGAAACAAGTTGGGATTTACACTTCTTAGATAATCATAAAGAAAAACATATTCTGCTCTTCTAGGACCAGATCCTATTTGGTATCCAAGTTTCTTTCGATTCTCGCTCAAGACAGTAGGAATAACTTCTTTTTTACCCACACCCTTAAACTCTGTAGGTGCAAAATATTTTTTGTAATCTTTGTTTGTAGTAAAGAATCGAGATAATTGTCCACCATCTATTCTATTACCATTAAAATCTACATTGGTTATTTCATTTTTAAAATGAAATCGACCATCATTCATAAAAGTATCCATATAGTTTTTTAAAAAATCAGGTACTGTTTCAAAACCTCTATCAAAACCAAAATCAAATGTGTTATCCAATTTAATTTTTTTTCTATAGGAAGGATTACTTTGTAAAAAAACACCTACATCATTTGTTATAGTGCCGTCCGCCATCTTAGTGCTTTTAAACATGTCACGTAGATCCTGTGAAGTAATAAATGTTCCTTCAGGAAGAGTATCTAAAAACTCTCTCATCTCTTCTCTTCTAGCAATGCCTGGTTTCACTGCAACAAATTTGTCACTTATATCCTTACGATTATATTCTTTAACTTTATTGACTTGTGCATAAGATAAACCTGTCTCATCAGCAATTTGTTGAATAGAGAATTTTTTACTAGGATCTTGTTTTCCAAAAAATTCTTTTACAATTTGTGTATTTGATATTTCTTTTTTATTTATTAAATCATCTGTAGCTTTTTTAATTTCTGGAAAACGCATAACCAATCTTTTTCCTTCATCCTTTGATATTCCTATTTCATTATAAAAATCAATTTTTTGTTTGTATTTTTTTCCAGATTGATTTGCAGTTGTTAATGCTTTTTCTAATTTTTCTTTTGTATTATAAATATTTTCTAAACGTCCACCTGATCCAGATCCCATATTAGCTTCTCTCACAACACCTGCTGGTGTAAATCCTTGACCACCAAAATAATTTTTAATTTGTTTTACTTCTTCTAATTCAGAAGTTGATTTCAATACATCGTCAACTGTCTTTAAACCTATACTTCCTAATTTTCTTATAGCGAGTGGTGGGAATAAAAAATCTAAACTATCAAGAGGTGATAGTATTATGGCTGTTCGGTCTTGGCTTGTGAGCTGTTGTCCTGAAGCTAACTTTTCGTAAGCTTGTCTTTGATCGCCATACATAAATTGTCCTGTGCGACTCATGCCTTCTATAAATCCTTGAGGTTTGTACCCTGCTGCATCTAAACGTTCCTTGATCCCTGGACTCTGAATCACAGCACTGGGTAGATCAGCTTGTCCTGCAAATTCTTCAAACTTTGTTCCTCTTAGTGCTTGAGCCGTAGACAACTCTCTAAGTTGCTTGTTCTTTTCAATCTCGTCTAGTGTATCTTGTTCAGGAGTTAGAAGTTTGTAACCTTTGGATATTGCTGTTGCAATCGGTTTAAATGTTTCTTGAGTATAATCTGCTCTTCTTTGTGGAATAACACTTTGACCACCCGTTTGCATATAAGCAGGGTCTTGATCTATTACATCATCAAAAGGATTGTAGGCCATTAATAATACTCCGGTTCTGTTCCGTGGTCCGTAGGCTCATCTTCGTAGTCATCTTCCAACGATACAAAGTTTCCTTTACGAAACCTTAATAGTGCTTGGCTCATAGAGTCTACAAGGTCGTCATGTTCCGCATGCGGAAACATAGCGCATTCTTCTATCATCTCTTCTGCCCAGCGTTTCTTGGGTGCCCATACTGCGCCACTCTCGAAGACGGGAGCAACAGCGTGCACTCGAGATAACTTATCATTACCTCTACTAGGTGTAAAGTTGATAACAGGGATACCGACCTGACGTAATTCTTGTATGAGCGGGAGGCCCGAGGCTTTTGCTTCAATGATCACGGACTCCGGTTCCCAGTATTTGTACTGTTCGAGGGCCACTCTTTTTAGTTCAGGGAACTCGAAACGATCCTTGACAACATCTAATAATATTATATTGGGGGTAATTTCGTCAGGATAGAACACACCCCATGTAGATATAGCACTATAGTCACTCGACTCTTTCTTGGTAAAAGCAGTATCATAAGATTGAATGATGTGTTTAAGCATAGGCATATCTTCTTTTTCCCATTCCTTCCACCACTCTCGTTTGATGATAGCCCCTTCTTCACCTGTCGGGTTCTGTTGCCATTGGGCTTGCCACTTCTGTTCCGATAAGGATGCTTTCACAGACTCTAGTTCGGAGAGCTTCCAATACTCTGGCCAGACAGGTTTTTCGTTGGGCATGATCGCAGGAAATTCTATCACGTCCCACTGATCTGCTTTGACCTCACTCATGGCACGCACGAGGTTGCCTGTTAAATCTTTTTCACTCCACCTTGTCATCACGCAAACGATACTCCCTCCTGGTTGTAAACGTTGACGAGGACCTGAGGTGTACCACTCCCACGCATTGTCCATGGCAGTTTGGCTAAGAGCATCTTGTTCACTATGTGGATCATCAATAATTAATAGATCCGCACCACGACCTGTGATGGCTCCTCCTACACCCGCCCCAAAATACTCTCCCCCGTAGTTGGTTTCCCATCTACCAGCAGCTTTGGAATCCTGTGATAATTTTACTTCGGGGAACACGGATTTATATTCGTCCCCATCCATCATGTTTCTTACCTTACGACCAAATCTATACGAGAGTTCGGCGGTGTGTGTTGTTTGAATGATCTTGGTCTGTGGTTTGTGGCCCATGAGCCAAGCAGGAAAGAGAAAGGACGCAAATTCTGACTTCGTATGTCGAGGGGGCATGTTGACAATTAATCTTTTAATCTCACCCGATAGTACCTTTTCGAACTTCTCACCGATCCTTCTGTGATGTTCACCTTCCACGAACCCCGGCCACACAGTAGAAACGAACGTTAGAAAGGAGTCTCTTGCCTTTTTAGATAGTTCAAGTTGAGTCTTTCTTAGTTCAAGTTTAAGTAAAGCTTCTCTAGCCTCTTTATGATCCATAGAGGATACATCAAATTCGTTTCGCATTTCAGAATTTATATCATAGTAATTATTTGTGTAAAACACAACCTACGTGCCCTTAGTGGAGTAACATGTTTTTCGTTTAAGGGGGGTGGGGGTCGAGCATACGACATCTTGTGCCAAAAACGGCTTAGGATCTCTATATGTAGTAGTTGTAGGTTTGTTGATGGGTTTTGCCAGATCTTACCTGGAATGAGCTGGGAAGTTCAGGGAATAGTCAGGGGGGAGTGATCCCCCCTAAGCAGACGTGGTTATAAGATATCTTTTCCCACCATGCTATGTAGATTAGTGACAATCTTACGAGCCCAAGCTTTCACTTTAGGATCATCAACACTAGCAATAAGATGAAAAATTTCAGAATTAAGATAGTCGCATATAGCACGATAATCTACCTCTCTTCGATTTGTGACTTGATCGTCTTCCCTGTCTAGCCTTGATACAGAGTCTAAACGCTCTTGCAAATCAGCAAAAGGTTTATTGACCAAATCGTTGTTGTTGTTAGGCATGCTATCATAATACTCTTATCCTAACTTCTTACAACTAATTACTTGTGGATAACTTTTCTTTTCTGTGGATAACTTTTTGAATCTTCTTTAGACATTTCCTGCTTGTTTTTTTCTACACGACCTGTTGGGCGCAACCGCCAACTTATATCATTGACACTCGTAATATGACTAATTTGAAATGGAGAATGGAAAACGGCACGTGGGCAAACGCCCACGCACTAGAGATAATGTTATTGAGTTTGCATTTGAAGAAGTGGGAAATTCTCTGTGAGGATCTCGCTCTCTTCTTCGGAGTCAATGACAGGCTTAAGTTCAACCGACCTAACAACTTTAGTCTTGTATGACTTATAGACTTCGGGTTGATCTTTTCTAAAAGACTCACTATCGAATCTCTCATATTCACGCACGATCACGTTTAGCTTGTGATCAATACCTTTGAGGACTTTGTCCTCTTCTTCTACGAAAGACTTAACCAAATCTTTCTGTTCCTTCAACTTCGAACTGATGAAGTTGCTTAGGATAGTTAGCCTTGCTAACTTGTCTATTTCCTTCTTTTTGTTCATGTTGCCTCCTTTGGCTTTAGAGCATACAACCTAGCTAGGTGAAGATTTAATCTTACATAACGCATGCTCATGTATTTAATATAAGTATATCCTAACTAATTACAAGTTCTTATTAATATAAGTTGTGGATAACTTTTTCGAGCCAACACATCACTTGCTGTGGTCAGCAACCGGTGGACAGCTGGCTGCAACTTTATGTACTAAGTAGTACTATAATTTTTATAAGAGAATGGAGAATGGAAACCAGCAGACCGAATACCAGCGCAGCGGTCAGGCACGCCAGCAGTTCACGCACCATTGTTCCGATCCCATAGGGGAGCTGCGAAATGGAAAACGCAATGAACATACCAGCGATGCACGCCAGTCCAAAGTAAAGCA
>Ga0181415_1000153_pt1 | contig 18546 bp, 21 predicted proteins | sample 38SPOviralmetaG_FD_130140 | JGI IMG/M metagenome (GOLD analysis project Ga0181415, IMG submission 130140) | Marine viral communities from the oligotrophic San Pedro Time Series (SPOT) site, San Pedro Channel, CA, USA - 38 SPOT_SRF_2012-12-11 | ecosystem: Environmental > Aquatic > Marine > Strait...
ATTTAGTACTTTAACAATTGCACCACCAATACAAGATCGTTTATTTATACCAAGATTATCAACAAATTCATCATTATTTATGTTCGTAAATATTTCATAAGCTGATCCACAACTTATTTCAAACTCTTTATAGAGATTTAGAGATATCCCTACATACTCTAAAGTAACATCACTAAAAAGGTTAAATACGCCTACAAGAAACAGCAGTATTAAAATAATCAAAAATGATTTTCTATTAAACATAAACTAAATACACTTTACTAAATGGATGAAATAAACATATTAGAAAATCAACTTAAAAGAATGCGTGGAATGAATAAATTTTACCATTTACAGTTTTTGAAAGATGTACGATATTTCTTCGCAATAAGCTTATTATCATTGATTATTTCATTTAATATTAAAGAAGTTCTTTATTTATTACCCTTAATTTCTTTGTTTGGAAGCGTTATGCTGGCATTTCATGCTTATTTTCTAATATTTTCGAGAAATTACTCTGAATATTTAGAGAAATCAATCAATAAAAAAACTAAAAAAGAAGTATTTATTACTCATAAATTAGAAAATAGATATTTTTTTCCAATACAAGATAAAAAAATAGTAGTTGCAAAATTAGGTAAAGATTTTTCATGGTTTAGTTTTGTTACATTATTTATTACTTTTTATGGAATGGCTCTCTATATATATGCTATTTTCAATCTTGTAAACACAATGGATAGCTTTAATTACTTAGTGTTTATAATTATTCTTACGCTTATAACATTTGGAACTGGATATTGGTGGTTTGTTAATAATGTAGGCGAGTCAAGATTAAGGAGCGTTTATGACGAATAGATTTTCAAATTTTGAAGGCAATAATCTTGATAATTTCCTTGGTCACGAAATGATTGAGATAAAAGAAAATTATGTAAAATCAAAACTCAAAATAGAAGATCACCACAAGCAACCTATGGGTTTAGTACATGGTGGAATCTACGCTACATTATCAGAAACGATCTGTTCTTATGGTGCTAATTTTTTAGATGGTGGAGTATATGTAGGTGTAAATAACAATACAGATTTTCTAACCAGTGTTGAAACAGGGGAAATTATATGTATTGCCGAACCGATCAAAGTTGGTAGATCATATCAACTTTGGGAATCTAAAATTTATCATAACGATAAGCTTTGTGCTGTTTCTAAAGTAAGATTAAGTAAAATAAAATGAAAAAATATTTAATAATTTTTCTACTTGTATCTTTTTGCTCTGCTGATCAAGCAGAAGATGAAATTGATATAAAAATTGTAAACGAATCAACAACAACTATAGGAGTAACAATGAACGATAAAGTATATGATAAACAACCTGATATGGGTCTAAATCAAGATTCAACATATTCTGCAGTAATTAAAACTAACTTTGGTGAAATGACTGTTGAATTTTTTACAGACGACGCACCGCTAACAGTTAACAACTTTGTTACATTATCTAATGATGGCTATTACGATAGTGTAATTTTTCATCGTGTAATTTCAGGATTCATGATTCAAGGAGGAGACCCATCAGGAACTGGTCACGGTGACTATGGTAAGTTTCCTGGTTATGAATTTGAAGATGAATTAAATAATCAAAGACCTTATGAAAAAGGAATTCTTGCAATGGCTAATAGAGGCCCAGATACAAACGGAAGCCAATTTTTTATTATGCATGCTGATTATCCGCTTCCTTATAGTTACACGATATTTGGAAAAGTAACTGATGGCCTAGAAGTCGTCGACAAAATTGCAGCAGTAGAGACAGACTCAGCTGATAAGCCAACTGAGGATGTCATTATAAGTACTGTTGAAATTCTGGAGAATTAAATTTAGTTAAGCTAGTTACACTAAAGATTCCACCAGGAACACCTTTAGTATTTTTTATTAAATATTTTTCTAAAAATAATTCTTTAGATAAATTCTTTATGTAGTTCTCCGAATAATTTAATTTATTTGAAAGATATAGTGAATAATTATTGTGGTTTGTATTAATGTAGTAATTATATATATATGCATATAAACACATAAAATCCTTCCTATCTTTGAAGTCTCTTTTTTTAATTTTGTTAATAATTTTTTTAGTATCGAATGTATTAAATTTTGAATTCCCTGTTTTATTTATAAAATTTCTCGGATCGATATCCGAGTAGTTTAATATTTGTTTTAGAGCTTTTTTATTAAGCGAATATATATTCAATTTTCTTATATCTATAGAACTAATTTCAATATTCGATTCTGTGTAAATATTTATAGAGGTGTTTAATAACTGGTATTCATTAACAAATGAGTAAGTTAGTTCCACATTGTATTTTTTTTCAACTTTATTGAATAAGTAATAGATATTCTTATTTGAAAAGCGAATATTCTTTTTCATAATAATATTTTATATTAAATTTATTTGATTATTTTAATTAACGAGGAACTTCAAATTTACATTGAATAGAGATTAATATTAAAGCATGACTATCGACATAACATTGCCTGATGGATCTGTAAGGAATTACGATTCACCTGTTACTGGATTTCAAATAGCTGAAAGCATTGGACCTAGGTTGTTAAAAGATGCTATATGTATTGAAATAAACAACAGCTTTAAAGACTTATCGTATGAAGTATCTAACGATAATAATGTAAGAATCATTACAAATAAAGATCTTGACGCGTTACATATACTTAGGCATTCATCTGCACATATTCTTGCACAAGCAGTTTTAAATTTATATCCAGATGCACAATTTGGGGTAGGACCAAGTATTGAAAATGGGTTTTATTATGATTTTTTATTTACTAACCCAATTAAAGAGAGTGATTTAACAAACATCGAACAAGAAATGAAAAATATTGCTAAAAGTTCTCAGTCGTTTATACGTTCTGAGATTACTAAAAAAGATGCTATAAAAATATTCAAAAAACAAAAACTTAAAATTGAATTAATTGAATCTGCAGAATCAGATGAAGGCGTAGGCAGCGATACAGTATCTTTATATAAAAATGATAAATTCGTAGATTTATGTATGGGTCCACATTTACCAAATACAAATATATTAAAACACTTTAAACTTACTAAAATATCTGGAGCATATTGGCGTGGTGATGAGTCAAATGTACAGCTTCAAAGAATATATGGTACATCTTGGTTTACTAAAGATGATTTAGATACTTACTTATCTCAGCAGGAAGAAGCAGAGAAACGCGATCATAGAAAATTAGGTAATGAATTAGATTTGTTTACTTCTAGTGAAGAATTAGGCTCTGGAAATTTTTTATGGAAACCTAAAGGTGCTATTTTACGTGATGTTATTGAAAGTTACAGTAAAAAAGCACACATAAATAATGGGTATTCATTAGTGAATACTCCTCATATAGGAAAGTCTGTATTGTGGGAAACATCTGGACATCTTGATCACTATAGCGAAAATATGTATCCACCAATTAATCATGAAGAAAATAATGAAACTTATTATTTAAAACCAATGAATTGTCCTTTTCATATACTTGTTTATAAAAGTGATTTACATTCGTATAAGGAACTCCCTTTAAGATATTTTGAATTTGGCTCTGTATATAGATATGAAAAAACAGGTGTGTTGCATGGTTTACTTAGATTGCGTGGATTTACACAAGATGATGCTCATATATTTTGTACTACTGATCAAATTAATGAAGAAGTTAAAACTTTGCTTTCATTCTCAGTAAAACTCCTTGGTAGTTATGGTCTCACAGAAATTGAAGCTGATTTATCTACTAAACCTAAAAAATATATAGGAAGCGATACAGATTGGGATAATGCTACGAATAGTTTAAAACAATCCTTAACAGAGCTAGAAGTACCGTTTCAAACTGCTGAAGAAGAGGGGGCTTTTTATGGACCAAAAATAGATTTACATGCTAAAGATGCAATTGGAAGACGATGGCAATTAAGTACAATTCAAATTGACTTTGCTCAACCTGAAAATTTTAATATTGAATATGTAAATTCTGATAATAAAAAATCGAGACCTGTAATGATACACAGAGCATTACTAGGATCTGTAGAAAGATTTACAGCAGTTTTACTAGAACACTATGCTGGAAATTTACCAGGCTGGTTGTCACCTACACAAGTTGATGTTTTAACAATTGGAAATGTAGAAGAATACACAGAAAAAATATTACATGATTTAAATGGATATAGAGTCTCTATAGATAACCGAAATACGAGATTAGGTGAAAAAATACATAATTCTGAAAAGGTAAAAACTCCTATTCAAATTATTATTGGCGAGAAAGATGACAAAAACAACACAATGGCAATTAACGTATTCGGAAAAGATAATAACAAAGACATAGATTATAAAGAAGGTATTAAAACTATTAAAGAAATTCTAAAAGAACCGGAGTTCAATTTAAATGGTTGATGGTATAGAGATAGACAAAAAAGTTGCTGATGAAACACTACTTCCAGATGATTTGAATTCATTAGCTGTTGGTAGTTACGTCGTTCCTGATCCTCGTAAAAGATCCCAGTATCCTTATTTCGTATTTTCTGTATTAGTAATTACTTATATAACTTCACAAATTATTACATTTATATCATTTATTCCAACATTCAGTATCCTTGCATTCGTAATATTGATTTTGTTAATAGTTGATAATAAATTTAAAATCCAACAACAAGAAGTAATTGAAAAAATAACAGGTTCGATAGAACATTCTATTGGATATTATTCAATTGCATTAACATTTCTTTTCAAGTTAAAAAATATCTTAACTCCAGTATGGACTGTTATTGTGTATTCTCACGAAAATCCACCTCAATTTAAAACTATTGTTGAAATTAATGCATTAAGTGGAAAAATTGTTACAGAACCATATACAGAAAATATAAATGCTTGAGAGATACTTTAAAAAAAGTTCAGAGTCTTTCGCTAAACCTTTTATTAAAATTCTTAAACTTTTGAAAGTTAAACCAAATACAGTATCTATTGCCGGATTGCTTGTAATAATCCTTGGGTCGTACTTTTTTTATTTAGGGAATATTCAGATAGGTATAGTTTTAATTTTTCTTGGTAGCGCTATAGATGGCTTAGATGGTCCTTATGCTAGAGAAACAAATTCGCAGACAGAAAAGGGAGCGATACTTGATTCATTTATAGATAGAATTGGTGAATTAATAATTTGGAGTGTTGTAGGAATTTCCTACACAAAATCTGATTCCGAATTGTTTACCGTTTTTGTAATTATCGTATCTTCAAATTTGATACCATATATGAGAGCTAAGTCAGAATTTTATGGTTTACAAAATAAAAAAGGTATAGCAGCAAGACCTGAAAGAGTAATTTTTGCTGTACTTTTTATGTTTTTTAATTTTAGTTTTGTTTATGTGTACATCTTTGCTGTTATTACGTTGATTACTGCTATGCAAAGATTTATCTACTTATATAATCATCTAAATGAGTAAATTTAAATTCATTATTAACTTACATAAAGCAATAAAAAATTTAAATATACGTACGTTGTTAATAATTTCATATCCTGTAGGTTTTTTATATTTTATTTTTACACCTTTAAGTAGCTACAAACTTTCAAAAAGAAAAGAAAATATTGAAAATTATTCTGCCCTAAAGGTAAAGATTAATTATGTAAAGTATTGGATTGAAACTATTTGGTTATCTAAAGAAGCATACATGGATCAAATATATGAAAATGTAGAGATTGTAAATGAAGATGAGGTAAGGAAGTTAAATAAAAACTTCAGTTCATTCATAATTGCTCTGCCTCATACCGGTAATTGGGAATTTGCTATTCCTATGGGCGAAAGGTTAAATCTTAAACTTTTAGCCGTAGCAGAACCACTTGAGGATAAGAATATTTTAAATTGGTTTACATCTTTAAGAGAAAGCTTGGGTTGCAAAATAATATTGGGAGGTAAAGGACAGAATACATATCAAAAATTACTTAATCATATAAACGATGGTTACCACGTCTGTTTACTTGCAGATAGACATGTAGGTAATAGCGGTGTTGGAGTTGAATTTTTTAATCAAATGGCGGCTTTTCCAAAAGGTCCTATAGCTTTGTCACTTGAAACACAAGTTCCAGTTATACCTGCTGCTTTTATAACGGTTAACGGTATGTATAAATTAATTTTTGGTAAACCGTTTATTGTTCCTCATTTTGAAAATGACGCTCAAAGCATACAACACGGTTTAAAAGTTTTAAGTAAAGAATTAGAGAAATTAATATTACTCGATCCAAATCAATGGCATTCAATACAACCTGTATGGACCAGTGAGTATTAACGTTCTTTTAATTACTCCATACTCATTTACAAAATATGGAGGAGTTCAAAATCAGGTGAATTTAATTGAAGAGTATCTAGATATACATAATGAATTTAATGTGAAAGTTTTTGCACATGGAAAAAACGATATTCTTGATAATGAGACTATTTATAATATACCGTTTAATTCTTCAGTGTCATCAGTAATGTTATTTCCAAAAAAAAAGCTTTTAAGTGAATATATTCTATGGGCTGATGTGATTCATGTACATGAACCTTTTGTTCCTATTGTTTTTTGGAGATTACCAAAAGATAAAAAATATATATTTACACATCATGCATCATTAAATAGATTTGTGGTTTATTTATTAAAAATGATTTATAAACTCTTTTCATTTAATTCAATCAGTACTTATGTTAGTAATGAAGCTAAAAGTAATGCATTGGCTTTAAGCCACAGTAGTGAGTTAATTCCAAATATGATAAGAATTAATAATGATGCAACTTACAGTAAATCGAATGGTTATTTATTTATAGGTAGAGATGAAAAGCGTAAAAATATTAAATTCTTTAAAATGTTATCAAATAATAAATCATTTCAAAATTCTAAATTCATAGCTATAACAGATAAAAAAATACATAAAAGCAATATAGTTGCTCATGTTAATCCAACAAATGAAAAGAAAAATATGATTTTCAAGGAAACAAATATATACCTAGCATTAAATACAAAGAGCGAAAGTTTTGGAATAACGATATTAGAAGCAGTTAATAACGGGAATTTAGCAGTAACAAGTAATTTGGAAGCATTTATTAATGTACTTAGAGACACACATATAATTTTTAAAAATAAAAAATTTGATTCTTTATGCAAAGCACTTTTAGATTTAAACGGTAGTAATTTAAATGAACTTTGGGAAAAACAATTTACAGAGATTAAAAAATATGATTTATATAAAAATATGGATAAGTTCATTTATATATATTCAAAGTTATGATGTATTATTAAATATATGAAAATTGAGTCTACTAATAAAGTGAAAAAGGGTCTTGCAGAGATGCTTAAAGGTGGCGTTATCATGGATGTTGTTAATGCTGAACAGGCAAAAATTGCAGAAAAAGCTGGTGCATCCGCTGTCATGGCTTTGGAAAGAATACCTGCAGATATCAGAGCAGATGGAGGCGTTGCTCGTATGTCATCTGTTGGTGTTATTCAAGAAGTTATGGATTCAGTTTCAATCCCAGTAATGGCTAAAGCTAGGATAGGTCACTTTGTAGAAGCTCAGATATTAGATTCCCTCGGTATAGACTTCATAGATGAGTCAGAAGTTTTAACTCCTGCCGATGAAGTAAACCACATAAACAAACAAAATTTTAAAGCTCCTTTTGTGTGTGGAGCTACTGGTCTTGGTGAAGCTACACGAAGAATTGCTGAAGGCGCATCTATGATTAGGACTAAAGGTGAAGCAGGTACAGGTAACGTTGTAGAAGCTGTACGGCACATGAGAACTATTACTAATGAACTTAATGAAGTAATTTCATGTGATGAGAATCAAGTTGTTGCATTAAGTAAAAAATTTAAAGCACCTTTAAATGTTTTAGAAGATATAAGAGAACAAAAAAAATTACCAGTTGTCAATTTCGCTGCTGGAGGTATTGCTACACCTGCAGATGCAGCACTTATGATGCAGCTTGGTTGTGATGGAGTGTTTGTTGGTTCTGGGATTTTTAAGAGTGGAGATCCAGCTGAAAGAGCAGAGGCTATAGTTATTGCAACTACTAACTTCAATGATCCGAAAGTATTAGCTGAAATATCTAAAGATTTAGGTGAACCTATGGTTGGTATTAATATTGATACACTCACTGAAGAAGAGAAATTAGCAAAAAGAGGTTGGTAATTGAAGGTTGGAATACTTTCATTCCAAGGTAGCTTTTTAGATCATTCAAAAAGTCTGGACGCCATAGGTTTAAGTTCTGTTTTAATTAAAAATGATACAAATATAAATGATTTAGATGCGTTGATTCTCCCTGGCGGAGAATCAACTGCAATGAAAAAAATTAACAATTTTTCTCAAATATTTAATGACTTAGATAAATTTATAAAATCAGGTAAACCTACTCTAGCTACTTGCGCAGGAACCATACTTCTGGCAAATGAAGTAGTAGATGGAGAAAAGACAATACCTAATCTAGATATAGAGATAACCAGAAATGCATATGGGAGACAAACCGAATCCTTTGAAGGTAGTGTTAGTTTTTATGACAACGAAGATATTTATTGTTTTATAAGAGCACCTAAAATTACAAATATACTTTCAAACAATGTTGAAATAATAGCAAAACATAATTCAGAAATTGTAGGAGTTCAACAAAATAATATTGTTGCATTAACATTTCATCCTGAATTAAATAATGATAAATATTATTTAGATTGGCTGCACAACTTCATTAAGGAAGGTGGGAATGTCAGGACATTCTAAATGGTCAACGATAAAAAGAAAAAAAGGTGCAAATGATGCTAAACGGGGCAAATTATTTGCAAAACTTATAAAAGCAATTGAGGTTGCTGCAAGAAATGGTGGTACCGATCCGTCAGCTAACGCAGCACTATATCAGGCTATTTCAAAAGCTAAGTCAAATTCTGTGCCAAATGACAATATTGAAAGAGCACTTAAACGAATTGATGGTGATTCTGATACTGGTGAAATTTTTGAACTTACATACGAAGGTTATGGGCCTCACGGTGTAGCAATATTAATAAATTGTCTAACCGATAATAAAAATAGAACGTCTTCTGATGTTAAAGCAGCTTTAACAAGGAATAATGGTTCGATGGGTAATCCGGGTAGTGTTGCATATCTTTTTGAGTTGAAAGCAATTTTTCAATTTGAACAATATGACGATGAACTTATTGAAATTGCTATTAGTGGAAATTGTTTAGATATACAAGATTCTAATAATGGTATAACTCTGGAATTTGAACCTAATAATTTTAAGAGTGCATATGAAAAATTTAAAGATAATGGTTATAACCCTCTAAACGCAGAAGTTGCATATATACCATCCTCCTCAATCAATTTAGATGCTACAAAGTTTTCACAGATTTCAAAGTTAATAGAATCTCTTGAAGACTTAGATGATGTACAAGATGTATATACAAATTTTGACATAGAAGAAAAAGAATTAGAGTCATTACTTTCTGAATAATTAAAAGTAATATTTACATATGGTAAATAAAGCAAAAAAACAGGGTACTACTTACGAAACTAATATTGTAAATAGACTCAACAAAAATAAATCATTTAAATCACAACGCTTTGCTGAAGGTGGATCTAACGATTTGGGAGATATTCAACTTTTAGTAAACGAAGAAGAGTACTTTATTGAGGCAAAATCACGTCAAAATTTAAATATTCATCAATCGCTCGATAAGGCTATTGATAAATCAGGAAGTGAAAATACTATATTATTTTGGAAGAAGTTAAAAAAACGAGATGGAAACTCAAGAAGGTCTTCAGATGGTATGCCAGAAGTAGTCACTATGTCTTATGAGTTATTTGTTAAATTAATGAACAAATAATGCCCTTTGAATCAAAACTTTTTGATTACAACCTACCAAAAGAATCAATAAATCAAAAACCATATAAAAATCCAAATAATTCAAAACTTTTAATAGCTGAATCAAATGATGTTATAAAATTTAAAGAATTTAATAAATTAATCAAATCTCCATCATTATTTATATTAAATAAGTCAACAGTTAGAAATGTCAGGATTGAAACTAGGAAGAAAACTGAAGGAACTATCGAAATTTTTATACTGGAAATATTAGGTGACAACATAGCAAAATGTTTATTACGATCATCAGATTCAAAGAAACTTAATAAACAATATGACCTTGAAAATTTCTCATTTAAAATTATCAAAATAGTAAATGATGCATTTCATATTCATACGAATAAAAGTATTAATGAAATTATAGAAAAATATGGCAAAACACCACTACCGCCATATATTCAAGATAGTTCGAAAAAATATAAATACTACAATAATCAATTCTCTGATGGTGGCTTTTCTGTTGCTTCACCTACAGCTGGACTACATTTTACTAACCAACAGATTAAGTTATTGGAAAACCAAGGTCATGACTTTGTTTACATTAACTTAGATGTAAATATCGACACTTTTAAACCTATAACTGCAGAATATTTACATGAGCACAACATACATGAGGAAAATTACAATATTGATGAATCTGACTTTAATAAAATTATGATTGCTAAGAAACAAAACAAAAATATTTACTGTGTAGGCACAACATCTTTAAGAGCTATTGAATCTGCTTATCTAACTGGTAATACGAAAGGAAGTACTGATTATTTTATATACCCAGATAGCAAAATTAATATACCTAATTATTTAATAACTAATTTCCATGCTCCTAAAAGTTCATTACTTTCTATTGTTGCTTGTATATATGGTGATGAATGGAAAACTCTGTACAATAATGCTTTAAAATCAGGTTTAAAATTTTTAAGTTTCGGTGATGCAGTAATATTTAAAGTGCATGAATAATATTGAACTAAAAACAATAGCTAATGATGGTAAGGCACGTGTAAATGAAGTTTCTGTTAATGGCAAGTCATTTCAAACTCCATTATTTATGCCTGTTGCAACTCGTGGAGCATTGAAATCACTTCCATTCAACTATTTAAAATCTACCGAAATTATTCTAGCCAATACATACCATTTATATTTAAGACCTGGATTGGATGTAATTAAAGAGTTTAATGGTTTACATAATTTTATAAATTGGAACAAAGTTATATTGACTGATTCTGGTGGATTCCAAGGCTGGTCTATACCTAATAAATTTAATGATGAAGGTATTGAATTTAAAAACATATATGATGGTTCTAAATTTTTTATGGATCCAATTTTATCTATGGATATACAGCAGTATCTAAATAGTGACATAGCAATGATTTTGGACAGCTTAATTGACATTAATAAGGAATACGAACAACAAGTTCAAGCTATTGATACAACAAAAAGGTGGGCTCAGACTGCTCGTGAATACCACTCAAATTCTAACCAATCACTTTTTGGAATTGTACAAGGGGGTAAACACAAGGAACTTAGAGAAAAATCTGCTTTGGATATGCTTTCACTTGATTTTAACGGATATGCAATTGGGGGATTAGCTATTGGAGAAACACCAAAAGAACGAAAAGATATAGTAAGTTTTACAGTAGAAATGCTTCCTGAAGACAAGCTTCGTTATGTAATGGGCCTAGGTGACATAGAAGGAATGTTGGAACTTATAGAATTGGGGATTGATATATTTGATTGTGTTTGGCCTGCAAGACTTGCTCGGCATGGAAAAATTATTAATAAAGGGAAATTTTTTAATTTAAAAAATAGTCAATATAAAAAAGATTCAGAACCATTGGTTGCAGATTGTAATTGCTATGTTTGCGTCAATTATTCGAAAGCTTATTTAAGACATTTATTAGCTAACGAATCAACATCCGCTTGGTTTTATTTAACACTTCATAATATTATTCAGACGGAAAATATTCTTACCGAAGTAAAAAAAAGTATATTAAACTCAGAATTTGATAAATATAAGGAAACTATTTTAAATGGATGATTTATTAGCTTTACTACCACTGGTAACTGTATTCCTAATTTTTTATGTTATTCTTTATATTCCTCAAAGAAGAAGACAAAAAAAACATAAATCTTATATTGAGTCGCTTAAAATTGGAGATGATGTGGTTACTGATTCTGGTATATACGGTAGGGTAGTCTCTATTAAAGATGAAACAGTAACTTTAGTTCTTAAAAAAGGTGAAATTGAAATTTTAAAAAGTAAAATCCTTCACTCATAATATGAAAAACTTAATTAAATTACTATTTTTGCCTATTCTTTCAATATCACTCTTTATATATGTATTTACTAATTCAATCCAGCCAAAATTAGGACTAGACCTTCAGGGAGGTATTTCTGTTATCTTAACTGCAGAAGAAGATACGGATCCTGAATTGATCGAGCAAGCTGTTGAAATTATGAGAACTAGAATAGCTGCTTTTGGTGAAGTTCAAGAACCTGAAATATCTATAAGTGGTGATAATTCAGTTCTAGTGCAATTGCCAGGTTTAACTGATCAAGAAAAAGCTCTCGAAGCAGTAGGTACTACAGGTTTATTAACTTTTAGGCCAGTAATTAATTCTTCTATACAGTCTGGATATTCACCTGCTTTAACTATCAGTGAAAATCCAGATGATCCAGATAATCCAATAATTACAGCTCCTGCAGGTGTTGACGATAAGACAGGTATTTCAATAAATGATGATCCTTCTACAAAGTCATATCTTTTATCTCTATCGAATGGGTATCCAATTATTTATGAACTTGGACCAGCAGTATTAACAGGTAACGATATTGACGATGCACTTGCTGTGTACCCACAAAATGAATGGGTTGTACAACTTAACTTTAAAGATGGTTCAGCAAATAAATTTACAGAATTAACAAAAGAATTAGCCTCCAACATTGGAGAGCAAAGAAAATTAGCTATTGTTTTAGACGAACAAGTTATTTCAGCACCAGGAGTGGCTTTTGATGTAAATCCAGATGTAGGTATCACTGGCGGTACAGCATCAATTTCTATGGGTAATGCTGATCAAGGTGAATCAGCAAATAATTTAGCAGTTATATTACGATACGGCGCCTTACCTGTTTCATTTGAGCGATCTTCAATACAAAAAGTTTCAGCAACTCTTGGTGAAAATACTCTTAATTTAGGTTTGCAAGCAGGGTTAGTTGGTTTAATTATTGTTAGTATATTTCTATTTCTTTATTACCGCGTTTCTGGATTAATTGCAATATTAGGTTTAGCTTCATTTGGAGCTTTATTTTATTCAGTTATTGCTTTACTTGGTGAATGGCAAGGATACACATTAACTCTTGCTGGTATAGCAGGCGTTATAGTATCGATAGGTCTTACTGCCGATTCTTATATTGTTATTTTTGAAAAATTAAAAGATGAATTAAAAATTGGTAGATCATTTAATTTTGCTACTGAAAAAGCGGTTAAAGAAGCTTGGAATACAATATTAATAGCTGATTTCGTTTCAATTATTGCTTCAGTAATTCTGTATTTATTAGCTGTTGGCCCAATTAGGGGATTTGCGTTGACACTTGGCTTAGCAACTATTTTTGATTTGTTTTACACGAGACTCTTTATATCTACAGCAATTCCTTTTGTTGGAAGATATACAGATAATCCAAGATTTTACTTTCCATTAAATAGGAAGGATATAGAGAGTGTTTAAAAAACTATTTTTAGGTACAACAGAGGTAGACTTCAAAGCTCTAGGTAGTACGTTTTATAAAATTTTTATAATAGAAGCTGTAATTTTTATCTCAATACTTATAGCTGCATTAACTGGTATTTTAAATATGAATTTATCAGTTGATTTTACAGGTGGTACAACTTACCAACTTGATACATTGTATACTGATGAAGATATATCAGATGTTTTAGGTAATTCAATTCTTGAAGTTTCTAGATACCAAACATTTGAAAACTCAAATACGATAATATTTAGAGCTGTTGAATCAACACAAGAAAATGAAACTCAATTTTTGAACTATCTTGGAAATAAGTTTGATGTTATTACTAATGACATTGAATTTCAAAGAGTTGGCCCAACATTCGGACAAGATATTACAGAAAAAGGTATTAGAGCCCTCATTATATTTCTGTCTCTTATTGTTTTATTAATATCGTTAAGGTATGAATATAGATATTCTCTTATCGCACTAGTTGCTTTACTTCATGATCTATTATTGACTTTTTCAATATATGTATTAATTGGTTTAGAAATTACACCATCAACAGTCATAGCCCTCTTGACAATTTTAGGTTACTCCTTGTACGATACTGTAATACTTTTTGATAAATTAAAAGACTCACAAAAATCGTTCAAAATAAGTAATTTGAATAAGGAAGTTCTAAATAAAACATTTAATGAAGTACTTATGCGAAGTATTAATACCTCACTTACATCTGCTATTCCAATAATATCAATTATTCTGATAGGTAATTTTTTAGGAATTGAAGGTAATCTAGCTGATTTTGCAATTCCATTATTAATTGGAATAATATCTGGTACATATAGTTCTATATTTGTAACAGTTCCATTTTTATCAAAAATAATTAAAACTAATTAAATTTAGTACCATTAAGATATGGCAACAATAAGCCCCTCAAAAGAAGTAAATAAACTTTATGATAAATTATTAGGATATTTTAATCCTAAAGATCAAACTTTTATTAATAAGGCTTTTCAATACGCGTATGATGGTCATGCAGGACAGAATCGAAAATCTGGTGAACCATATATTACGCACCCTATGCACGTAGCAATATATTTATCAGAATTAAATTTCGATAAAGAAACTATAGCAGCAGCACTTCTTCATGATTTAATTGAAGATACTGATGTTACCTATGAAGATTTAAAAGATCAATTTGGTGAGGAAGTTGCTGATATAGTAGATGGAGTCACGAAACTTGATAAAATAAAATACAACTCTAACGAAGAAGCTAAAGCAGACGCAATAAGAAAAATGGTTATTGCAATGTCTAAAGACATAAGAGTATTAATACTTAAATTAGCTGACAGACTGCACAATATAGAAACAATAGAATATCATGCAGATTGGAAACAAGAAAAAATAGCAAGTGAAACATTGTATGTTTACGCACCTCTCGCACACAGACTAGGGCTTCAATCAATTAAACACGTTTTAGAAGATGTTTCTTTCAAAATATTACATTCAAATCAAAATACAGAGATAAAAGAAATGATTACAGAAACGAATCCAGATAGAGAATCACAGATAACGGAAGCAATAAATATTATTAAAACTTTACTAAACGATAATTCTATATCAGCAGAAGTATACGGTCGACCTAAACACAATTATTCAATATACAAAAAAATAGTAAATAATGGATTAACTTTTAACGAAATTAACGATTTAATTGGTATACGGATAACTACAGATGATGTTAAAAATTGCTACGCAATTTTAGGATTAATCCATTCTAACTTCCAACCTGTATTGGGTAGATTTAAGGATTTTATCTCTATGCCAAAGTTCAATTTATATCAAAGTTTACATACCACAGTATTAACAGATGATGGAACAAAAATGGAGATACAAATCAGAACTCATGATATGCACTACCGCGCTGAATATGGTGTAGCTGCACATTGGAAATATAAAGAAAAGCCTTCTGATGATTTAACTTCATGGACTAATCAATTATCTGATATTTCTGAAGAATACCCAGACCCAAATGAATTCTTGCAACATATGAAGTTAGATTTATATGAAAATGAAGTATTCTGCCTTACACCGGAGGGTGATGTTGTAGCTCTTCCGCAAGGATCTTCTCCAGTTGATTTTGCGTTTGCAATTCACACTCATGTCGGTGAAAAATTAATTGGTGCAAAGGTAAATGGAAAATTAGTAAATTTAAGTAGCGTACTTAAGTCTGGTGATACTATCGAGATTTTAACAAGTAAAGATAAAGATAAAGGGCCATCTCGAGACTGGCTAAATATTGTCAAAACTTCTAGAGCACGATCCAAAATAAAGCAGTGGTATCAGAAGCAGATGAAAAATGAAGATATTCAAAAAGGTAAAACAATGCTAAATACTTGGCTTGATGAAAATCAGGAGATATTAGAAGCAACATCAAAAGACCAAATGATGGATGAACTTCTTTTAGATTTAAAACTTCCTAATTTTGAAACATTGTATCAAAACTTAGGAAACGGAACTACTGGAATAAACTCTATTAGTAATCGAATTAAAAAAATTGTATTTCCAGGTGAGATATCGGTGGACGATGATTTGTATTCACCTGATATTAAAGAAGACAGTAGATCAGATCTTGTTATTGTTGAAGGCTATGACGATATAAAAGTAAGAATGGGTAAGTGTTGCGTTCCTGTACCCGGTGATGATATTTTAGGATTTGTTACTATATCTAATGGTATAGCCATTCACAGATCAGACTGCTTGAATGTAAAAATCGATTCTAAACAAGGTGAAAGAATAATTGATGTTAGTTGGGGTTATGTTGGTAATACTGGAATTATAGTGTGGCTTGAGATAGAAGCTATCGATAGACCTTATTTGCTAAGGGATGCCACTATTGCAATTTCTGATAATGGTGGAAATATCCTTGTTGCAAAATCAGTTACAAGTAGTAAACGTATTGTAAATTTAATTTTTCAAGTAGAGATAAGTGACAATGATCAATTAGATGCAATTATAAAAGATGCTAAAAATATTGAAAATGTATTTGATGCATCAAGAATATTCCCTGGTAGATCGTGAAAGCAGTAATACATAATTTTACTAGTTTTACAACTTCTAATTGTTACATTGTAAGACCATTTAATGACGATAAATGCTTTATTATAGATCTTCCACCAGATCTCGATACAGTAATTGATTACATAAAAGCACAAAATTTATCTATTGCTGGAGCTTTACTAACACACGGACATTACGACCACTCTTTAGGACTGCAGAGTTTTGATGGTCAAGCATATATTAATCTTGATGATGAATTTTTAGCGAGAAACCCTCATGAGCAGATTAAATCTCTACTTGGTCAAACTGTTAAAATTGAAGAATATAGAGGGGAACTAAAGTCTATAGATGATATTGGTTCTGATAATGTAATAGTACATAAAAACCCTGGTCACACAAAGGGAAGCGTATCTTACGAATTTCCTAATGAAGGTTTAATATTCACTGGTGATTTTGTTTTCAAAGATAGCATAGGAAGAACGGATTTATTTTCTGGTTCTATGGAAGAAATGAATATATCACTAAAAAATACATTCTTAAATTTTCATGATGAATTCGAAATACTCCCGGGTCACGGTCCATCAGGTAAAGTTAGAAGTATAAAAAGTAATAATGAATTTATTAAGGTCTTACTAAATGATTGAACAAGTTAAAGGAACGCAAAATATAATCGGAGATAATGCTCTTAAATATTTGTACATACAAAATTTATTTAATAATAAATTTTCTGATTATGGTTATCAGTTCATTCAAACTCCGCTGCTTGAATACAAGGAACTTTTTGATAAATCAATAGGGGAGTCATCAGAAATTGTTACTAAACAGATGTACGAACTTATTGATAAGGGTGGTAGAGAGTTAGTTTTAAGACCAGAAGGGACATCTAGTATTGTTAGATACCATTCTGAATTCAACAAAGATTTAACTAAAAAATATTCTTATTTTGGATCAATGTTTAGATATGAAAATCCACAGAAAAATAGATACAGAGAATTTAATCAAGCTGGAGTAGAAATTATCGGTTTAGTTGATACTTATTCAGATTTTCAAATCATTAATGACTCATTTAATTTTATTAACGAATTAATCCCTGAAACTAAACTGAGTATTAATACAATAGGTAGTATTTCAGATCGAGAACAATACATTAAAGTACTTTATGAATATTTACATAAAAACATTGATAAGTTGTCTGAAGATAGTATTGATAAGCTTGAAAATAATACATTACGAATATTAGATTCGAACATTCCAGAAGATTTCGAAGTAATAAGTAAAGCTCCAAATATATCAGATTATATAAACAAGGAATCAAAAAATAAATTTGACACACTTCTTGATATATTAAGTAGTTCAAATATTAAATACCAAATAGATAATTCATTAGTGAGGGGACTTGATTACTACAATGATTTAACATTTGAATTCATAACTTCTGAAAATGTAGTAGTTGGTGGCGGTGGTAGATATGATAATTTAGCAGAAATATTATCCCTAGGTAAATTTAATGGTGTTGGCGTTGCTTTTGGTGTAGAACGCATAATGAATAGTATTCCTTTACCAGAAAAATCTTCTAAATATTATTTATTAGGTACTGATATAAATAAAATGACTAAATATTCAAAAGAATTAGATAAACATAATATTAATTACAACAAACCATCTCGACTTACTAAAGAAAATGCTCAATTTAAAGAAGCTAAAAGTCAAAATGTAATGTATTTAATAAATACTGATGAAGATACAATAAAGAACTTAATAACTAATGAAACAGAAAAGTTTAATATTGAGGTAATTCTTGAACATTAATGATCTATTAGATAACAAAAATGGTGATCAGGTAGAGGATTTAACTGGATGGGTA